>Ga0209084_1000726_pt1 | contig 30384 bp, 33 predicted proteins | sample C_130820_MF_Meta_FD_187309 | JGI IMG/M metagenome (GOLD analysis project Ga0209084, IMG submission 187309) | Freshwater microbial communities from Lake Croche, Canada to study carbon cycling - C_130820_MF_MetaG (SPAdes) (version 2) | ecosystem: Environmental > Aquatic > Freshwater > Lake... | reverse complement strand
GACACCACGATTATGAGTCGTGTGCTCTAACCACCTGAGCTACCCCGCCGCAGAGCCCCGAGACAGGATTGAACTGTCGACCCCTTCCTTACCATGGAAGTGCTCTACCACTGAGCTATCGGGGCGTGACCGAAGCAAATCAAGGCCTAGGCACTAGACGAGATTACCACCTGCCGGCAGGCACTGGCAAACCTTAGTTACTTGCTGGTAGCCGCCAAATGTTGATAGCCAGTGGACCAGTAGGCAGATTTACCTCTTTGCCAACTACCTTGAGAACTCCCTCACCGAAGAGACTCTGAGCTTTCGAGATTCCAGCAACAGCATCAACGGGGATGCTGGCCTTGGCATCTTTGCCTCTAGAGACAACAACCAAAATGCTCTGCTTCTTGTTCTCCCTGACGTAAGCGATGAGTTCATCAGATGCATAGAGGAACCGCATCGACCCATCGTGCAGAGCGGTGTTCTCTTTACGGATCCTGGCAAAGGCTTTGTATACCTCCAGCATGCCCTTATCGTTTGGGCGTTCGTCGTTCCATGGAATCGGTGTTCTAGATTCTTCACCATTGCCACCCTCTAGACCGAACTCATCTCCAGCCCAGATCACCGGCATGCCAGGAAAGGTGAATTGCATTCCGGCTGCCACTTTCTGCGCTCCTGGAATAGTGAAGGTTTTGAATCTAGGTATGTCATGAGTATCAAGTGGGTTCATGTTGTGTAATCGAACATGCCAAGGGAAAGCGGAAGCAAACTCAATATGTTGCTTTACTAACTCAGAACCTGTTATCTGTTTTCTACCTATTCCTAGAAAGCCTGCTTCTGCTTTTATCTCCGTGTTATAGAACCAACGCCAAACAGGTTTAGTGAAGTTGTAATAGGTCATTGCACCATGCCAACCTTCACCTTGAATCTGGTAGCCAGCATCACCGGTGTATTCACCGAGCAGGATGGTGTCTTTGTTGATCTTGTGCATGGACTTACGAATGAGGATTTGTAGTTCCATATACATATCTTCATCGCGGATACGACCAGTCATGTTTGAAACATCAATACGCCAACCATCCATAGCAAACGGTTGCTTTAGCCATCTGGCGACAATTGACTTAGATCCAGTAATAAATTTCTTTCTAAGTTCTTTAGAGTTCCAGTTGAACTTAGGCAGAGAAGGAACCCCAAACCAAGAGTCATAGTCTTTGTTCTTATTGCTGAAGTAGTAGTACTCAGATTCTTTAGCACCTGGCTTCTTATAGGCAGCTCTAAACCATTCGTGGGCAACTCCTGAGTGATTGCTAGTTAGATCACCGATCACCTTCAAACCTTTTTTATGAGCAGCTTTTACTAACTCAACTAAAGCTTTGTCGCCACCGAGTAGCGGATCAACTTCAGCAAATGAGCTTGCGTCGTAACGGTGATTAGATCTTGCCGGAAAAACTGGAGTTAGATAAACCAGTGACACACCTAAATCTTTTAGGTGATCAAGATGTTCAGTAATTCCATAAATGTCTCCACCAAAGAATTGTTCAGAAGTGCCAGGGCCAGTGCCAATAACTTTGTCTCCCCAGTTTTTAGCTATTGCCCAATCAGGGGCTTGATGCTTATCTGCATGTTTAGATCTAGCAAAGCGGTCAGGGAATATCTGATACATCACTGCACTCTTACCCCACTTAGGTGCAGAAGAGAAAGTGTTGATTCTGAAATCTTCGATATCTGGTTTTTCAAGATCAGATAAACCTTTAGCGTTTAGCCAATAGACACTTCCATCAACTAGCTCGATATAGAACCGGTAGTTCATGTATGGGTTGTGCATTGTGATTACAGATTCAAACCATGACCAACCATTAGCAGTAGCGACTAGTTTTGCGGGTGGAGTTGGAAAGGCTTCGCCTGATTCGCTGAAACGAACTCTGACGATATTGACCTTGCCAAGCGCACTGTGAATGCGGATTTTGATCTTTAGTTTGTCGCCCAAACCTGGCTTTTGGTTAGTAACGTATAGTTCAGAGCCATCATGGTGTGGCCTTAATCCCATTGGCAGGGAGTCTAATTTGCTAGTCATAATCTCAATCCTCGCTGATTGCAGGGTACTGCCCCTAAGTAACGATTGTATGAAAACGATTACAGATTGGTAAATTGTCAGACTTTTAGGGCATTCGTGTCGTATTTTTATCTTTATGTCTATGCCAACAACTGAATTGCTCTCCCATGCCCGAAAGGACGCCGAATGGTGGCGTTCTAGCGTCATATACCAGATCTACCCGCGTTCTTTCGCAGATGGGAACGGAGATGGCATGGGTGACCTCCCAGGGGTTACCGGCAGGCTGAAATCGCTTGCGGATTTGGGCGTTGACGCCCTCTGGTTTAGCCCTTTCTTCACCTCCCCGCAGAAGGACGCCGGCTACGACGTAGCCGACTACAAAAACATCGATTCAAGGTTCGGCACCCTTGCCGACTTTGATTCGCTGGTTGCCAAAGCTAAGACCTTAGGGCTTCGAATCATTGTTGACCTTGTTCCTAACCATTCAAGCGATCAACATGTTTGGTTCCAAGCTGCTCTAAAAGCTGCCCCCGGTTCTAAAGAGCGTGCTCGATACATCTTCCGTGATGGCAAAGGTGCAAATGGAGAGCTCCCACCGAACAATTGGGAATCAGTATTTGGTGGAAGTACTTGGACCAGAATTACCGAAGCCGATGGAACTTTAGGTCAGTGGTATTTACACATCTTTGATACTTCACAACCAGATTTCAACTGGCAGAACGAAGAAGTTAGAGCGGAGTTTGATTCAGTACTGCGTTTCTGGTTAGACCGCGGTGCAGCTGGTTTCCGTATCGACGTAGCTCACGGCATGATCAAAGCTGATGGACTTCCTGACATCATTCAAAACTCAACAACAATGTCTGGACAAGATTCGCCAGATGCAGTTAAGACTGAAGAAACTCAGGAAGAACTAATTAGGCGACTACAGATTGAAAACCCGTTCTGGGGTCAAGAAGGTGTTCACGAAATCAATCGAAGATTCAGAAGCATTCTCGATGAGTATGACGACAGAGTGATGTGTGGCGAAGCTTGGGTTCATCCACTTTCAAGAATGGCTAGTTACGTAAAGCCTGGCGAGTATCACCAAACCTTTAACTTCGGTTATCTAGAGACTCCTTGGAACAAAGAGAAACTTCAAGATGTCGTTACCGAATCGCTAAACGCTTTTGGTGCAGTTGGTGCACCTTCTACCTGGGTGCTTTCAAACCACGACGTTATTCGTCACGCGACCAGAATGGGTTATGACCAAGTTCCTAAACAAGGTGACGGTATCGGTCCTAAGTATGCTCAACCAGATGAAGCTAAGGGCCAGAGACGCGCAAGAGCTGCATCTGCATTCATGTTAGGCCTACCTGGTGGAGCGTATATCTATCAAGGTGAAGAACTTGGTCTTCCAGAACACACAACTCTTGAAGATAAGTATCGTGAAGACCCAACTTTCTTTAGAACCAACGGTGAAAGAGTTGGCCGAGATGGTTGTCGTGTTCCACTTCCTTGGGAAGCAGGAGCTAACGAATCAAATGGTTTCTCAACAACAGGTGCATCATGGCTACCGCAACCTCCTTCATACAAGCGCTACGCAAGAAGTGAACAAGAAGGAGTCGCCGGTTCTACCCTTGAGTTATACAAGCGTCTACTAAAAGAACGTAAAGCTTTCGATATGGGTAACGGCGAGTTCCGTTGGGCACCTGAGTTTATGAACGAGAACACACTTGCCTATATCAATAACGGCATTCTAGTTTTAGCTAATTTCTCCGGAGATCCTGTGGTCATCCCTGCAGGGGATCTACTAGTAACAACCCAACACGACCTAAGGCTCGAAGGTGAGCTTGAACATGACCAGGTCGTTTGGGTAAAACTGTAATAAAGAAAGCGGTAAAGACTATAGGTGCCTAGATTCTTAGGCACCTATAGTTTTATATGCGAAAGTGATTGGGCGGGTATGGATAAAGGTATTCATTTAAAGCATGCCGCCAAATCCGCTCCTAAGTGGTGGCAATCTGCGGTTATCTATCAGGTATACCCAAGATCTTTTGCGGATAGCAATGGTGATGGTGTTGGTGACCTTGCCGGCATCACTTCTCGTCTAGCATCACTAGCTGCTCTTGGAGTTGATGCCGTGTGGCTCTCACCGTTTATGTCTTCACCGCAAAAGGATGCTGGTTATGACGTCAGTAACTATGTAGATGTTGACCAACTGTTTGGCTCTCTTGAAGATTTTGATGCATTAGTTTCCAGAGCACATGAGTTAGGGCTCAGGGTCTTAGTTGATCTAGTCCCCAATCACACCAGCGATCAGCATGAATGGTTTCAAAGAGCGCTGAAAGCTGAACCTGGTTCTCCAGAACGTAACTACTACCACTTCAAAGATAGTCAAGATGGATTACCTCCAAATAACTGGGTATCAATGTTTGGTGGTCCCGCTTGGACACAGATCACTAATCCAGATGGAACACCCGGTCAGTGGTACTGCCACCTCTTCGACTCATCTCAACCAGATCTGAACTGGGAGAACCCAGCCGTTCAAAAAGAGTTCGAAGAGATCCTTAGGTTCTGGCTAGACCGAGGAGTTGATGGCTTCAGAATTGATCAACCTCATGCAATGGCGAAAGCTAAAGGTTTACCAGATCATCCTTATGTTGATAGAGCAGGAGCTGGATTCATTGAAGGTGAAGAATCTCCACCAATGTGGTTCCAGGATTCTGTGCATGAAATCTTTAGGCAATGGCGAGAGATTTTAGATTCATATCCAGGGGAACGAGTTATGTGTGGTGAAGCATATGTTCTACCGCTTAGCTTTATGGCTCTTTGGGTAAGGGAAGATGAATTCCATCAAACTTTCAATTTCAGATATTTGGATTCCAACTGGGACGCAAAGACCATTTTCACAACCATCAACGAATCTTTTGCTGCATTTGACTCAGTCGGTGCACCTTCAACTTGGGTGCTGTCTAATCACGACGTGATTAGACATGCATCTAGGTTTGGTGGTGACTATGGTCGAGCGACTGCTTCAGATGGAATCTCAAAAAACGACCCTCAGCCAGATCTTCAACTGGGACTTGCTAAAGCTAGAGGGGCAACCCTTTTCACTCTCGCGCTACCTGGTTCTATGTATTTGTATCAGGGAGAAGAACTGGGGCTTCCAGAACACTCAACGCTTGATAACCAATACCGACAAGACCCAACCTTCTTTAGAACTGACGGAAAGAGAGTTGGTAGGGATGGAGCAAGAGTTCCGCTTCCTTGGGAAGCTAACTTGTCTGCATCCAATGGCTTCAGCCCCAACGGAGCTGCCTGGCTACCCCAACCAGAGCTCTACTCCTCATACGCCAGGGACAGGCAAACAGGAGTTGAAGGTTCAACGTTAGAGATGTATCGGGAAGCACTCGTACTTCGTAAAGAGCTGAGCCTTGGCTTCGGATCTTTTGAATGGGTCGAGGAATTCTGTGGTGAGGTGTCTCTTGGTTTCTCGAACCAAGGGATTCTTGTAATTCATAATTTTGGGGCTGAATCGATTGATTTACCTGAAGGCGAGCTTTTAGCAACAAGTTCTCCAGCGACTGGGCCAATCGCACCTAACCAGACCGTTTGGGTTCGACTTAAGTGAAAAACCCCAGCTGTGGATGGCTGGGGTTTTGTGGCTAGTGAGGGATTCGAACCCCCGAAGTCTGAGACGGCTGATTTACAGTCAGATCCCTTTGGCCGCTTGGGTAACTAGCCAGTGCTCCCGGCCGCCTGTAATCAGCCGGACGGGTGCTTGTAAAGAATACCTGAACCTAGGGCACCTGCGCCAATTAGCGTTCCGCAACATTCGGGTTGCGATTGAGTAAATGAGGGTAATTGATTACATATAAAGCGCTAGATTACATAGAGATTTCCATACTTTTACAGATAGAGGACTTGTGGCTGGAATTGTTGATGTTGCTAGAGAAGCCGGGGTTTCAACAGCAACTGTCTCTAGAGCGCTAAGCGGTAAAGACTACATCTCCCCTAAAACTAAGGCTTTGGTTGAAGAGGTAGCCGAGCGATTGGGCTACGTCCCCTCAGCTTCTGCATACACCCTCGTTACTGGCCGCACAAGAAACATCGGTGTTGTAGTTCCCTATGTTGACCGCTGGTTCTTCTCCAGTGCATTAGAAACAGTTGACCGTGAACTAGTAAAAGCTGGTTACGACGTGACTTTATATAACCTCTCCAGCGGTGATGATCACCGTAAATCAATTTTCACCAAATCCCTTCCTCGTAAAAGAGTTGATGCGGTGATGTGCATTTCAGTTCGTATGAGCGAAGCAGAAATTGACGCACTGGCAAAAGTGAATAAGCCAATCGTTGCTATCGGTGGCCCAATTACCGGCGCTAAGTGCATCAAGATTGATGACCTAGCCGCTGGAAAACTAGCAACAGAACACTTAATTTCGATGGGGCATTCGAAGATTGCCATGATTGGTTCGTCAGTCAGTGACGAGAAGTTTTTCGATGTCTTTAATGAAAGACGAGAAGGCTACGCAGTTGCTTTGAAGAACGCCGGCATTACTGCGAGAGATGCTTGGTATAAATCAGTTTCCAAATACGCAATCAGTGAAGGGTATGCCGCTGCAAAGCAGTTGCTCGGAGACCCTCACAATGCACCAACAGCAATCTTTGCTTCTTCTGATGAGCTAGCAGTTGGCGCCATGTTGGCAGCTAAAGACATGGGTCTCTCGGTTCCTGCTGACTTATCTATCGTTGGCGTTGATAACCACGAGTTAGCAGAATTCTTTGGGATAACTACCATCAACCAAAATATTCATGGCCAGGCAGGGTTGCTGGTAAAAACTATGCTGCAAATACTTGATGATCCTGACCAACACGTAGAAGATGAGATTGAATGGCCAGTTGAACTCATTGTTAGAAGCAGCACTGCTCGCCTAGTTTCCTAAGCACTGCGGATAGAATTCAAGACATGGCAGATTCCTCATTCGACATCGTTTCTAAAGTAGATAAGCAAGAAGCAGCTAACGCTCTCAATCAAGCTGAAAAAGAGATTGAACAGCGCTACGACTTCAAAGGCGTCGGTGCATCAATCGAATTTTCAGGTGAGAAGATCCTGATGAAGGCAAACAGCGAAGAACGCGTAAAGGCTGTGCTGGATGTTTTCCAAAGCAAGCTCATCAAACGTGGTATTTCACTCAAGTCTTTGGAATCAGGTGAGCCTTTCCCCTCAGGTAAGGAATACCGAATCGAATCAACTCTCAAAGAGGGCATTGAGCAAAAAGAAGCTAAGAAGATTTCAGCGATCATTCGTGAGCAGGGACCTAAGTCTGTCAAAGCCAACATTCAGGGTGATGAACTTAGAGTTTCTAGCAAGAGCCGTGATGACCTGCAAGAAGTAATGTCACTACTTAAATCAAGTGATTTAGATATTGACGTTCAGTTCATCAACTACCGCTAAGGAACGTCTATCTCCGTTATCGGAGAGGTTGGCGGATAAGCCAAAGTGTCAACTCTTGCGGTTTTCGTATTCCTCGAAGCAACAAAGCCACTGACCACACTGGCAAAAGCAAACATGGCTATCGGAAAAATCATTGCCAGCGGCAAACTGGTGTTATCAATTAGAGAACCCATGAGCATCTTGGCAAAGATGATGATTGTGTAATTAAATAATGCCATTCTAGATAAAGCTTGTGCAGTTGATAAGCCATCGATATGGCCTGTCGCACTATAAAACCCTGGCACCATCGAAGAAATTCCGTAACCGGCAATTGCAAAGAACAGACACAGTAGCAACAGTGCTAATGGTTGATTTGATGTTGCAAGATTAGCTGAGCTAAAGATTGCAAGCGCTAGAGCTATAGAACCAAATGCTCCACCAATTTGAGAAAGCCTAGCAATCTGATATTTCTCAGTTAGTTTTACGATTGAGAATCGGCCGAAGATCATGGCAACGATAAAGCAGGTGTATGGGAGAGCTGCACTACCTGCGTCAAGGAACAAAACCTTCTTGCCATAGACAGAAGCCCAATCCATGATCACCAGTTCCGGCCACATGCCCGCAAAAGTTCCAATTGAGAGTAGCCATAAATACTTAGGTGTTTTGAACCAAGAAACTTTACTACCACTGTCTCTTTCTTGAGCATGGTTATCCTCATCAGGAGTCAGCATGTTGCTAGATGACCAAAGGAATAAACCTAAACAGATAACACCGAGTGACAGGGTGTGAATTAACAGCGGCGTATAGGAGGCGATAACGGCAGACACTGCAGCTGATGTCGCAGCCCCAATGCTCCAAGCGCCATGAAAACTACCAAGTAATACTTTGCCCTGCCGCTTTTGAAATGCGACCGCTTGAGAGTTTAGAGCGATGTTGAAAGTGCTAAATGCTATTGACATTGTGAAGTGCAGCATCAGGAATACCCACCAGTGGGTCGCCAGGGGTAAAACCGAAACAATAATTGCAATCGCTATCGCCGAATACTTAATAATCGGGGTAGTGCCGAATCGCAGAACTAACTTGTTAGTAAAGACCAGGGGAAGGATGGCACCTGCGCCACCAAAACCAAGGATTGATCCCCAGATCTCATTGCTGACATGAAGGTTGCTAATGAACTCTGGGATTCTAGGCATCCAAGATAAGGAAGCCACACCTTGGGTGAAGAACATCACCATTAGGGCAAACTGTGCTCGCTTAGACCTCAGTGCCTGATCCATCTAGTCTTCTTCGAAAGCAGCGCTTAGGAAATCTTCACGATCAACGAGTTTGATTCGTTCACGGCCCTGATTTTCACCTAGCTGACGCTCGGTTGCATCAACTTTTAGCCATTCTGGCCAACCGAGGAACTTCACGTTCTTACTCAGTAACAAGTCATTAACCGACTGCTCGTCTTGATGAGCTGGCTTCCACCAAGATTCTCTATCTTCAATAACACAGGCAATAGTTTCCATGGCATCACTCTTGGTGTGACCGATAAGACCAACTGGGCCTCGCTTGATCCAACCAGTGGCATAGACACCTGGCACTTTGTTACCAGCAGAGTCGATTACTCTTCCTGCGGTGTTGCTAATAACCCCATACTTTTCATCAAAAGGGATCTCAACTAGTTCACTGCCGAAATAGCCAACGGCTCGGTAAACAGCCTGAACTGGATACTCTCTAAACTCCCCGGTTGAAACAACCCCACCGTGACCATCAAGCTCTGTTCTTTCAATTCGGAAACCAGATACCTTGCCGTCAGTTCCTAGAATCTGACTAGGGGAAGAGAAGAAGTGTAAATGGAGCCTTCTGCTTGCTCCAGTTAGTTCTTTAGTTCTGATGCCTTCAAGAGTTGAAACCATGACCCTGGTTTGGTTATTTGAATCAATGGCATCTTGAGATCCAGCATCGTATTGGAAGTCTTCGTCATAGACGATGGTGTCAACACCTTCAATGGCACAGGCTTCGCGAAGTTCAAGCGGGGTGAACTTAACCTGGGCTGGTCCTCGTCTGCCAAAGACGTGAACATCGGTAACAGGAGAAGTTAGTAATCCCTGATAAACATTCTCTGGGATGTCTGTTGAAAGCAGATCTTGAGGATGCTTCGAGAGGATTCGAGCAACATCAAGAGCAACGTTTCCATTACCAATGACAGCAACTTCTTTAGCGTTTAGTGGCCAAGTTCTTGGAACATCAGGATGCGCGTCATACCAGTTGACAAAATCAGCTGCACCGTAACTACCATCAAGTTCAACACCAGGAATCTGTAGTATTGCATCTTTGATTGCACCGGTTGCAAAGATGACTGCGTTGTAGTGCTCTTTGAGTTCAGCAAGGGTGATGTCTTTCCCATATTGAACATTGCCGAAGAATCTTATGTCCCCTCTGTCTAGAACTTCATAGAGGGCTTTGATAATGCCTTTGATTCTTGGATGATCTGGAGCAACACCGTATCTAACTAGCCCGTATGGTGCAGGTAACAAATCAAATAGATCGATACTGACATCAAAGTCTCGTTCCGCTTTGATAATTAAGTCAGCAGCATATATGCCAGCAGGACCGGCACCAACTATGGCTAGACGCATTTTGGTCAATCTAGATTTCCTTATTTCTGTCGTTCAACAACTGCTTCAGCAAAGACTCGAAGGGCGTCTTTCACTGGTGAATCAGGTAGTGGTGCTAGAGCCAAAACTGCATCGTCTGCCCATGACTTGGCAGCTTGATAGGCCTGTTCTAAAGCAGGATGCGCTCTAAGTAATGCAACAGCTTTAGCTAGCTGAGCATCATCTTCGAGCCCAGCATCAATTATCTCAACTAGTTCTAAAGCCTTAGGGTCACTATTGGCCTGAGCTCTAAGCAACAGCGTTGGCAGAGTTGGCACCCCTGCACGAAGGTCGGTGCCAGGAGTCTTACCTGACTCATCAGAGAGGATGTCGATCACATCATCAATTAGTTGGAAGGCCACGCCAACCTTTTCACCGTAAATGCGCAACGGTTCACGATATTCATCGGGTGCCCCACCGTAGACAACTCCTAGTTCAGCACTGGCTGCAATTAGTGAGCCAGTTTTATCGGCAAGCACTTGCAGATAGTGCTCAATCGGATCTTCGTTATTCTGCGGGCCAAGAGTTTCATGCAATTGCCCAAGACATAGTCTCTCGAAAGTGTCTGCCTGCAGAGTTAGCGCTTTCCCACCTAAACGACTAACTATTTGCGATGCTCTGGCAAACAGTAAATCACCGGTAAGAATAGCAACGCTATTTCCCCAGACCTCATGAGCTGTTGGAACGCCTCTTCTAACTGGTGCTCTATCCATGACATCATCGTGATACAAAGTTGCTAGGTGAGTGAGTTCAACAACTACCGCTGCTTTGATAACGTCTTCACTTTTGGCATCTCCTAGGGAAGCACCCAGAAGAACTAGAACTGGTCTCAGTCGTTTTCCACCTGCTTCTAACAAATGCCTGCTAGCGACATTTGCCACCGGGTCAGTGTGAGTCACTGCTTCTACTAATGCTGTTTCAACGTTTTCAAGTCCTGACTGAATCGACTTGACGAGGTTCTTATCAACTACCTTGCGTAGTTGCGGTGGTAGCTCTATCTTGCTCACTTGGCCACCTTCTGGGCTGTGTGAATAGCAACTATTCCTAACGAAAGATTTTTGTATTTAGCGTTACTGAAGCCAGCTTCTACTAACCAATCAACTAGAACTTCTTGCTTAGGCCAGGCCGCAATCGATTCTGCTAGATAGTTATATGCTCCTTTATTTCTTGTTACAGCTTTAGACAAAGTTGGCAAGATGCTCTTCAGGTAGAAGCGGTAGAGAGCTCCAACTACTGGAGTGCTTAGGTGAGAGAACTCACAGATCACAACGACACCGTTTGGTTTTAGCACTCTGAGCATTTCACTCAATGCCTTCTTAGGGTCAACAACATTTCGTAAACCAAAACTTATTGTTACTGCATCGACCGATGCGTCTTTGAACGGTAGGGCAGTTGCATCAGCAAAAACAAACTCGAGTTGCGGATGTCTCTTGCGACCTACTGAAAGCATGCCTTCACTAAAGTCACTGGCAATTACCTTTACCCCTGGCTTGGCAAAAACCACAGATGAGGAACCGGTGCCTGCTGCTAGATCTAGAATCGTTTGACCGGCTTGTGGGTTAACAGCTTTTAGAACTTTTCTTCGCCAAATTCGGTCTTGTCCTAGTGAGAGTAGGTCGTTAGTGCGGTCATAGTTTTCGGCTACCGAATCAAACATGGCCGCGACTTCTGCTGGCTTTTTAGCCAAATCCGCTTTACTCACCAGTCAAGTCTAATCTTGACTTGGCACAGCGCTGTTCTTAGAGTTCTTTAGCCTCGCGGCGAAGCTTTAGAGCGCTGATGCCGGTCATTCCTAGAAGCGTCAGCGCAAGGGCACCCAGTCCTACCCCAAAGAAAATCGCACCGTCGAAAAACTCATCGGCAGGTGTCTTATTGGTAAGAATTAGGTCTCTGATCTGGATGGGTGCGCTCTTTGACGGATTAAGTTTGCTCGCAACTAACTTCTGCTTCTCGCTGATGCTAACGAAGGTAATGCCAAGCTGAGTGGCAACATACTCCTGCACCTCTTCCACTTTGCCGGCAGCAGATAAATCTTCGATCTCACCAAGGGTGCTAACACTAGGAGTCGCTGCGACAGTTTCTGGAGCTATCGGCATAACAAAGGTCTCTGGATTCGGACGAACCTGCGGTCTAATTGCAATTCTTGGAAGTCCAACGTGATCGACATCGCCATACTGGTCTTCAAGCTCTTTATGTTTTTTATCTGCATCATCGCCAGGTTTTGGAGGCTTGTTGGGGATTACCTCCGGAGAAGAATCCTGACCTGGCTCAAAGAATTGCTGCCAACCGGAATCATCATCAGACTGGTCATCAGCTGTTGCCGCTTGAGGGAAAGCCAAGATCGAAAGGAAGAGAATTGTGCTGGCGATGTATAGCGGCTTACGCACTTTAGCTTCCCTCTCTTGGTTTAGGATTTTTGGACTTACCTCAAGAATATCCCCTCGCCAGTCAGGCAAATAGACTAGGAAGGTCCTTTCACAGATAACACTCAGCCGAAGCAGATTGCCTTGAATTCCTCTGAAACAACAGCACTCAGGGTCATTACTCGCACCTGCTCCTTAGCCGAACTAGGTGTTTTTGACTTCATAAGCCTGATCAACTCCTCCAGCTCTGTCTTTATCAACCAGGCACAAGGATTAATCGGCTTTGGTGAAGTAACCAGAATCGAAGCAGCTGGACCCAACCGCCTGGATGAGCTGAATTCTCAATGGCAAAAACTTGTCCAAAGTGCTCAAGTCCAGGACAACGTATCCTTGCCAGGTTCAGGACTAATTGCTTTCGGAGCAGTTGCTTTTGCAGACTCGAGTGATACCAAAAGCGTCTTGATAATTCCTAAAGTCGTAATCGGTTTAAGTGGATCAGCGCTTTGGTTAACCACAGTGAACGCTTCCGAAGAGCAAGCCATAGAACTGATTCAAATCAAGTCAAAAGAACAGAGCCCCCTGCGATTTGAAGCTGGCAGTATTACTCCTGATCAATTCACGAAGAGCATTGAATTAGCACTCAAGGAAATCTCCGCCCACAACATTGAGAAAGTAGTTTTAGCCAGGGATCTAGTAAGCGAGATACCGAGAGACTTTGATTATTCAATTGCGTTGAGAAAGTTGGCGACAAAGTTTGACACCTGCTTCACATACAGTGTCGATGGTCTCTTTGGCGCAAGTCCAGAACTGTTAGTAAAGGTCTCAAATTCACAAGTCTCAGCAAGAGTGCTTGCCGGAACAGCAGGTCGTGGAACAGACCCACGTGTTGATGAAGCAATTGGCCTTGCTTTATCTTCTTCACACAAGAACTTGGAAGAACATGGGTTCGCAGTGGATTCACTAGTTGAAGAACTGGAGACCATCGCAACTGAAATCGATGCAGACGAGAAGCCGTTCAGTTTAGCCCTTCCGAACCTTTGGCATCTAGCCAGTGATGTCCATGCAGTATTAAAAGCAGATAGCACTTCCCTTCAGGTTGTGAAATCACTTCATCCTTCAGCTGCAGTTGCAGGAACACCAAGAATCAAAGCCCTGCAAGTCATAACTGAACTTGAGAACCTAGATCGTGGTCGTTACGCAGGACCGGTCGGTTGGATTGGAGCCGATGGTGATGGGGTTTGGGCTATCGCACTGCGCGGAGCACAGGTCGATAAAAATGAAAACCAAATAAGAGCATTTGCTGGGTGCGGGATTGTGGCTGAATCAGAAGCAGAAGCAGAGCTTGCCGAAACAAACCTAAAGTTCAAACCAATTATTGAAGCGCTTAGCTAGTCAAGCCTTATCTCAATAACAAGACGTTCTGTTCTTTGCAGAGCAGCCTTCAAAGCTGCAACATCACTGACTAGTAAATACGCCCAACCATACGCTTTGGCTAGACCTTCTATGCTTCCAGTTTGTGCAGTAGCAAATACCCGAGTGAAGATGTCACTACTAACTGTTTGGGCTACCTCTAGCTTGCTAAAGATCTTGCCCCCGTTGTCATTCACAACTATGACCTGCAGATCTAAATCACCATCAGCTGGGTCAATCACTAGAGATGAAGCATCGTGGAAGAAAGTCAGATCGCCGAGTAACGCTCTAACTGGTTTACCGGTTTGCATAGCAATACCGGTAGCGGTAGCAATGGTGCCGTCAATGCCAGATAACCCTCGGTTAGCCCAAGCACTCACCTTGTTGTCAGGGGCAAAGAAGTCAGCCTCACGAATAAGCTGTGAAGCCCCTAAGACAATCTCTTTACCTGAACCCCAGATACTTTCAACAACTGCTCTGCGATCTAACTCACCACTGGCATCAGGTGTTAGCTCAGCAGCAACGTTCTGCCACTGACTTACCCAATCCGAACCAGAACCGATCACTGGAACAGCAACCTGAGTAACATTTGTGCCAATAGCAAATTCACCCATTTGACTTGCTCTAACAAAAACTTGAACATCACTTCGGCGAAGCAGCCCAATAACAGATCTGGACAGTGTTGGCTTACCATAAACAACTACCTGTTTGATTTTGCTAACCAGTTCCTGATTACTATCAAGAACAAATCGGTAGCCTAAAACTGAATTCTCTAAATGCCTGACTCCAGAAGTTGGTTCAGCAAGGACAGGAACACCTAAAGCTGCAATTTCTTCTTCCAAAGCAGAACTGTTAGCACCAGCAACAACCACCGTTGGAATAGTGAGATCTAGTTCATGTTCCACAACACCGTGTGAAATTTCCTGTTCAGTAGGTAAGTGTGTGTCTAATGAAGAGAGTATGTCTGAAGCATTTGGTGTGCCAGCAGACAGCGGTTCACGAAACTGCAGATTCAGCTGGACAACTTTTCCGCCCCATGATTCAAGAACCGCTTGCTCAACTAGGTCTTTTGCCTTCTGAGCTAAATCTTCCCCAGCAACAGGAGCTTCCACATCGATGCAGATAACAGCATCTGCAAATATGCTGACCTGATTAGTGGTTTGGTTTGAACCTTTACCTCTAAGTTCAACTGGTCTATCTGCAGTTAGCAGGATTAGTGGAAGACCAGAGTGATGTGCTTCCAGAACTGCTGGATGAAGATTCGCAACTGCTGTTCCAGAGGTTGTGATGATTACCTGAGGACCACAGTAGACAGCTGCTCCTAGGGCTGAGAAGCCTAATGAGCGTTCATCAAGACGAATGTATAGATCTAGTTCACCCGCTTCAGCCAACTGAGCTGAAGCGATAGCTAGGGCCTGTGAGCGTGCTCCGGGAGCTAGCCAAACCGGTCTTCCCCACGCTGCAAATTGGGCCATCAGGTGAGCAGCAAAGACCTGCGCGGGAGAATCAACCATCCTTGTTGTCTTTATCCCGTCTTAGGCGGTCATCTAAATCTTTGAGGAAAGCAGGGTCATCATCGGGAGCTCTAGGAGCTGACCTTTTAGCACCCTGACCTGATTCACCATCAACAGGTCTGCCGATGGTGATGTATAGGAGTGGGCCGGCTAAAGGTAAGAAAAGACACAAAACAACCCAGAGAGTTTTAGGCAGAACGCGAACCTGCTTAGCATCAGCGCTAGTGGCGTAGACAGTTGCAAAGATATGCAGAATAACCAAGGCAATAATGATGGCTAGTTCGATACGGTTCATAGATTAACTCTAAGCCAAGAGACAAACATAGACTTATCCAGTGAAGAACCTCTGGCTCAAATACACCCTCTACCGGTTAGGGCTCTTCGCTGTCTTTTGCATCGTTTTCGGACTGCTGATGCCTATTCTCTTTGCCATCCTGGTAGCAGGAATGGTTTCCTTTGCCATTTCCATCATTTTCCTGAGCAAGCTCAGGGATGAGATTAGTAAGCAAATCTATGAGAAGAGACAAAACACATTTGGCTCAGGGGATAGAGAAAGCGATCTAGAGAACCAAGAGTTAGATGCTCTAGAAAGTAATGCTAAAAAGACCCCAGCAAAGCCCAAGGGCAAATAACAAGCTTGTATAGCTAGTTAGCTGTAAAGCCAGAATAAGTTCCTTAGGCGTCTTAGCGCTCAAAGCCACGATAGTAATCATCAGAACTACTACCACCAAGAAGTTCACAATGAACACAGCTGGCGCTATAAACCAAAGTGGTGTCGCCAATGCAAACGGAGCCCAAATCAAAAACACAAACAGAATCAGTGACGCAGTCTTACCGATTCTGGTTGAAAGAGTTTTCTTTCCGCTCTTGCGGTCAGTCTCGATATCTCTGATGTTATTAATCAACAGCACTGCTGTTGCAAAACAGCCTGCAATACAGCCACCAATAACTGCTAGGGGATTTAACTCATTGGTTTGAATGTAATCAGTCCCAACAACAGCAACTAACCCAAAGAAGATAAAGACTATTACTTCGCCCAAACCTAGATAACCGTAGGGTTTCTTACCGCCGGTATAAAACCATGCAGTAACGATGCAAACCAAACCAACAGCAATGAACCACCAGTTGCCAGTTAGATAAGTAATAACTAAACCAACTACCGCAGCTAAAGCAAAAGAAACAAATGCCGCATTACGAACCAGTTTTGGTTCGACTAAACCACCACCGGTTAGCCTTGCAGGACCCACTCTGTTTTTATCTGTGCCGCGAATACCGTCAGAGTAATCGTTAGCGTAGTTAACACCAATCTGCAAGAACAATGCAACAAAGAGTGCAAAGAGAACTAGAACCAAATTAGAGGTTCCATAAATAGATGCAGTTCCAGCACCAATCAGAATTGGTGCAACTGCTAATGGCAAGGTTCTAAGCCTTGCTCCCTTCAACCACAACTTAAACATCAAACAACTTTCTGGCACCAACTAGATCCGTCTTACCGCTAACCAACCGTGGTAACTTATCAACCCTAATCACTCGGATAGGCTTTGCAGCTAACCCCAACTGCTCAAAGACAGCTGCTGCAACATAGTCAGCTACCTCCGGAGAACCAACATAAACCAAACCAACTCTTTGGCCCCACTCTGCAGAATCCAAAGCAGTGGCAGCAACCTCAACCACGCCACCGATAGAACTAGCAACAGCCTCAACGCTGTCAAGGCTTACCTTCAGTGCCCCTGAGATAAGCACTCGATCTGCTCGACCAAGGACCTTTAACTTCCCATCAACAAACTCCCCAGCGTCCTTAGTAACCAAGAACCCAGACTCATCAGAGACCCTATTAGCCAAGCTAGGAGACTTGATAGCAATCAACCCATCCTGAATTGATACTTCTACCCCAGCCAAAGCCTGACCGTCATAAACAACACCACCAGCTGTCTCAGCCATGCCATAGCTAAGAACAAGGTTCACTCCCTTAGCTCTAAGCGATGAAACCATTCCAGGATCAACAGCCTGACCGCCAACCAGAATGGCTGTGAAGGACTTCAGCGCTCTGAGTAGGGACTCATCCAGTTCTGCAACTTCAGCTAAACGCTTCAACTGTGTTGGCACAAGAGATGTAAAGCGATGTTCAGCTGTCATCAGTTGTGCTGATCTGGCAAAAGCTTCAGGAGTAAAGGAAACCAAAGTATTCATCACGACCGGTTGTGTTTCTGCCACAAGTGAACGAATTAGAACTTGAGCACCTGCGATGTAGTTAATTGGTAATGCTAAAAGCCACTGGCCTGAAGTTCCAAAGAATTCTTCAGTTGCTTTAGCAGAAGCAAGAAGTGCTTCTTTACTTAAATGAATTCTCTTAGGAGTTCCAGTTGAACCACTGGATTCAATAATCAGAGCAGTATTAGAAACTCCCGTTGGTAGTTCTTGTATTTCGGGTTTGACTCCTGCAATCTCAGGACCGCAAATAAACACAGTCCCGTTACCAGCAAGTGCTTCCCCTAAGGCAATAGTTGCGCCAACAACATCATTAGCAGGAATTACTTTTAGAGTCATAGGTTTAGAAATGCCAAGGGAAAGGTGACCAGTTAGGTTCACGCTTTTCTAAGAAAGCTTCTTTACCTTCAACTGCTTCATCGGTTCCATAAGCCAGACGAGTTGCTTCACCGGCAAAGAGCTGTTGGCCAACTAGACCATCGTCAACCATGTTCATTGCGTATTTCAGCATGCGGATAGATTGCGGGGATTTTGAAAGTATTTCTTTAGCCCAACGCACACCCTCAACTTCTAGATCTTTATGTGGAACAACTGCGTTGACAACACCCATCTCGTAAGCACGTTGTGCTGAATACTCTTGACCTAAGAAGAAGATCTCTCGAGCAAACTTCTGACCAACCTGCTTAGCAAGATAAGCAGAACCGTAGCCTGCATCAAATGAACCGACATCGGCATCGGTCTGCTTGAATCTTGCGTGCTCACTGGAAGCTAAAGAGAGATCTGCAATCACGTTTAGTGAATGCCCGCCACCAGCAGCCCAACCAGGCACTAGAGCAATGACAACCTTCGGCATAAACCTAATAAGTCTTTGAACTTCCAAAATATGCAAACGAGCAGAGGTTCCTGAGTCTCCATACTCATAACCCTCACGACCACGAACTCTCTGATCTCCACCGGATGAGAAAGCCCAGCCGCCATCTTTAGGAGAAGGACCGTTCCCGGTCAGAAGAACAACACCAACCTTGGTGTTTGCTTGAGCGTGAGTTAGAGCATTAGCTAGCTCATCAACAGTCTGAGGTCTAAAGGCATTTCTAACTTCAGGGCGGTTAAAGGCAATACGGACTACCCCAAGAGAAACGTGCTGGTGGTAGGTAACGTCAGTTAAACCTTCAAAACCAGATACTTCTTGCCAGATTGACTCATCAAAGAGCTCAGAAACCTTGTTTGCCATACTCCTAGACTAACAATGTGGAGATAACCCCAGAAATTAAAGAACAGATCCTTGCAACAGCCAAGGTCCTTTGTATCCCCATGCGCACCAAGTTCAGAGGCCTAACCACCAGAGAAGTGCTGCTCTTTGAAGGCCCTAACGGCTGGGCCGAATGGTCTCCCTTCACCGAGTATGAAGACGAAGAAGCCAGTATCTGGCTAAAAGCAGCCATCGAATGGGCCTTTGGAGATATCCCAAAGACTGATGTCAAAACCATCAGGGTCAACGCAACTCTCCCTGCCGTCAAAGACGTCCAAAAAGCTCTAGAACCCTTCGGCAAGTTTGAGGTTGTAAAGATCAAAGTTGCCGAAGCAGGTCAAACATTTCAAGACGATCTATATCGGATCCACCAGGTCAGAGAACACTACCCAGATGCTCGCATCAGATTAGATGCAAACGGTAACTGGGATATCGAGACATCTCTAAAGATTGCAAAGACCATTTACCAGGAAAACCTTCCACTGGAATACCTAGAGCAACCGGTAAGAACAATTGCAGAGATGGCAGAACTAAAACTTAAACTACAAGAATTCAACATCAAGATCGCAGCAGATGAATCAGTTAGAAAGGTAAGCGACCCACTAGCAGTTGCTCAAGCTAACGCAGCAGATATCCTCGTCCTAAAAGTTGCACCACTTGGTGGAATAAACAACGCAATACACATAGCAAAAGAAGCAGGACTACCAGTAGTAGTTTCAAGCGCACTAGAAACATCAGTAGGCATAAGCATGGGTGCACACCTAGCAGCACTACTCAACAGCGAATACGCAAGCGGTCTAGCAACAGCAGCGCTACTTACTCAGGATGTGACAGATGCTCCGCTGATTCCTGTTGATGGGGAAATCGAGATTGGAAGAGTCAACCCCGAAGAAGGCCTGCTGAACACAACTCAGGCTCTCGAAGATAGAACGATCTGGTGGAAACACCGACTCAACCGAGTTCTAAATCAGATTTAGTCGTACGAGCTGCTTCGAGTCATTGCGCCAGCAGCCAGGGATAAACCGATCAAGGTACCTAGCGATAGCACAACCCAACCAGCTGTAACTAGACCGCCATCACCACAACTAGTCTCTCTAGAAAACATGCAAGAAACGTTTTGAGCTGCTCCGAGAGTAAGCATCACGACACCAGTGCCCATTGAAAGCACGATAAGCACAACCCCCCAAGCCAGCTTTCCCAAACCACTTTGCAAATATTCAACCTGATACTCGAGTTCAGAAATTCTTTCTTCTGTTTTTGATCCAGATTCTTCAACAACATCTGGCGAATTAAGATCAGCAATGAATGCATCTGTCGGATCTATTGTCCAACTTGCCTGTTGTCCGCAGCCTGGGCAACGGTTACGGGCTGTTGGTTTATATTTTCGGTAGCACGCTGAGCACTTAATCTTTTCAGTCATGCTTTAACTCTAATCCCGAGTGAGAACAATTTTCTTGAGCAATGCTTTGAGTTAAGCATTTTCCCTGCGTCTATTCAAAAACCTAGGGCTTCGATTTTCCCAATTCTCCGATTCCTGCTGCCAAGGCAACAAGGAAACCAAGCCCAGTTATTCCCCAGCCCAAAATCACGAATGTTCCTGAGCCGCAATCTGAGTATGAGTCGTCGCACCTCAGAGCTGTGCTGGAACCTGCAACTATCAGGCCGTAGCCTAGGAACGAAGTGCATAGGGAAGTAAATAGGAAGATTGCCAATGATCGAACTGCATGTGTGGCCCTATTTACTGCAGCTACAAGCTTCGGATCTGACTCGTAAGATATGTGCACGGGATTACCGCCAACATCGGTTGCGCTTTCATCCTTGAGTGTTTTTTGCACCTTTTCTTCTTTTTGCAAGGGTGCGGCATCTGAGATGCGACGGCATTTCTTGCAATAACCTTCAGGCGTTAGAAATCCAAAACAATTAGCACACATTGAGGAAGCATTCATAACACCAACTTATCCCCAATTAGAAACAAGTCAAGTATTTACAGACCTGAGTAAACGTACAATCCCTTGAAGTAAAGGTTAACGATTCTGAAGTTAAAGAGGATGTCTGTGAAGCCGATCAGGGTTAGCCAAGCGGCTCGCTTGCCATCCAAACCTGTAGTAGCAGTTGCGCGCAGGTAGGCGGTGCAGATGATCCAGATTTGGAAAATAGCATTTCCAGTACTACTTCCTACGAAATCGAAATGCCACCCAAATCAACATGACCAGACCAGTTCCAAAAGTGGCTGTCACTAGCGATTGAACTAGATTGACGAAATTCGAAAATTGTGTTCCGAAGTCATTTCCAGACTTTGACCCAGCAGCCGTGCTGATCCCAAAGATTACACAGAACACTATTACTGCAACACAGCAGCCGGTTCCGGCTTCCAGCCCAATTTCTCCTGCAGTGGATGAACCGGACTTACTTCTACCCTTTTTGTATTTCTTTCCACTTTCAGACTCTGCTTGACTGCATATCTTGCATGGGACACCAGGTTCTAAAAAGCTGTAGCATTTTTCACACATTGATGATGCATTTGTATTCATAATCCACTCCCCAGTTGGACTCAATTACAAAAATTATAAGCCTGAGTAAACGTGCAATCCTTTGAAGTAAAGGTTAACGATGGTGAAGTTAAAGAGGATGGCTGTGAAGCCGATCATGGTTAGCCAGGCTGCTCGCTTGCCGTCCCAGCCTCTGGTTGCAGTTGCGTGCAGGTATGCAGCGTAAATGGTCCAGATGATGAAGGTCCAGACTTCTTTGGTGTCCCAGCCCCAGAATCTGTGCCAAGCCTTATCTGCCCAGATTGCTCCTGCAATCAAGGTAAAGGTCCAAAGAATAAAACCAATGATGTTGAACTGGTAAGACTGCTTCTCTAGTTTCTCGGTCTTAGGAAAAACGTTTAGAACATTTCTAATGATCTTTACACCTTTGAGCTTTGAGTTGTTGATGAACTTAGATTCCTTCATGAGTAGTGCTGCAGCTAAAGCTGCGCCAATCATGAAGAAGGCTGTTGCCAGGATTGCAACGCTGACGTGGATTACTAACCAGTAGTCCTGAAGTGCTGGCATTAGCGATTCAACCTGGACATAGAACCGGGTATTAGCCCAACCAATTATCAGAACAACAAAACCTGAAACAAAAGTAGCGATGAATCTGATGTCTCTCCAGATCAGGGCCAGTAGATAGATGGCAGTAACGACGAATGATCCGGTAATGGAGAACTCATACATATTTGCCCATGGCACTCTTTGAGCTGCAATACCTCTGGTGAGAACTCCAATGCCGTGGACAACAACACCAAGTGTCATCAGTGAAATACCAACAAGTTCTAGCTTGTTAGCCAAAGCATCTTTAGCTTTCTTCGCTCCAGCGCGTCTTGTTAAAGCCACTGTCAGAATAAGGAAGGCGATTGAGTAAAGGGTCAGAGCAGCCAGAACGACGATTCTAGAAAGTGTTGCTAGTTCTGGGTTCAATACAACGGTGCTGTTCATCAGTCCTTTTTCTTCATAGCTTTTCTGATTTCCTTAACAAGTTTAGGCAATGATTCATCTCGAGTTTTAGCTAGAGCACCAACTTCAATTCCTTCAGGGGTCTTTCTTATCCAGACTCTTCTTCTAGGGGTAATCAACATCATGATCAGCCCTAAGAACGTAAGAATAGCGAAAAGCAAAACATAGAGTTCTCCTGGGTTATAGGTGATGTCCAAGGAGGCAAATCTCTTGATGCCTTTGAACTCAACAGTTCCTAGTCCATTAGGTAGTTCAGCAATCTGCCCACCCTTGAGTTCAATTGCCTTTACTTTGCTCTTTCCACCGGCGACTTGCTTTAGTCCGTGTGTTTGCAGATCAAAGGCGTTAGATGCGATACCACTATCAAGACCTAGGTTGCCGACATAAACATTCATAGTCAGTAATGGGAAGTGAATATCTGGATGACCTGATGTTAGAGCTCCAGTTTTTAGCTTCGCTGGGGTTGGGTAGAAAAAGGCAAGAATTCCATATTGCTTTGTTTTAGCGTCTGGGTTTTTGATTACACCAAGTGAAGTTAGGTTCGAATCCTGAGGCAAGAAGACAACTGGTCCACTGAAAGAAACAGTTCCATCGGCATCTCTAAGAACGATGACTGGGGCATAGCCATTACCAGTTAGATAGACCTTTGAGTTTGGCAGTTGCAGCGGTTCGTTGACTCTAATGATTGCTTGAGTTGGATTGTGGTGAGCCAGCTTGCTAGTTACCGTTGCAATGAAATCTAACGGTCTACCGTAGTTGTTTGGATTCTTGTAATCGTAGGTGGTGCTGAACTTATCAAGTGTCATGCTAAAGGGAGTCAGGTTCTTCGAGTCATAAAGAAGACCGGGGGTAAATGAGTCGAAACCGGCTTCGTTGTTTACAAAGGTTTCTCCTTCAACTAAAACCCTTTGCGCTGAGTAACTGAGTGCACCACCTAATCCAACAGAGATTAGAACACCGATTAGAGAAGTGTGAAACAGCAGGTTTCCTGTTTCTCTGATGTATCCCTTTTCGGCTCTGATAGATCCTTTTTCAGCGACAACTCTGAAACGCTTTGATTTCAAATACTGCTCAGCTTTGCTGAGCTTGTAGTGCTTTTCTGAATTAGCTAGCAGTTTGTATGCAGGCAGACGAGATAAAGATGTTGGTGGCTCTGGTGGGGGCGCAATTAGTGCTTTGTAGTGAACACCAACCCTAGGTATTACACAACCAATTAGTGAGATGAATAGAAGCAGATAAATACTTGAGAACCATGACGAAGAGTAAACATCGAACAGCTGCAGGCCGTCTAGCCAAGCAGCAAGACCTGGGTTGTTCTTGAAATACAGAATTACACCATTCGGATCTGCAGAACGCTGAGGGTAAAGAGAACCAGGAATAGCTGCCAGGGCTAGGAGTAACAAAAGAATAAGAGCAATGCGCATGCTGGTAAGTTGTCGCCAGATCCAACGCAACCAAGATTTGAAAGAAAGATCTGGTGCTTCAATTGGTTCGCTGTATTCCTTACGAACTACATACTTCTCAGATGGCTGGGGTGAAGACACGAGTCACCTCCGCAATATATTCCATAAAGTTTTGCCAAAGACCGGTAACAAGGAGTAAGCCCAGAGCAATCAAGAGAGAGCCGCCAAACAGGTTGATTGTTCTGATGTGCTTCTTGATAAAGGAGATTGACTTAGTTGCCCAACTGAAGCCAGCAGCAGCTATAACAAAGGGAAGCCCTAGGCCTAGAGAGTAGATAACAGCTAGGAAAGCGCCCCTGTTGGCTGAACCTGAATCTAGGGCAAGGTTTAGCACTGCTCCCAGTGTTGGGCCAATACAAGGGGTCCACCCTAGGCCGAAGACAAGACCGAGAAGCGGAGCGCCAACAAGACCTGCACTGGGCTTCAAGTTGAACTTCATTGTCCGTTGAGCAAAATCAAAGCCACCAACCAAAACAATTCCGAAAAGGATTACGAGTAATCCCGATGACCGAATGATCCAATTCTTAGATTCACCATGAAGGAAAGAACCAAAACCACCGAAGCCTGCACCTAGTAATACGAAGACAACAGTGAAGCCAAGCACAAACAACATTGAACCGAGAATGACTCTGGACTTTGTGTTCGTTGAGCCTGAAACAAAACCTAGATAGCCAGGCAGTAGTGGAAGCACACAGGGACTAAAGAAAGAAATCAAACCAGCAAGAAACGCAATTGGTGCAGCCACCAAAAGTGAACCATTAGTTATTGCATCAAAATTCAATCTGGTAAACCCTCTGCAATAACTGATTTGATTAGGGCCTTAAGAGTTGCCTTTTCAGCAAGACCTAGAATCCTTGCTGCTACTCTTCCCTGCCGATCAATAACCAAAGTTGTTGGAACAGCACTCGGAGTCACAACACCTGTGAAAGCTAGAACAACATCACCGGTGTTGGCATCTATCAAAGTTGGGTAGTTGACTTTGAAATTCCTCTTGAATGCATTTGCAGTTTCCGCACTGTCTCTAACGTTTACTCCGACAAACTGTGCTTGACCATCAAACTCTTTTGCTAAGGAAACTAGATCTGGAGTTTCAACTCTGCACGGTGGGCAGGATGCGTACCAGAAGTTTAGGACTGTCACAGCGCCAGTCAGGTTGGCTGATGACAGAGGAATTCCATCGCTTTCAACACCAGCCCACTGCACTGCACTTGATCTAGCTGCAACCTTGAACTCTGTGACAGTGCCATCACCTGATTGATAGGTGTTGTTCATACTAGGAGTCTCAGTGCAAGCACCAAGAGAAAGTGAAGACAAAATAATTACGGCAGCTAATAGTTTCTTCACACCGCACCGTTGTCAATCGCAGTGATGTTCTTCGCTGGTTCTGAGTAATTGACTTCAGCAAACCAGCCCTCAAAATAGTCAAAAGTTGTGATGCTAGAAAGTGAGCAGCGACGCTTTCTAGGGTCATGGGCTAGCTTCTCTCCTTGACGTGAAAGATGAGTAATCCAGATTGGAAGTTGGTGAGTTACCAGAACAACATCTCCACTACTTACTGACTCAGCCGCTGACAGCATCGCTAGGTGCATTCTTGCGATGATGCTTTGGTATGGCTCCCCCCAGCTTGGTGTTGCTGGATTCCTAAAGTGCCACCAGAGGTGAGGCTTTAGAGCTAGGTTCTTGGCACCCATCTTCTTGCCTCTAAACACATTGGTTGGTTCGATCAGTCTCGGATCAGTTTGGATCTCTAACTTGAAGAGTTCTTCGAAGGGCTCGGCTGATTCCTGTGCTCTGACTAAAGGAGAGCTAAATATGGCTTTGATTGGTGCCTTCTGGCTCTTTAGTTCCTGAGCTGCAGCTAAAGCCATCAACTTGCCTCTATCGGAAAGGTGGAAATTAGGTAGTTGTTCGTAGAGCACTCCGTTTGGGTTAAAGACCTCACCGTGGCGAACAAGATGAACACGATTAGCAGGCATAGGTCAAGTCTATCGCCGACTAAACTTGGGGTTTAGGCGTGATTTAGACGAAAGAAAACACTATGCGTGACCGCATCCTGGTAAAAGATTTAGCTTCAAGAGAAGATGGACCAGTCCTCATTGGTGGCTGGGTTGAGACCCTTAGAGATCAGAAGCGTATTCAGTTCATTGTTCTCAGGGATGAGACAGGTTCCGTTCAGGTTACCTACCCAAGACCTGCTGAAGTCGATGCCCTAGCAGACTCAGTCTCTACCCTCACCTCAGGCTCATTTGTTTGGGTTAAGGGTCGTCTTGTTCACGATGAGCGAGTCAAACTCGGAGGCATCGAATTACAGCTGGATGACCTAGAGATCATCAGCCTGGCTGACCCTGAAACTCCTATTGCTGAAGACTCAGGTATCGATAAGCGTCTGGACTGGAGATACATCGACCTACGTCGACCTGAGATGAACCTTGCCTTCAGAGTTCAAACCACTATTGAGCATGCTTGGCGAACATACTGGGTTGACAATGGCTTCATTGAGATTCACTCTCCGAAACTAATGTCTTCACCTTCAGAATCAAATGCAGAGCTCTTCAAGATGGAATACTTCGAGACTGTTGCATACCTAGCTCAGTCTCCTCAGTTCTATAAGCAAATGGCAATGATGGCTGGCTTTGGTCGCATCTTCGAAATTGGCCCGGTGTTCAGAGCTGACCCTTCCTTTACTTCAAGACACGCAACTGAGTTCACCTCAGTTGATATGGAAGTTTCATACATCGAATCCCATGAAGACATCATGAAGATTCAAGAAGACCTAATGGTCGCAGCAATCACTGCTGTTAAAGAAAAGCACGGCGATGACATCAAGAGATTGTTCGACATCGAAGTTGTTATCCCAACCACTCCATTCCCAAGAATCCCACTGGCTGAAGCAATTGAAATCGTGGCTAAGCGTGGTCACGAAATCACTCGTGGCGGAGATATGGATCCAGAGGGTGAAAGACAGATCGCAGCTCACGTTGCAGAAACTCTAAACCACGAGTTCGTCTTCCTAACTGACTACCCGTCAACAGTTAGACCGTTCTATCACATGAGACATGCTGACAACGATCAACTAACTAACAGCTACGACCTAATCTGGCGTGGCACTGAGATCACCACCGGTGCTCAACGTGAACACAGATTAGAAGTTCTGATTGAACAAGCAAAGAGCAAAGGCCTAGACCCTGCAGGTCTTCAGTCATACATGGACTTCTTCAAGTTCGGTGCCCCACCTCACGGTGGTTTCGGTATGGGTCTTCTAAGAGTTGTAATGCTCTTGCTTCACGAAACAAACATTCGTGAAGTTGGTTACCTATTCCGTGGACCTAACCGCCTAGAGCCGTAAGCCATGTTTGAACGTTCTGCTCAAATACAAGGCGTAAATGCCGCGTACACAGAAGAACAACAAGCCTCCTATAAAGCCCAGCATGATGCCATCGCCGAAGCGATAGCTGATGAGAAGCGCAAAGGTGCTCTATTTAGCGACGTCGATGTTCAGAAACTAATCGCTGATCACTACGCATTCGTAAAGCAGTTCTGGACACCGAACAAGCAGGCATACAAATCATTAGCCCTGACATATCTACTAGACCCGGCTTTCGAAGCAACTTATGAGTCGTTCGAGCCGGGCCTAGCTAAATACATCAAATCAGCCATAGAGATCTGGGCTGACCAGAATCTTGACTAGCTATTACGCATCTTCTTTACTTCGTCTCTGGACATAAAAGGCTCACCCTTTATTCCGTAAGCCAGGTATTTCTGCAAAGAAATGAGACCGATTGCAAATACTGCAATAGTTGCGGCTCTTTGGTATGTGAGAAGTTCCCAGCCACCTAGCTCGACGTCGGCATGATCCCTGATGTATGTGTATGCGAGCCAGCCCACTACGCCGGCAACGATAATGCTACGGATGTTCTTATAGGCCCGTCTGTACGCCCTGTCTCTTCTCTGAGACTGATACTCATCGAGGATTTCTCTGCCCTCGATTTGAAATACAAATCGAACGGAAATTGCCTGCATCACCAAGACAACGAGAAGGGCGATGATGTATTCAAGTAATGAACTCTGTGTGATCCAGCACCGAATCAAACCTCCGTATAGGACTATGAAGCTTAGGGACGAAATGATGATTCTCGCTGGGGTGTTCCTGAAGCCATCGAAGAACGTATCGTTTCTAAACCATCGCACAATCGAAGCGGTGAGTCTATTTCCAAACATCTCTGCTTTGAGTTCAATCATTTCTTCAAGGGTCTCCGGGGTTCTTGTCCCTGAATTCTTAGTCATTAGTTTTCCTCCAAGCTGAAGATCTGTTCTACTTTCTTATTTAGCGCTTTGGCAATGCGCAGTGCGAGCACAAGACTCGGGCTATATTCGTTTCTTTCGATATAGCCGATGGTCTGATAGTGAACATCAACGGCATCAGCTAGCTGCTGCCTGGTTATGCCCGCTTTAGACCTGATTGCTTCGAGCCGGTTGAACACCAGCTCTTCATCTGCTTTAGGTTTACGTCCCATGTATGTAGCATAATTAGTATGTAGTAATAATGCAACATCTTAGTTAGGTGTTTTGCTCCAGTCAATAACTTTGAGACCTGGCACTCGTTTGAAGTCCTTTGTATTCTTAGTTACTAAAGTTGCGTCTTCGACTAGGGCATGAGCGGCTATAAGAGGATTGAAGAGGCCGATCTGAGATCCCTTTCGCTTGAGTTCTGATTCAAGCAATCCAGCCTCCTCTGCTGCGTATTGGTCGAAGGGGAGGATAGTCAAGACAGACAGTATTGTCTCAAGCCTTGCCCGAGCTCGAGGCCCTTGGTTCTCAATGCCTGTCCCAGCCCATAACTCTTGGGCCACAATGGCGGAGATTGAAATATCTTGGATTTTAGTTAGTTCAAACTGGAGTAGGGAGTCTTGTCTAAATCGCAGAATGTCGATGACAGTGCTGGTGTCCAGATGGTACTTCATTCAGATTCCTCCAACATCTTCTCGATGTCTGGGTGGACTCTGGCTTCCCGATATCTCTTTACGTATCTGAGCTTAGAAAGCTCTTTCTTTTCCTCTGCGCTTGCAGCACGTAGCTCGGCGATAAGCGCTAATTTCTGTTCCTCTTTTGAAATAGGAAGTATTACTACCGCTTTGAATTCTTCACTATAGACAAGTCGCGCCTGATCTCCGGCAAAGCGCATTTCGGCCGGAATACGAATAGCCTGGCTGCCACCATTCATAAAAAGTTTTGCTAGGACCCCGTCGTCTGATCGAGTGGCTTCTTCGGTAATTCTCTTGATCACTGATTTCTTCATTTCTATCCCTGCATGAATAATCGAATGTATAGACATATCGTATAGACAATTTGAGAGATGTCAATGGAAGTTACCTAACGAATTCCTCTAAAGCTCCCCTGAGCCTTACTGGATCTATTCGCCAGTAGTTGTGAATCTTTCCATTGATTAGAAGAACTGGAACTTGCTCTGAGTATTTGTTCCAAAGCTCTTCATCAACCAAGATGTCATGCTCGACTAGGTTGACCTGGATGTGTCTGGCGACTCCGGTGTATTCGGCTCTAAATGCTCCCACGACAGCGTTGATGGTGACCCTAGCTTCATCACAGAGGTGACAGCCTGATTTACCAATCAAGGTCAGGTCAATCGTTGTGGTCATACGTCCAGATTATTCCAGTAATCAACCTAAACTTATCTCGTGGCCAAATCCCCTAAAAAGCCCGCAGCTGCTTTCTTTGATGTCGACAACACCCTTGTTCGAGGATCAACCAGTTACCAGTTCGGCAAAGAAGCGTATCGACGCAAGTTCTTCCCAAGGAAGGACTTCATTTCCTTTGCCTGGGGGCAAATCATGTTCCTCACCAAAGGTGAAACAGACCACATGCTCTCTGCGATCAAGGACAGAGCACTAGAGCTTGTCAAGGGCCGTAATTACAGCGAGATGATCGACCTGGTAGCTGTCGTATACAAACAAGAGATCAAGCAACGTCTTTGGCCGGAGACCGCAAAACTTGCCAAGCAACACATTGAGGCAGGTCGCGAAGTTTGGCTAATCACTGCAGCACCGCAAGAACTTGGTGAAGAGATTGCAAAGCAACTGGGCCTAACTGGGGCACTTGGAACAAGACTCGAAAAGATTGATGGGATACTTACGGGAGCCCTCATTGGCAAACCATTACACGGTAAAGAGAAGGCTAAAGCCATAAAGAAGTTAGCAAAAGACCGTGGCTTTAGTTTGAGAAAGTCTTTTGCGTATTCAGATTCACACAATGATCTGCCAATGCTAACCACAGTGGGTCACGCAGTTGCAGTCAACCCAGATAAGTTACTCAAGATTTACGCCAAGGCTGCCGGTTGGAAGATTTATGACTTCAAACGTAGAGAGCTCCGAGCTGCCAGAAAGACTGCCAAAAACGACATCAAAATAGGTAAGCGCGGATAAGTTAACTTGTTAAACAAAAACCCCGTCTGAGTAATCTCAAACGGGGTTCTTTACTAAAAAACTACTTCTTATTGCGGCGTTGGTGACGAGTCTTGCGAAGCAACTTACGGTGCTTCTTCTTAGACATACGCTTACGGCGCTTCTTAACAACTGATC
>Ga0209084_1000725_pt1 | contig 30445 bp, 47 predicted proteins | sample C_130820_MF_Meta_FD_187309 | JGI IMG/M metagenome (GOLD analysis project Ga0209084, IMG submission 187309) | Freshwater microbial communities from Lake Croche, Canada to study carbon cycling - C_130820_MF_MetaG (SPAdes) (version 2) | ecosystem: Environmental > Aquatic > Freshwater > Lake... | reverse complement strand
GGCTTGTATTTGAGATCAAGAACCATAAATCCTATAAGTTCCCAGAGTGGCTAAAGGAAACTGAGGTTGAGCGTATCAACGCCAAAGCTGATTATGGGGTATTAATTGTGAAACCAAATGGCGTGGGCTTAGGCTCAGTCCAAGACTGGTGGGCAGTTATGACTGTTGGGGAAATGCTCAACCTGCTTCGTGAGGCGGGCTACGGCGATTCTCTTGACAACCGTAATCTATAGATAATACATTACGGAGTGAGTGGGGGCAAAAGGCTTCCTTGTATGAAGGGTGTTTTAAATGACTGATTTTATAGTTATTGTTTTTTTAACGCTAATGGTTACAACTCTTGGCGTATCTATCGAATCTTTACTTGAAAAATGGTCGCGCAAATGAATGAACACGTTTACTGTATTTGGTGCGGATCTAAAGGTGGTTTCGTTAATCATCTTATGATTGTTGGAACCGGTGATAATGCCATTGTTGAGTGCGAATGGTGTTCAATGAAAATCGTATTGCAATCCACGAAAGGTGAATCTAAATGAGTGAAGTTAGAAGTTGTTCTGATCTACGCAAACCAACTCCCCAGGAGATAGCCAGCTTTACTGAATCTATGGATTCTTCAATAACCCAAACTTGGCTTTGTGGCTGGTGTAACAATGGGCAAAACGAGTGGCTATTACACCAGATGTTATTTGATCCTGCTTATGAATTTATGGTAACTCCTTGTTGCCATACTGAAGCCGAAGCCGCTTTGGTACTTGATGCTCCTAGCGATTACGCAGATCCGCGTGAAGATGCTCGAGAGATCGCTGGATTGAGAAACCAATGACCGATGAAGTATTGAATAATCCAATCGCCGAATCTTACTGGCGAGCCAAAATAGCTCAAGAGTTAGAAGCTCTTGAAGTGCCTAAAGATATTTCTTCAGATTATTTTGCTGCTACTAAGCGAACCAAAATGGCTGCAATTTCAATCGCAAAGTTTGGATTACCTGAATGATTTTTAATACTCAAGTTATAAAAAAGGTGATGTTATGAGTGGCCCATATACCAAGGCTTTTTGTAATGATTGCGACCAGCCAGTAGATAAGTTATGTGAAGAACACGAAGAACTTTGCAAAGATTGTTGTTCAAATTTATTTCACGAAATTAAGGAGTCTAAATGAGCGTTTATTTTGATTGCGGCCCTTGGGATAGTTGGGGTTTTGGTTTTTCTTATTACCATAGATACCGCATTTTTACAGTTAATTTTATTCATTGGTATTTTTCAGTTGAGATGTGGCATAAATAATGCCCAACTACGATTTCATTTGCGATGAGTGTGAAACTGAACGCGAAGTTTTTATACCCATTACGCATCCTGAAACAGTTTTATGCAAAGCTTGTAATTCAGAAATGAGAAAAATAATAAAGCCAACACCGGCAATCTTTAGAGGAAATGGATGGGCAAATAAAAAATGATTCCAGATGTTAAAAAACTGGGGCAGATCAATTCGTTGATGCTGACCTTTCATAATAAAAGCGCTGAAACAATCGCCAGCAATATCCAGGTTAAGTTGCTTGAATCCATCTCACATATTGAGAATGAAACTCCAGAACAAGCGTATAAGCGCGCCCTAGAGTGGGCAAGAGATATGGCTAAAGCCCAGATCAAAGACTCCATTACGCTAAAATAATCTAGTCCATAACCGACACCTTTAAGGGGGAAATAATGGATGAGTCAGTTAATCGTTGTAATTGTGGAAGTTGGATTTATGCCACTAACGCTTGCGAAGTCTGTAAGAAGGTAGTGGATGGAAAGTAAATACTATTTAAGCGGAGAGTCCTTGTAATTGCCCTAGTGGTTGGACTGTTCATCACGATACCGGCTCAAGCAGCCATAGCTCCTACTAAAGGGCTTGGTTTTCTTATGGCTCCAAAAGCCTTTGCTCATATGAAGGTAATGGAAAAGTGGAACTCAACTGCCGAATACAAATGCCTCGAATCCCTTTGGGAGCGCGAGAGCCATTGGAACCCTAAAGCCCATAACAAGAGTTCTGGGGCGTTTGGGATCGCTCAATTTATGCCGGCTACCTGGGGCAACTATAAGTTTCCTTATAAGCCAAAAGAGGCTAGTGTTCAGATTACGGCAGGGCTTCGGTATATCCTCAAAAGATATTCCACCCCTTGCAAGGCTTGGGGCTTCTGGCAACGCCAAGCTAAGAAAGGAAATCCCTGGTACTAAAGGAGTGAAATGGATAAGAAAGTGGCTCAAGCAGTCTTAAATCGTGCTTCAGGGCATTGTGAGACTTGCGGTTGGTCATTAACTCAAGACTACGCTTTACACCACCGCAAACTGAAATCTCGCGGTGGTAAGGATACGGTGGCGAACCTAATTTGTGTTCACCACGATTGTCATAATCTAGCAACTTACAGTATTCACCTTAATCCAGAGAAGTCAGAAGCGAAAGGTTGGATGGTTAATTCTTGGCAAGATCCGGCAGAAACGCCGTTTGTTAGACCAGATGGAAGTATTGTTCTATTAAAAGATGATGGAACTATTTTTGAATTAGTAAAGGGGAAAAAATGAACTACATAATAATCACCGGCAACTTGGGTAATGATCCAGTATTAAAATTTTCTAAAGATAATAAAGCTCTCGCTTCGTTTTCGCTAGCGGTTGGTCAGCGCGTAAAAGAAAATGGCGAATGGGTTGATGCTAAAACTATGTGGTTTCAGGTTAAGTTCTTTGGAGTACCGGCAGAAAAGGTAGTAGATCGCTACAAGAAAGGCGATACCGTAACCGTATCTGGTCGTTTGGAAGAATCTTTTTACACGGCTAAAGATGGTGAAGAAAAATCAAGCAAGGATATTTTTGCTTTTGATATTAACAAGATTGAGCGTTACACAAAATTGGAAAACGCTGACCCTGTCGGCACAGATAAGGTTCCCTTTTAATGGATCAAGAACTATGGTCGTGCCTTAAAGTGATCGAATACTTAGGGGTTAATTTAAATAACCTTCGCCAAATGCAAAGCAGAAAAGCAATTTGTTGGGTAAAGAAAGAAGGCAAAGAAGTTTTTTATTTAGCCGATGATGTTAGGGCTTACAAAAAGAAGCGGGATGACCGTAATCAGGCGTAACATTTTCCTATGCAAATAGAAGCTGAAGTTACCGTGTTGGATCTCGATGAAGCGTTGGCTCACTTTGCTGCCCAATTAAAAATAGATGAGTACGGCGAACGAATGAACTGGAGAAAGAAAGAGATTTTACTTTCAAGTATTGACGATTTGCTTGATGCTAGGCTTGAACTGCTGAGCAGGAGCGTAGTCGAATAAAAAAAAAGATGGTTGAGCAGCGCCGGTAGTTACTAGGGCCGAGCAATGCCGTTGGTCGGTTCAAACAATTTTTTTTGAAAGCTCTAAATTACTGGTTTAGACTTTTACGCGATTTTTGTCTAAGCCAGGGAACCGCAGCGCGTAGCTCTTGGGGTTAGTTCACCCCCGTTTGTGGGTTTGTTTCGTAACTTTCCCCGCACTTGGGGCAGTTATAAACCGCCATTTTGCCCCCGCCGTAAGGTTCAACGGTAACGCGGGCGAACTCTCCACAATCCTCACAAATTAAAAGCGTCATTATTTGTTCGCCTTGTCTTTTAAGTATTGACGAAAAAGGCGCGTTGCCTCTTTTTTTGTGTGCCCCATAAATTGCGCGTGTTCCAGATAGGCATAAATCCCATCTTGAACCATTGCCGAAAGTTCCCAAGCGCCTTGGAAAGTTCGGCGGTATTGGATCTCTGTTTTCATTTTTTCACCTTTTCTGTTAGTAGTTTGAAAGAGATTAACCCTTTCCCAAACCCCGCCGAAACAAAAATTCCGGCAGGGCTTAGGCTAGTTTTAAGCGGGATTTGGTACGAAATGGGTCAAACAGACCCGCCCCTCGAGGGTTTGGTGGCACTTATAACTTTCCGAATGGTGAGTTCGCAAGAATTGAACCGCCCAAACCGTGAGGATTAACGCGCCCAAAATGAGCAGGGCGCGGGCTTTTTTGCCTCTTTTGGTTAGTTTCACGGATTAAACCGCCTTTCGCTCTTGGTATTTTTCGTAGATTTTGAACATTTCGGATTTTTTGGTTTCGCTTTTTGAACTGTAAAAATCAAAACCTAGTTTTTGCGCGATAGACCACAAACCCGCATTTTTTTCTTCTTGGGGTATGTATCCAAGTTCCAAAAGTTTCTTTTGTGCCTCATATTCAAACTGTGAACCGTAACCGTATTGAAAAGGCAAAATTGCAATCTGCCCGCCATCCACCCAAATTCGTGCAGAAAAATAGGAGTTTCCATTTACCTTGTCAAACCACTCTCGCCCCTCAATAAATAAAGAGCGCAAAATTTTCGGCTCTAAAGCTTTTAAAACTAGATCTACCGCTTGAGGCACAAAACCGCCAATGTTGTAAGTGATTAGTTCATCTTCGGATGGTGTGCCTAATTCGTAGCGTTTCCAATCGTAAATGGTAGCAATAGTTCCATCTTCAAACTTTATGCCCCATTCGATTGTTACTTTTCCATCGTTTTCTTCGTATTGGATAGGTTCGCCAAAAGCGTTTGTTAATTTTGCGCGGGTAGTTAAAACGCTACCTTGTAGCCAAGTTCCCGCCGTTTCTTCTGTTCGTGTAAACATTTTTTTCCCTTTCGTTAAATTCGAGAGCCGATCCCTCGAACTTGCGCCCGCCGTGAGGATCGCACTCACGGAAACCCACTAGGGGCGGGCTACTTGCTATTTATTCAATTTATAAAAACCGGCAATTTGTTTGGCAATCGCTTTTGGCTTAGTTTCGCCCGAAAGGATTGCAAAATAATTGCCTGTTTGGGGATCGTTAAGTGTTGCGCCGTATTTGTTAATTTCAATTTCTAGAGAGTAATTTATTTTAACTACTACAAAATAAAATCCCCCGCCTGTATAAACAATATCGCTTGGAACTTTTAAATCTTTTAGCGCAAAATAGATTTTGTCGCAATCTTCATCTTGTGTTATTAGTAGTGGATCGCTCATTATTTGTTCACCGCTTTTGATTTCATTTGAGCATAATTGGCAAGTGCGCATTACGCCACCGCCTTAAATTTTGCGGTAAGAGTTACGCCCGCATTTGTATAGGCTTTCACAATTGCTTTTGCTTTTGTTTCTGTTGTTTCGGTGTTTACCCACTCAACGCCGGAATTATCAACAAGCGAGAGGATGACTTTTTTCGTTTTCATTTTTGCCCCTTAGATAGTGGCGGGGATCTCTATCCCTGCCGTTAGGGGATAGATTACGCTCAAAACGGGAAAAAGGAAACTAGGCGCGGGGGCAGAAAACGCAGCATAAAGCTTTCTATTGGGGCAGAAAACGGCAAATAAAGGGGGGTTTGGGGTGGTTTCTGTTTGGTATCAACAAGGGGAAAGAGTTAGACAAAAACCCGTTACCTGTAAAATCCAGGGTAAAACCGCGACCGGTGGCAATTTGAGCGTGAAATCAAGGCAAGGATTAGGGGCGGGGTAATAACACCAAGTGTTCCCCCCATTTGCCCCCACTTTATTCCCCCAAACCGTACCTAAACCCCTCGAACTTGTGATTATTTCCCAAGATTTAGCAGACTTTCGCCCTAACTATTTGCCCCACTATTTATTCAAGCGCGGTCTCCGTGATCGGTGTAACTCTTACTTGCCCAAGATATTTGGCGGGGTTCGTTTGCCTTAATCGCTAACACTTGAACCCTTATTGTGCATTTTGCTCTAAGTGTTTTGTGTAGTTGATCGAACACTTGTTCGATTGGCTTATTGCTTTTGTCTATCTATTCGAACAGATGTTCGGTTTGACGGGGTGTCTGCCTACGCACCCAAGCCACCCCTTTATTTATATCACCTTACGAACTATATCTCATCAGCGTAATCTATGACCTAGCCCTGTATTTGCGTCTTTGCTTTTAAAACATATTTATCAATAATTGAATTAGGCTTTTCTTGGTGGCACTTAATCTACCGTTGTTTACTTTCGGGCAAAGATTTACCCCCTGGGGGTGGTCGCGTTTTTAATTGATCTTTAGTTGTGCTTGCTGATTGCTAGGCGATACGAAATAACAATCACTAAAGAACTCGCCGTTTATAGATCTTTGTTAGAGCTACTGGTGGACTTCTACCGGGGTGCTAGTCATAATCTAGGCATAGGGAATTTTCCCCATCTGACGGGTCGCTTCCATTTGTGAGTGGAAGGCTTGGTTTTTTACACGGTTTGCCAAGCATCCGTTATTAAGTTTTTTTAATTCATCGCACCTTCTCCAATGCAATTTAGGCAGACTAGCATTGATTATTCTCATCGCGCAAGTGATAGGGTGTAACCATTACGAAAGAGAGTTTATGGGCAATAGCAATAAACGAATTGATGACACGCGCTGGAACAAGTACGCCAAAGCGGTAAGTCAAGGACACTCTCAGCGAACTGCTGCTTCTATGGCTGGCATAAGTTACGCCTCAGTTATGCGCCAAGCAAAGATTCCTACTTCACGCTTAAACAAAGCTCTTGGTGAAATTGGATTTGAGAAGGCTGGCGTGTTTGGGATTGATCGCGTCAAAGGAGATTCTGCTAGAGCGTTAGAAGATTTCGGTTATTTCCGGCAAAGATACTTTGCTCGCTCAACTTCACCTTGGGCTGAAGAAGCGGCTTACAAAATTTTAGAATTAGCCGGTACAAAACAAAAAGAATATGTTGTGGTGAACTGTCCACCTGGCGTTGGTAAATCTACTTTCTTTACTCACGATCTTCCGGTCTGGCTTGCAGTTCGAGATCGCTCGCGCCGAACAATGATTGGTTCGCGTACTGCCGGTCAAGCTACAAAATACACAGGTCGTATCCGCAGAACTTTTGAACGAGTAACTCCAGTTAAAGCTGATGCAGATTTGATTGAACGTGGGCTTGCTAAAGATGCGGTTTCAACCCTCATAACAGATTACGGCAGATTTAAACCAGCCAACTCTGACTTGTGGCGATTAGAAGAATTTATCCTTGCGCAAGATGGTGGAGTTGCTATTGATGATAAAGAACCTAATTTTGTTGCTTACGGTATGGATTCAGGATTTCTTGGTGGTCGTTTTGATACGGTTATCTGGGATGACCTTGTTGATAAAACAAATATTCGAACTGCTGATGCAAGAGAAAACTTAATTAACTGGTGGGAAACTGAGGCTGAAACTCGCCTTGATCCAGGCGGTCTTTTAATCCTTCAAGGTCAGCGTATGGCATCTGATGACTTATATCGCTATGCCTTAAACCTTGTGGACTGGTCAATCGAGTTTGAAGATAAGCCAGATCTTGCTCCAAAAAAATATCATCATATTATTTACAAAGCACACTATGACGATATTTGTGAAGCCGATAAAACCCACGGCGGTCATACCGGTAATTACCCTGATGGATGTTTGCTTGATGAATACCGTTTGCCTTGGAAAGAACTTGCCCGTATTAAAGCCAACCGCCTAGACAGATTTCAAACTCTTTACCAGCAAGAAGATATTGATAAAGAAGCTAGCCTCATCCAACAATCTTGGATTGACGGGGGTATTGATTCAGGTGGGGTTTCTCACCAAGGATGTTGGGATGATAAACGAGTTATTGGAAAGTTTCCTGAAAACATAAACGCATTTTCTGTAGTTACTGCTGATCCATCCCCAACAAAATATTGGGCAGTTCAATGGTGGGCTTATGATGCCGAAACTCAAATGCAACATTTAGTTGATCTAGTTCGATCTCCTATGGATGCGCCGGATTTCCTAGACTACAACCAAGACACACGCCAATACACGGGTTTGCTTGAAGAATGGTGGCAACGTGCCAACGATCAAGGTCATCCTTTTACTTACCTAATCGTTGAGGCTAATGCTGCCCAAAGATTTATGCTTCAATACGATCATTTCAAGCGTTGGTCAGCTATACGCGGGGTAAATTTAATTCCCCATCAAACGAATCGAAACAAATCCGATGAAGGATACGGCGTTCAAACTTTAGCCCCACACTATAAAGCAGGTCGAGTTCGCTTGCCTGGGTCTGATTTTATGGGATCTAAAAATACAGTTAAACCGATGGTTAAAGAACTTGTCCATTGGCCTGAAGGAACAACCGATGACTGCGTGATGGCACATTGGTTTTTAATTTGGAACGCCCCAAATCTTTTCCACGCCGGTATGAAAGAACCACCAAAATTTGCTCGCCCTAGTTGGATGGCTAATCGAAATAGATGGACAAAATAGGCGGGATAGTCTAAATGAGTGGTATATTTTGCGTAAGTTATCGCGCCTAGTGAATCGAGAATGAAAATGGCAGCCAAAGGTAAAATTGAAATGTACGCAACTAAAGCCCTTATGAAGAAGCACGAAAACTCTGAAGGCAAAAAGATGGTTGCTATGGAAAAAAAGATGGGCGAAAAAGATGTAGTTGGCAAAGTCAAAGCATCTATGAAAAGCAAATCTTCTGGTAAAAAAATTACGAGGTCAATGTAATGCCAAAAGTCGGCAAAAAAGAATTTCCATACACACCTAAAGGTGAGGCTATGGCAAAAGCAGAAGCCAAAAAAACTGGCAAAAAAATGGTAGTTAAGAAAATGGGAAAGAAGAAATAATGCCAAAAGAATTTTGGGATAAAAAAAATCCTAAGAAAACTTCTACCAAATTAACACCAGCACAAAAAACTAAAGCTAAGGCTAGCGCCAAAGCGGCAGGTCGGCCTTACCCAAACTTAGTAGATAACGCGGCAGCATCAAGAAAGAAAAAATAATGGCAAAGACCCCAGCGTGGCAACGCAAAGAAGGACAGAACCCTAAAGGCGGTTTAAATGCCAAAGGTCGTGCTAGTGCTAAGGCAGAAGGTAGCAACTTAAAGCCACCGGTTAAATCTGGCGATAATCCGCGCAGAGCAAGTTATCTTGCTCGAGCAGCAGGTAATCCTGGGCCTGAACGCAAACCTAATGGAGATCCAACTCGTTTACTTTTATCTTTACAAGCTTGGGGAGCATCTAGTAAAGCAGATGCTAAGAAAAAAGCAGCAGCTATTTCAAAAAGAAACAAGGGTAAAAAATGAAAAAGCAAACTAAGGCAACTAAGAAGATTGCTAAAGTTATGAAAGAGTACGGTGCTGGCAAACTTCATTCAGGATCTAAAACTGGCCCTATAGTAAAATCACAAAAACAAGCAATCGCTATTTCATTGTCAGAAGCAAGAAAGAAAAAAGGTAAATAATGGCTACTCCAAAACGCGATGGAATGAAAAAAGCCGTTGGCTTTCTTAAAGAAACAGGCAAACAAGCAAAAAAGAAAACTGCTTCTTCTGAGTTGGTTTTAAAAACTATTAAAAAGAAAAGCGGTAAATAATGCTAGGCCCAACCATTCAGGAAATTGCAGCGATTCTAAAAGAGCGCCAAGATAAGCAAGGCCCAATGATTGATTCAATGCGTCAATTACGCGATGCGTACAATGGCGATCTCATCATTCCGCTTCCCGAAATGGATCGGCGCGAAAAGTCTGCCGTAGCAAATTTAATTACAACAGGTTTAGATCAAACTGCTATGCGTATCGCTTCCACAATGCCAAGCGTATTTTATCCGGCGCTTGAAGAAGGAAACAACGCATCCGAGAAGCGCGCACGAACACGAAAGCGCGCAACTATGGGATGGTGGGAAGCCAATAAGATGCCACTCAAGATGCGCCGTAGAGCGCGTTGGCTAATTGGCTATGCCTCATCCCCAGTTATTCTGCGACCAGATACTAAATGGGGAGCAGCGCGTTGGGATATTAGAGATCCACTAAATACTTTTCCATCTACAGGTGAAGATCCTGACCAGATAACTCCAAATGATTGTATTTTTGTTTATAACCGTTCTCGTGCTTGGTTACAAAATAATTATCCTGATGCTGCTGGAAAACTCCGCGCAATCAATCCTAAGCCAACTGATTTAATTCAAATTGCTGAATATACTGATGCTGAAGTAACTGTTCTTATGGCTATCTCAACAACTAAATTAAGCCAATGGGAATCAAATGTTCGTGGTGTTCCTCACGTTGAATTAGAACGTGTTCAAAATAAAACTGGTCTTTGCCTAGCCGTAGTGCCGGGTCGTATTACTCTTGATCGCCCAATGGGTCAATTTGATTCACTTGTTGGAATGTATGCGCTTCAATCTAAGTTAATGGCTCTTGAAGTTATTGCAGTAGAACGCGGAATTTTCCCTGACACTTACCTTGTATCTCGCCCAGGAGAAACTGCTAGATTTGTAGCAGGGCCTTATGATGGTCGCTCTGGTCAAGTAAACGTAGTCCAAGGTGGAGATATTCGTGAAATGGCTGCCAACCCTGGCTTTGCCACAAATGGAATGATGGATCGCATTGAGCGAGCGCAACGTATTGGTTCAGGAACTCCTGCCGAGTTCGGTGGCGAATCTACTTCTAACGTTCGTACTGGAAAGCGTGGCGATGCTATTCTTTCAGCAGTAGTTGATTTTCCAATTCAAGAAGCACAAGAAATTTTTGCAGCATCTTTACAGGAAGAAAATAAACGGGCTATTGCTATTGCCAAAACTTACTTTGGTAATGAACGCAAGTCATTTTATATTTCTAGTCGTGGTGCTAAAGGACACGTTGATTATGTTCCAAATAAAGATTTTGAAGATGACAATAACGTTGTTACTTATTCTCATTCAGGAGCAGACGCTAACTCTCTCGTAGTTGGTCTTGGTCAGCGTATCGGTATTGGAATTATGTCCAAGCAAACCGCGCAAGAAATTGACCCATTTATTTCTGACCCAGAGCAAGAGAAAGATCGTGTAATAAGTGAAGGACTCGAACAAGCACTCTTACAATCTATTCAAACCCAAGCATCTCAAGGTGCTATTCCCCCTAGTGATGTTGCTGCTATTGTGGCAATGGTCGCAAGCGACAAGGCGAGCTTGGCTGAAGCCGTAACAAAAATTCACGAAGCCGCACAAAAGCGTCAAGCAACTCCAGCACCAACTGGCGCACCTGAAACAATGCCAGGACTTGGCGCACCAGGAATGGGCGCAGAACAACCACAAGCGCAACCTCAACAACCGCAAGATGTCGGAGCGTTCTTAGCATCGTTAGGTGGTAAATAATGCCTAGAGGTGGAAAAAGAGATGGTGTAGCAGGTCGCAAATACGCAAACCGCGCTGATCTTCGTGGCGCAAATGTTGTAGCCGCACAACCACAAAATCAACCTGGCGCAAAGATGGCTATACAAGCCGCTAGCGGTCAGGCTTATGGCGCTGCAACTGCTCAGAGAAACGCACAAGCAGCAGTTCCAATGGCATCACGACCTGTTGCTGCAGTTCCTCAAGCACAAACACAAACTGCACCACAAGCCCCACAAGGTTTACAACCAATGGCTCCGCTTAATGCCCCAACAACTCACGGGCTACCATTGATGACTGGCGTTGATGCCGGCGCTGGTGCTGGATCTGAAGCATTACCACAAAGTTATAATGCTGATGTAACAATTAAAGCACTAGGACTTCTTAATTCCCTTGGCAGTAATGTTTCCCCACAAGTTGCAATGATTAGAAATTATTTACAAGCTAGTTCGTCTAATGGTATTCCTCAATGAGCTTGGATAATCCATTACCAAGTTCATACCCATCTCCTGCTCAACAGTTAGCGAGTAATTTAGATGCTATCCATCAATCAGGCAATGGTTATATGGATATTCCCGCACAAGTTGCAGTAGCGGCTGGCGGGCAAGATCAAACAACAACTTTAAGTATTATTAACAAAATTAAAAATGCTATAACTTCAAATAAAAATTCAGTTGAATCTTATTTTTCAGATCCACAACATTCATCAATTCCATCTGTAGCTCATCAATTAACAACTGCCGTAACTTCACATATTGGCAATGCTCCTATTATGGAAGATCACGTTACTAAAATTCAACAAGATATGATTAAAGCCGGCGTCGCTCCTATAGGTAGCATAGCAAATGGAGTTTGGGATACTACTTGGACTAACGCTATGGCTAATGCCAATAATGCAGCTCTTACTAAGCCAACGGTAGGAAATGCCCCACCTAAATCAACAGTTCAACATACTCTTACTGCTTTAAGTCTTTCTCGTAATACAAATGTTATTGTTCAAATTGTTAAAGCATTACCCCGCGAAATTTTAAATTTGATGGGTGATGTTGTTTCTGGAAAATCTTTGGCTACACCAATAACAGGATTATTGGCTGGAAATAATTTAGTAGGTGCTGGTCGAGCAATTTCTCAAGCAGGAGCAAAACCTGAAAATAGAACTACAAATGCTGAATTTGCTAAACAAGCGGCAAGTGGCGGTCAATTAGTTCAAGATATTGGTACGTTTCTTACTTTTATGCCTATGGCAAAAGGAATACTTGGGCTTAAAGAAGCAGGGGCTATTGCTAAAAGTGGTAAAGTTTTAACCGCAGCAGAAGTAGCACCTAAATATACTTTTTTAAATTCTATTGTCGCTAGCGCTCAAAAAGGTGAAATTGGGTTAATGCAACCTTCTGCACGGGCTTTAATAAATAAACCAATACTTAACACAATTTATAAAGGTGCAGCACAAACAATCGCCAAAACTGCTCCAGCACAAATGGTTATTAGAGATACTTTGGCACAAAGATTACGCTTGCCTATTATCCGCGCTGCTAATACTGCTGGAATGGCAATTTTAGGAACTGGATTAAAAGAACAAGGAATCGCTCTTGGCGAAAGTAAATTAGGTGGCAGACAAGGCGCACTTGATACAACTGTTTACGGGCTTGCTCCTATTAGCGGAAAACTTGCTAATGCTTTAGATATTTTTTCTATACAAATGAACCCAGGTGGAGTTGCTCGTACTGGAGCAAAAGATATTCTTGGTGTTACTGGTAAAACCGCAGAAACTATCCGTAATACTATGGATGATTTGGGCATCCTTCGAGGATTTCAAAAAGCAAACCCACAACTAGATTATCCTGCTTTACTTGCAGATCATATTGCTAATGGCGGTAAAGAAATTGATGTTTTAAAATATATTGGGCAACAGTTCAATGATATTGCTATGAACCACGCCATTGATTTAGAAAAAAATCCTTTAATTCTTGATGGAACTTGGATGACAATTTCTGGCCCCGAAAAAGAAGCGTGGGCACTTGAAACTAAAAAAAGTATTTACCAAGGTGCTATAGATAAAACAGATACTAGACTTGCTGATTCTCAACAACATTTAATCGCGGATCAAAATGCTATTGAAACAGGGTTTAGGGATATAGGCGCAACTGCTATGGGCGATGTCCGTGCGAGTGCTATTGCTCGTAAGGGAGAATCAAATTTAGGAAATCTTATTAATGCTCAATCCATATTAGAACCTTTAATTAATGATCCAGAATTAATACAATATTTTCTTACCAGCGCTGCTATCGAAAATGGGGCTTTGCCTGAAGGCGCAGTTGGACTTATGCGGGCAGAGGGTTTAACAAAAACTGGAGCAAAACAACTTTACGATAAATTATTTCAACAACTACAAGAAGCAGATACACCTGAATTAAAACAATTAAATAAAATTAAAATAGGCGAAGCCTTAATTAAAGAATTTGGCGTTAATGTTTATAAACTTGGTAGCCACGATCCATTAGATATGCTTGGAACATTTGAATCTGAAATGAACAAATTGGCAGCCGATCTTTATGTAAACCGTAACGCTCCACAAGAAGTTAAAGATGCTATAGCAAAAATTAATGCACTTGGTTATAAGCCGGTTTATGGAGATCAAATTGGTCATATATTTACCAAAGGACTTCAATACACAGATTTAGGTGCAGCCGATTTTAGTAAAACGGCTAAAATTGCTCGCAAACTTGGAGTAAGCCCACGTCTTTCAAGTTCTCAAGCCGTATCAGCTAGAACTGAAGTTGAGATGAACCGTGAAGGTCAAGCAAGAATAGATGCTGGAAAAATTACTCCACCACCAGGATTTAACTTTCAACGAGTTTTAACTTATCTTCGAGATAATTTACCAGAAAATACAAAACTTACTTTAGGACAAACTGCCGTTTTAGAAGCAGCAAAAGCACACGGAAATTATGATATTCCTATTGCTAAATTAATTTCAGAAAACCCAGGACTTTCTAAAGATGAAGCCTGGAATTTAATTAAAAAAGCCAAAAAAACAGAACTTGGTTTGCGCGAAATTGATCCTTCTGTTTTAAGAAATATTCTTACTAAGCCATTACCTAACGAAATAACAAATGTTATGGGTCTTGAAAAAGGCACTCAATTTATGGATGTTAAATCTGCTAATCAAACTATTCAAGCTATTTGGAAAGCAAGAGTTAATGTTCCATTAGAAATGATTGGCGGCGCAGCAAAGTTAGAAGATATATTATATTCTGGTTTAGGAATAGGTAAAATTCCTTGGATTGGCAAAAATGCTATGACACTTGCTGAAATTCCTTCTAAACTTATGAATCTTCGTAGCCGCGTTCGTTACCAAGAATCTATTGTATTTGCTTATCGCCGTATGGCTAAAACAATGCTTAAAGGTATTACTGAGGGCATTCCACCAGCTATGTATCCTGAAGCAAAAATGCAAGAAATGGACATTGCCAAAAAAGCAGATGCTTTATATCAACGCATATTTCCAGAGAAAAAATTACAAAATGCTTTTATGGATGATGCTGAACGGGTAGTCAATGAAGCAGATTTTTATAATCTTTATTCTCCAAGGGAATTTGAAAAATGGGCTGTTTATTGGTTATCCGAGCAGGGTTATTCTGATGCTGAGATAGCAAAGAAAGTTGAAAATGTTATAGGTTACGGCGAGCGCACCGCAGCAGAACGATCTCTTAATGCAGTCTTTTTTCCATTTTCATTTAATAAAACCGTAATGCGTCAAGGCGGGGCTTTTCTTTTAACTCATCCAGGGCAACGGTTAGTTATTCAAGGAATTATGAATCTTTACGATCAAGTTGATGGGCCTAAATATCGCAAATGGGTAGAAGATAATTTGCCACTTATAAAACAAATTGAACAGTTAAATGCTTTAGAACACGGTGTTGGGCTTGGACAATTTGGTGGTATTAACAAACCTTATTTTGGTGCATTATTTACTTTACTTGGGCCTAAGACAATAAATTATGGAACTCAATCAGCAAATGATTCAACTTTAAAAAAGTTAAAACAATATATTCCTATGGTTAAAGAATTTTCTGATTTGTTTTTAGGCACTTCGACAAAAGGTTCTTTATTTAATGGGCAAATTCCAGATACCGTTAAAACTACACTTAGCCTATTTCAAACTCACGCTGCTGAAACTGACTGGCATCCAAACCGACATAACCTTATGCCGGTGGCTGCTCAACAAACTGCGGCTTGGGATTATCGCACTCGTTTAATTTCTGGATTAAATAAGATTCTTGCTTATAATTATCAAAATCCAGATAATCGAGTTGTATGGCCTGATTGGGTTCCTACGGAATCAGGGCTTGCTGGACACCCAATTACCAAAGCCTCTATTGGAGAACTTGTTCATTACAAATATCCAGCCTGGGATAATGCTCAATCAGCCGTTATATCTCAACAAAAGGCTACGGAAGCAGATAGATTTATTGGCGAAGTAACTGTTAAAAATCCTACCCTTGGCGCAGAATATAGAAAATTTGAAGATGCTGCTAAAAAGGTAAGTGATTCAGTTAATAAAGATAGTGTTCCTTTAGCTAACCTTGCTAAACTTACAGACATATTTAGGGCAGTAGCGATAGGATTAGCCACTAAGGATTCTAATTTTGCTGCTTTTTACAAAACGCATTATCAACGATTATTTGGCCCGTTGGAAGGACTTAAGTAATGACCTGGGTAGCCGACTCTAAAGGAAAACTTACCGTCTGGAAAGCTGATGGAAAAGGAAATCCAAATAAAGTAGGAGATAACGTAACTCCTGATTTGTCGGGAGTGGATTCTTTATTGCCTAGCAATGGTGGCAAGACTAAAAAATTAAACGTTATAGATTTATCTGGAACATTTGATGTTCGAGGTTTTGGTTTGCCTCCAAGTTCTCTTGCTGGCAAAGATCCATCTGCTATGACTGCTGATGATGTGGCATATGCCCTTCATAGAACCGCTCTTACTAACCCTGATATTTGGGCTGGTATCCAACACGCATTAAATAAATCTAATTTTTATACTTCTTCACAACCCACCCTTGGTGTGTGGGATCAAACTACCGATATTGGTGGAATTAAAAACTTTTTAGAAGGTGCAGTAACCTTATATCCAGCTAGTACAGGAAAATCAGTTCCAGCATCTCAATTTTTAAATGAACAAGAAAACTTGGCTATTAAATTAGGTGGCAATGGAGTCCGTAATCAAATTGCTAAAGTAACCGTTCCTAATGAACTTGATCTTAATTATGTATTTGATAAAGCCTTCCGCGCAGCAACGGGTCAAGTTCCTACTGAAAAACAATTAAAGACATTTGCTCGCTCTTATCAAAGTGATATTCTCGCTAATGCTCGAGCCAAGGCAGTTTCAAATTTGGCTGCCAAAAATCCTGCTGCAACTGCTTTAACTAGCACACCTATTCAAACTGCACCTGGTGCTATTGCTGGCGTTAATGCTCCTGCTACACGACCAAGTATTACACCACCACCCGGTCCTAGCATTGCAGAAAATTATGCTTTAGCCGCTAAAAGCCCATCAGTTTCAGTTGTATCACAACCCGATGTTGCTAATGTTGATGTTGCTGCAACAAATTTTGCTAGAAAATCAGCACCCGCACAAGCAGGTAGTGAAAATATTAGTAACGCCTTAAACGCTATGTTCGCATCTCTAGCAAGGAACTCTCAATAATGGCACTTACCGCAGCCCAAAAAAAAGCAGCAGCAGACGCAAAAGTTAAAGCACAAGCCGATGCGAAAGCAGCAGATGAAGCTATATTAACTTCTCTTAAAATAAATCACCCACAATGGGCGCAATGGATTATTAGCAATCCAGAATTAAAAGCAACAGTTCTTAAGTGGGCAAAATTGCCTGGTGGCCCAACTCAAGAGATGATTGATGCTGCAACTTATCCAACTAAACTTGTTCAAGAATATAATAATTTTCAACAACGCTTAGACAAACTTCAAGCCTTAGCCCCTGGTCAGTATAAATATGAAGTAGGTAAGGCTAACGAGTGGGCAGATGCCGAAATAGCAAGACAAGGATTTCAAGTATCTCCAGAAAACCATCAAAAAATTGTTGATGCCATTCTTACTAATGGTTGGGGTCAAGGCAATCAAAATATTGCAACTACAGTTGCTTCTTATTTTGATATTGGTACAAGAAGGTTAGGAATCGAACTTGCTCCAAATGAAGTATCTGCTAAAACAAGCGGAACTGTATCTGTTGCACTTGCTGATTTTAGTAAAATTGCTTCTGATTATGCAATTCCAGTACCAACTAACCCAAATCAATTAAATGATTTTGTTAAACAAGCGATTGGGCCTAATGGCTCAGAGCAAGCATTTACCGATTATGCTAAAACTCAAGCCATTCAACTTTACCCTTGGATGAAAGGTTCTATTGAAGCCGGTGGAACCGTTAAAGGTTATTTTGCTCCCGTTGGAACTCAAATTGCTAATACTCTTGGCATAAATCCTGCCGATATAAACTGGCAAGATCCTAAATGGTCTGGTTTAGTTACTTCATATGATCCTGTATCTAAAATAGCAGCGCCAAAAAACATAAATGATATTTTGGCTACAGTTAAAACTGACCCTAAATATGGGTATGATACTTCTTTACCGGCAATTAATAACGCTTATGATTTGGCTGCCAGCATTAAAGGTATATTTGGTCAGGGATCGGGGAAAATGTAAATGGCAAAGTTACCAGATATTTTTCAACAAGCAGGTATTGCTCCATCTGTATCTACTCCTACTTATAATCCTGTAAATAGTTTAAATCCTGCGCCAGCATATAACCCAATGTCAGGCAATTCATTTGTCAATGCTGTAGGTTCTACTCAATCAACACCAGTTGTTGCAGCACCTACATCAGCAACTTCATCAAGCCCTAGTTCTAATAGAAATACCCCGCCTAATACTGCCCCTGACAAAGGATATCAATGGCAATGGCTAAGCCTTCCTGGTTCACCAGGTTCGGGTGAGTGGAGACAATATCCTATTTCTGGTGGCGGTGGTGGCGGTGGTGGCGGTGCTATTAGTGGTGGGCAAACTCAAGCGACTACCCCAACCGTAACCCCTGGTAGTGGCAGCAATCAAAGCGCATTGCAAATTATTACCGATGCTTTAAATGGTGCTGGATTAGGTTCTCTTGCCGCTAATGCTTGGACTATGTGGAACAAGGGTTATGATATTAACGCCATTATGGATGATCCGACTAACGGTATCCGTGCGAGCGCAGCATATAAAACAGTATTTCCTGCTATGGCTAAATTAAATGCTATGGGTGAAGGAATAACTGAAGGCGAATATCTTGCTAAGATGAAAGCCGATAAAGAAATTTTAAAACAATTTAATGTTCCTTCTGGCATATTTGATACTCCAGATTATCTTGGAAGCCTAATGTTAAATCACGTTAATACGGTTGATCTTACAAATCGCTTACAAGCGGCTCAAGATTCAGTTCTTTCACTCGATCCAAATATTACTAAATACGCCAAAGATACTTATGGGTTAGATGCTGGTCATCTTATGGCTTGGGCGCTAGATCCAACTAAGGCAACTCCTATAATTGCCCAACAAGCGAAAGCAATGCAAATTGGTGGCGCTGCAGTTCAAGCAGGATTTGGTGGAATGGGCGTTAATGGGCAACTTACTACCGCTCAAGCTGAGGCTCTTGCCAACCAGGGCATTACTCAAGCCCAAGCCCAACAAGGCTTTGTTCAACTTGGTCAAATGGGTCAATATGGTCAAATGCTTCCTGGCGATGTTTCAGGAGCGCTTACTAACCAACAGATGATTAATGCTGAATTTAATGCTAATGCCAATGATGTTATGGCTCTGAACAAAGTTAAGGCTACCCGCGTTAATGAGTTCAATGCCGGTGGCGCTCTAGCCGCTAATGCTAGTGGTGTTGTTGGAATTGGCGCTGCAAACCTTCAAGCATAACTAGACTTTTCTAGTTCAAATGTATAAACTCTTACTAGCGTTCCAGTATTGTTCCTAGTCTGTTCCTCGTCAGGTTAGAACGCATAAGAGGCAACAACCGACCCGTTCTCGGTCAAACGAACGCGGTAGTAAAGGGTTGCCCCGTGATGGCGATGCGGTGTCAATTCTGGTTTTCGAACCAAATATGTTTTATTAGCCCTGCCGTATCACTTTCCTAGTAGATGCGCGATACAGAATTGGAAAAAGCAATGACTGAATACGATATAGAAAATGATGATTTAGATATAACGACAGATGATGACTCTAGCGAAACCGGTAGAGATTCTCGTCAGTTCGTGCGTGATTTGGAAAAGCAAGCGAAGGCTGGCAAGCAAGCGACACGCGAGGCTAATGAAGCCAAAGCGGAAGCAAATGCTGCTAAGCGTGAACTCGCTCTAATGAAAGCAGGAATTGATTTGGAATCACCAACAGGTAAGTTATTTGTCAAAGCCTATGACGGAGAAATCTCCCCAGAAGCAATCAAGGCAGCAGCAACAGAATATGGTCTAATAGCCACTTCTGAAACTCCAGAGGTACAAAGTGATCTAGCAGCGCTAAATCGTGTATCTCAAGCCTCGACTGGCTCTACTGCTGCGATTTCGTCTAATGCTCTTGATGATATTCGCAATGCGGGATCACCTGAAGATATATTGAAAATCCTTCAGAATAACAATATCGCTATTTCAAATGAACAACCTGGCGGGTGGGTTTCACTCGTCTAACCCTTTAGCGAAAGAGAACTAACAAATGGCATTAACACAGGTCAGTTCGCTTGATCTCTCGAAGGCCGCGTATGAGCAACTTGCTTACTACGCACTTCGTCCAGAGCTATACTACGATGCACTCGTAGAAGTTCAATCAACGAACGCAACAAACCGTGGTGTATCGGTTCAATTCACCATCGCATCTGATCTATCAGAAGCAACAACCGCACTTACAGAAACTTCAGACATAACTCCAGTTTCAATGTCTGACTCTTATGTAGTCGTAACACCTCTTGAATACGGTAACGCAGTTCAACTTACTTCAAAATTGGGCGCAACCGCATTTATGGAAGTAAACCCAATCGCAGCTAACATTGTTGGCTGGAACGCTGGTATCTCAACAGACGGAATTGCCCGTACTGCTGCTGGTGCTGGTACAACCGTTGCTTACACTTCAGGTACAACTCGTGCCGGTCTTGCTAAGACAAACACACTTACAGGTTCAGACGTTCGTAAGGCAGTTGCCTCACTACGTAAGAACAACGTTCCTACATTCAACGGTCTATACAAGGGTCTTATTCACCCAGACGCTTCATATGACTTCCGTGGTGCTACTGGTGGAACTAACTGGTCAGATCCACACGTTTACTCAGATCCTTCAGGTATCTACAACGGTGTAATTGGTAACTTCCAAGGCGTACAGTTTATGGAAACACCTCGCGCACCTTTGTTCTCTGATGGTGGAACAAACTCATACACAATCTCAACAATCGCAGTTGCTTCTTCAGTTGCAACACTTACAACTTCAGCCGCACACGGTCTTGCAGTTGGCGATACATTGACTATCTCAGGTGCTACTTCTACTTCAGGTACAGGATCAACCTCACAAGTTGGTTTCAACGCTCAGTTTACAGTTGCAACAGTTCCATCAACAACAACTCTTACCGTTTCTGTTGCTGGACTTTCAAACGTAAACGCAGGAACTTCACTATCTCTAGTGGTTTCAGCAGTAGATGTTTATGGAACACTTGTTATGGGCCGTCAGGCACTTGCCAAGGCGTTCTCAACAGGCGGTGGATACGGTGAGCAAGCTATTATCGTTGATGTTCCTGTTATTGATACTCTGCGCCGTTTCACAGGTATCGGTTGGAAGCACTTCGTTGGATACTCTGTATTCCGTCAAGCTGCTTTGTACCGCATTGAATCAGGTTCTTCAATCGGTCAATAAATAAAGTTAGGGGTATGGGCGCTTAACACCTTTCTCGCCCATACCCCGCTTTACCCTTTTGAGATAGGACTGATATGGCAACTTTTACACCACCTTCTAGGGTTCTTGTACCCGTGGTAACGCCGAATGTTCCTATGTACCAACAACGCCCTTTTGCTTATTTCAAACCTTCTATTCCTCGGGGCATAAATGTATGGATAGATACAAACAATATGGTCAGCGAAACCCAACCCCCGTTATGGGAGCCTCGCATCCTTAAGGATGCTGATGGCAATGTAGTTGGTGCGATCCCTGGCGTAAAAACAGTATTTTATGGTGGACATTCTTACGAAATAAATGATAATCAAAAAGCAATCCTGATAGCGGCTGGATACGGTGATAACATTGTCGGATGATAAGGGGGCGGTAATGGAACTTAATCACAACGACCACCTTGGCGAATTTGTTGAAGGTTGTTTTGTTTGTAAAGTTTCTACTATTGCTTTTGGCAGCGGTACTGCACCTACCCGTAGGCCCGGTGCTGAGTCCGTAGAAGCCCGCGAAAAACGTTGGAACAAAGATATGCCAGCTTATAAAGCGCTACGCGCACAAGGGCTACAACCGCCTCATATTGACGGTTCAGCAGAACTTATGGCTAAAGCTGAAACTCGTTTTGAAGTAGAAAGTGGACAAGTTTTGCAAGGTCAAGCAAAAAAAATCGAAACCGCAGTAAACGCTATTGAGTCAATTACTGGCAAAAGCGTTTACAACCCTAACACGACACCGGTGAATTTATGACAACAGGCTCCGATTGGATTTCTCAAACTCGTTCATACTTGATGAGCGGTTATGCTGAAAATAGAAATAAATTAGCAGTTGCTTATACCGCAGGTAGCGGAACTTTAACTTTTTCTTATGCGCTTGAAGGTATCCGCGCTGGCGCTCGTCTTTGTATTGGTTTAAATACTTTTTATGTTTGGTCAGTAAATGGACAAACTGCTATTGTTTCAGGCGGCGAAGATTCTTCAATTGACGCTAGTGCCCCCATTAATTCTCTTGTTCGAGTAGCTCCACGTTTTACTGATAATGAAATTTGGGATCAACTAGGAAATGACCTTGGTGATCTATCCTCACCTTCTAATGGTTTGTTTGGTATTAACTCTGTTGATCTTACTTATAACGCAACAATCAATGGTTATGATCTTGGCCCAATATCAGATCAAATTCTTTCAGTTTACGAAGTTAAATATTTGACTCCTGGGCCTCAACTAGATAATCCACGAATTACAACAAATGGTTTTCGTTTAAACCGCAATGCTATTAATACCCAGTTTCCTTCCGGTATTTCATTGCAATTATTTCAACCTGCTATGCCTGGTTATAATGTTCGTGTTGTTTATCGCTCAGTATTTACTATGCCTTCTACTGTTTATGCAAATGTTTCTTCAACAAATCTTCTTCCAAGTGCTTATGATCTGCCACCACTAGGTGCTGCTATCCGTTTAATGGAAGGTCGAGAAATTAAGCGCAGCTTTACCGAAGGTCAAGGAGATACTCGCCGTGCCGGTGAAGTAGCACCAGGGGCAATCCTTCAATCAGCACGTGGATTACAACAAATGAGAGCGCAAAGAATCGCAGCAGAAGCAGCCAAATTGGATGCTTTATATCCTAACTTTAAGTCTTAATCTATGGCCGAAATAATTAAATATGATACGCCTTATGAAGATCCAACTCCTGCGTTTTTCTCTGGATCATCAGGAAGTGGTTTAGTTCCCTATCCTTTTCCAGTTGCTATTGGTGGTCATTATTACGCTATACAATGGGATAACACCGCTATTGGTGTTTGGGGCGCTCGTTTTAAACGTGTTTCACTTCCATTGCTTCGCGCACAAGCAGATAGTTCTAATACACCAGGCGAACAATCAATTTCTCCTGAACAATTTTGGCGTAGATCGCAAGAAACTTGGCTTTATGGTGAAGGACAAACTTATTTAGATCGCGCAAATTCTGAACTTCGTAGATACCACGATGGACTTGGTATTGATCCTTGGACTCCTTGGCAATTAAAACTTTTAAACGATACAACTAATATTTATTCAAGCGCTAATACTGGATTTCAATGTGAAGCCGCCGGAACTTACCTTTATATAATTGATGGAAGCAATCTTAAATTTTCTTCAGGAGCGCTAACTTCTTGGACTACGGTATCAAGCCTGCCTAGTGCAGCTTTATCTATGTGTACTGACGGCAATACTGTATGGACTGCTCATAATACTGATGGAGTTCGCCAACAAACCGTAGGTGGAAGCACTAACAGTTCATATGCAACTGGAACTGCCAATTTAGTCCGTTTTGTTAAATCAAGACTTATGGCTGCTGGCGGGGGTAAGATTTATAATATAACCGGAAGCGGAGCCTTTAGTTCTGCGCTTCTTGATCTATCTTCTCGCAATTTTACTTGGGTTGATTTTACTGGTGGGCAATCTCAGATTTATGCTGCGGGGTATGCTGGCGATAAATCTCTTATTTACCGCACCGCAATTAAAGCCGATGGAACTTCTCTTGATGTTCCTACTGTTGCTGGTGAACTTCCAGATGGCGAAATAGTCCGATCCCTTGGTTCTTACCTTGGTTATATTCTTATTGGTTCTGATAAGGGTGTCCGTTTTTGTCAAGCAAATACAGACGGTTCACTTACTATTGGTGGACTTATTACAACTAGCCAGCCTGTTTATTGTTTTGAAGGTCAAGATCGTTTTGTTTGGTATGGATTAGGAAATTACAACAATTATACAAGCGGTCTTGGTCGTATGGATCTCACTACTTTTACCGCACCTTTAGTTCCTGCTTATGCCTCTGACTTAATGGCTTTTACAACTTCAAGTGGATCTCGAGTCGGAACCCTTGGGGCAGTTCGTTCTGTAATTACTTTTAACGGCAAACGTTATTTTACTGTTGATGGATTTGGGCTTGTTGGGGAAGCCAGCGTTCCAGTTCCTTCAGGTACTTTTGTTAGCGGAGTAATTGCTTATGGTATTTCAGATCCCAAAGTAGCTATGTATATTGATATTAAACACGAACCTTTAGCCGGAAGTATCCAAGTCGCTATTGTTGCAGATCAATCAGATTCTTATATTGACACAAATACTGCAAATACTGTGGGTACTTCAAACACGGCAGGTAGCGTTTCTCCCCCTTATTCTTACCCTTGCAATCAATTATATGGCGAAAATTTTCAAGTGGTTCTTAAACTAACTTCTGATGGAACGAACAGTCCAATTCTCAATCGGTGGACTTTGCGTTCTTATCCAATTCCAGTTAGAAGCGCTCAATGGGATGTACCTATTTTAATTTATCCAACCCTTACTATAGGAGATAAAGATTGGGCACAAGACTCAGATGCCGAAATTAATTATTTAATAAGCCTTCATCAAACCCAATCGGTAGTAACTTTACAAGTGGCTGATGCTACTTATCCGGTGGTAATGTATGATTATCAATGGTTGCCCGATGCTATAGATATTTACGGAAAACCACGCGGTATTTTTTATGCCCAACTCAGAGAAATAGTAGGTTAATATGGCAAGACGGCAGTATTACGGAGCAGCGACTCCTACAACTATTACAAGTAGCATAACCACAAGTTCTTCGAGCGTTGCTATAGCCGCTTATACTGGCTGGCCTACTGGTTCATTTTCATTAGTAATTGATCCAGGGCTATCAAGCGAAGAAAAAATTTTAGCTACTTCTCGAACTACAGGAACGATTACTTTTACCACTCGCGGGTATGATGGAACTACTGCTTCAGCTCACAACGCCGGGGCAGTTATTTATCCTGTTCCTACTGCCATTGACTTTGATGAAGCTAATGCCGTAACTACTAAATATTCAGCAACAGGAGATTTAACTTATGCTAGTGCTGCTAATACACCAGCAACATTGGCTATTGGAGCAACTAATAATCAATTAGCCGTAATTGGCGGCGTTCCTGCTTGGATAGCCTCTCCTGATGTTCCTAAATCAACCGTTACCGCTAAAGGCGATATTATTACCGCTACTGCTTCTGGAACACCTAGCAATTTAGCAGTCGGCTCAGATGGTCAAATGTTGGTAGCCAACTCAACAACCACTTCGGGATTGAAGTGGACAGGCGGCGTTTATACCGCCAAGACCGCTTCTTATACATTTGCTGACGGCGATCAAGGCAATATATTCTCAATGAACAATGCTGCTACTCAGCAATTCAATATCCCCACAGATGCAACTTTCAACTTTGCTATTGGAACTGAAATAAATGTGTTTTGGATTACCGGCGCAGGTCAGCCTACGATTGGTGCGGTTACTCCTGGCACAACAACTGTCATTTCAACAGGTGCAACAAGTGCCACTCCAAAATTGCGTGTAGTAAACTCAGGCGCGACTTGCAAAAAACTTGCTGCAAATTCTTGGATCGTATTTGGAGACTTAGCTTAATGACTCCAATGTTAGGGATTATGGCTAGTTCAATCACCAAGAGCAAAATTGCTACTGGCTCGTTCTATTCCATTGCGACTGTAACTGGCACAGGGTCTAGTTCAACAATTACCTTTTCATCAATTCCAAGCACATACAAGCATTTGCAGATTAGGGCAATTGCTAGACAAGTAAGTGGTGGTTATTCTTCGCAATCACCAACTATCCGTTTCAACGGTGATACTACTGCTGGAAATTACAATGGACATCAGTTATTTGGATATAACTCTGGCGGTTCTAATTTTGTTGCTGCTACAGCAAATGGTGCAAATTTACCCAGATTTGTGCAAGGTAGCGCTGTTGCTTCATCATCTATGTACGGAGCGGTAATTGTAGACATTATTGATTATGCTTCAACTAGCAAATATAAAACTATGCGTGCATTTGGTGGAAATGATACCAATGGAGATGCAAGTGGAACCAATCAAATAGAATTAGGTTCTGCTTTATGGATGAGTACAAGCGCAATTTCATCCATAACAATTACAGAAAAAAATGCCCAATCTTTTACTACTGCATCAACCTTCGCTTTGTATGGGATAAACTGATATGGCCGATACCGCAACCTACGACAAGATAGCGACTACAACACTCGGTTCTGCCGCATCTTCAATTACCTTCTCATCCATTGCCGCATCGTGGACTGACTTGCGATTGGTTATTGTGCCGACTTCTACGGCGGCAAATGATATTCAAATGCAATTCAATGGGGATACTGCAACAAACTATTCTTATACCAGTTTGCGTGGTAACGGAACTTCGGCGGCTTCTAGCGCACAAACAACTGTTGCAAATATATCGTGGACTTTAGGTGGACAAATAGATTCAATTCCACATTTTTATACTGGAGATGTATTTTCTTATTCTGGTTCTACTTACAAAACCATTCTTATGTCTAGCCAAGAAGATGATAATGGTTCTGGAATTGTTGGTAGAACTGTTGGTTTATGGAGAAATACTGCCGCTATCACTTCAATTCGGTTGTTTACAGGGGTCAACTTTTTGACAGGCACAACCGCCACTCTCTATGGCATAAAGAGCGCCTAGCCTATGACCGCTAAAATTGCAGATTACTGCACATTAGATGATTGTGATAAACCTTATCGTGCTATTGGCTATTGCCAAATGCACTACCGCAGATTCAGGCTTTATGGTGATGCAACAATAAAGATGAACATAGGAATCAAGAAAGATAAAGGCGGTTATGTTCAGGTAAGAACTATTCCTGGAGATGGCAAGTTTGGAAAATATACTTATGAACATCGCCTAGTAATGGAACAACTGATAGGGCGCACTTTAGTAAAGGGTGAAACAGTCCACCATAAAAACGGTATTCGTAATGATAACCGACCAGAGAACCTAGAACTATGGTCAGAGGCTCAACCATATGGGCAGAGAGTAGAGGACAAAGTGGCACACGCTATTGAAATCCTGCGACAATACGCACCTGAGAGGTTGGCATAAATGGCATCTACATACACACTCATCAGTTCTTATACTGCAACTGGTTCTGAAAGTTCTACTACTTTTTCATCTATCCCAAGCACTTATACTGATTTAGTAATTAGAATGAGTTTTAGGTATTCAGCCGCTAGTAGTGTAAATAGTGCTATTGCATTCAATATCTCAGGAACTAAATCAGAAACATATTTATACGGCGATGGGAGTGCTGCTGCTTCTGGTAGAGATAGTTTACTAAATCCACAAAATGTAAATGCTGCTACTTTTACTGCAAATGCTTTTTCCAATTCAGAATATTATATTCCAAATTACACCTCATCAAACAATAAATGTTTTTCATCTTTTGGTGTTACTGAATCTAATAGTGCCACTGGTGTTTATACAATGATTGCGGCAATGTTGCTTCAAGCAACTGGGGCAATCACTTCAATAACTATTTCTGGTTCGCAATTTGCAGCCAACTCAACCTTCTATCTATACGGCATCTAACTAAGGAGCGACAATGACCGACACACCACAGGCAGTTGAAGTCAACTGCACAACTGGCGAAGTAACTACCCGCCCACTTACCGCCGATGAAATTGCGGCGCAGGCAGTAGCAGCCCAGGCTGCGGCTGACCAAGTGGCAGCGCAAGAGGCGCAGGATAAGGCGAAGGCTGATGCCAAGGCATCTGCGATGGCTAAGTTGGCAGCCCTTGGGCTAAGTGCCGATGAAGTGGCAGCAATACTCTAAGTAACACAAACATAAATAAAACACACAAAACTAAGGAGCCATAAATGCGTACTGCACAATATTCAGTAACTACTACACCGGTAAAGATAGTAGATCAAGCTGGATTACCACGCAAGGTTAGTATTCATAATGAAACAGTAGCTTCTTATCTTGGAGATCGTAATGTAACTTCATCAACAGGTTATAAATTAGATGCCAATGATAAGATTACCCTTGATGTTAATGGTGGTTCTGAACTTTGGCTTGTTACCGCAACATTAACTGCATCAGTATCCGTGTTTGAAAATTAATCCCTAACCGTAAAGGCGCAATTATGAATTCCAACACCGCAACTATCGTTTACTCTTACTTCTTCATAGGGGTAGCTATCTTTGCTGGTGTTGGAATGATTGCTAGGCATACGATTGTTAAACATACAGAAGAATTAAAAGATAAATTAAACCGCATTGAGTATGCGCTATATAACGATGGCAAAACTGGGTTGATTAATAAAGTAGAAGAATTACTTGAAAATCAGCATTTGATTAAAATTGATGTAGAAATAATGAAAGCAAAAACTGAATGACAACCGCTAAGAATTATACAAAAGGCCCACGCAAAGGCCCTATTCGCCTTATTGTTATTCACTCTATGGAATCACAAGAAAAACCTAAGACTGCCCAAGCGGTAGCCTCGTGGTTTGGTGGATCAACTGCTCCGCAATCTTCTGCCCATTTCTGCGTAGATAACGCGATGGCGGTTCGAGTAGTAGATGACTCTGATATAGCTTGGGGCGCTCCTGGCGCTAATGCCGATGGGCTTCATATTGAGATGGCTGGCAAGGCAGATCAGACAACTGCCGAATGGGAAGATATTTATTCTGCCGGCGTTATGAACCAAGCCGCCAAGGTCGCTGCCGATTGGTGTAAGAAATACGGCATCCCTGCCGTTCATCTAACCCCTGCTCAAGTAGCCGATGGCAAAACAAAAGGCATTTGTGGACACGCAGACGTTACTAAGGCTTTTCCCAAGTTGGGCAACCACACCGATCCAGGAGTAGGATTTCCTTGGTCATTGTTTATTTTTACAATCCAAGCACTTTTAAAATAGGAGCATTATGAAATTAGATACTAAAAAAATTAAGTCAGTATTAATAACCTACGGAACGATAGCCCTTCCAGTAGCCGTTGTTTCTTTTAGCCTTCACGCTAGCGATCTTGTTAAGATCCTTTCATTTGCTTCAGGGCTTCTTCCTGTTATTGCTCGTCAAGCTAACCCAAAAGATCCTTTTACTCTTAATATCCTTGCTTTAACAGAGGCTCAAATTGAAGCTAAATTGGCTAAAGAAAAAGCAAAAGCCGATAAAGCAGCACAGGCTTAAGGTATAATAAATGTCTAAAGTAGCAATGGAATTAGTTATAATCGCTGAAGCGGAAGTAACTCACGCAGAAACTAAGGAGTCAGAATGACTGTAGGATTAGCAGCAACAACACTAGCAAATAACTGGCTGAATATGCTTCGCGCTACTGCGTTTACTGCGCCTGCTGCAACTTATATTAAACTTCATACTGGCGATCCTGGCGCTGCCGGAACCGCAAATGCTTCAGCAGTTACCACTCGTCAATCTGCAACATTTTCTGCCGCATCAGCAGGAGCAATAGCACTATCTAACTCACCTGCTTTTACTATGACAACTACTGAAACCATTAGTCATATTTCTGTATGGGATGCTTCAACTGCTGGAAATCTTCTTTGGACTGCTACTTTGACTACTTCTAAGTCAGTTGTAAATACCGATACCCTTACTTTTACAACTCTTGGAGTATCACTTTCACCAATAGCGGCATAATTTATGGCAACTAATTATCCAAGTTCACTCGACACTTTTACCAATCCGACATCAACAGATACCCTTGATTCGGCAACAGTTCCTCACGCAGCTCAACACGACAACATCAATGATGCGGTTTTAGCCATTGAAACCGAATTGGGAACGCTCCCAAAAGGTTCATTTGCCTCAGTCAAGGCTCGCCTTATTGCCGGAGACCCTGACTCAGATCAATCACTTCTAGCTTCACAAATCTTCGGATAGGGGATAACAATGGCAACATATACAAAAACACTTCTCTCAGCCTCATCACAAGGCCAGCCAATAACTGTTGTCCAAACTGCCTCAACTGGTACAACTATCCACGCAACAGGAACTTCATCATCAGTTATTGACGAGATTTGGCTATATGCCAATAACACTTCAACATCTCCTGTCTTGCTTACAGTTCAATTTGGCGGTACTGGCTCGGTTCAAAACGCCAAGCCAATTACTCTTGCGCCACAATCAGGCGATGTTCTAATTGTTGCTGGACTTCCGCTAACAGGCGATGGCACAAACGCGACAACAACTCGCGCATTTGCCGCAACTGCCTCAGTAGTTACAATTTCAGGTTATGTAAACAGGATTTCCTAGTGGCTAATCCAAACCGCAGAGGCTCATCAGGTGAGCCAACTAGAAACTCTATGCAGGGCGGTAACTATACGCCTTGGACTAATACCCACTTTGTTCTGCCTTATGGCTTGCGTTTACAACAAACCAAAAATGCTGGCGATACAACAGTAACCATCCCCGCAGGTATTACTTGGGTCTATGCCATTGCCGTTGGTGGTGGCGGTGGTGGTGGAATTACTGGATTGGTTGCAACTGGCG
>Ga0209084_1000724_pt1 | contig 30479 bp, 28 predicted proteins | sample C_130820_MF_Meta_FD_187309 | JGI IMG/M metagenome (GOLD analysis project Ga0209084, IMG submission 187309) | Freshwater microbial communities from Lake Croche, Canada to study carbon cycling - C_130820_MF_MetaG (SPAdes) (version 2) | ecosystem: Environmental > Aquatic > Freshwater > Lake... | reverse complement strand
ACCGCACTCCTTCATGCCCGGCGTGATGCTGGCGGTCAAGGCCGTGGCCGACTGTCCCGGTGTCACGATCGGGCTCGACGCCCTACTCGACCTCTAGTTCCCACTCGCGGCATCGTCATCGGTCGAGGGCAGCTCGTGTCCGAGTGCGACCTCATCGCCGGCATCCTCGAGCTCATGGAGTGCATCGAGTTCGCTACTGCCGCGCCGGTACTCACCGAATGCGCTGAAGGCCACCAGGCCGATCGTGACAACGAGGATCGGGATCCTCCATGTCGACACGAAGCCGAGGACGCTGTTGACCGGTCCGGCGAAGACGTCGCCGATCACCTGGATCATGAGAAGGCGACCCAGTGTTCCCACGAGGTCGAGGCTGATGAACAGCAGTGGAGACATACGGGCGGCCCCGGCGATCAGACACACGTAGTTGTTCGGGAACAACACCACGAGCGGCCAGCTGAATCGGGCGAACCACCCTTCGAGCCGCTTCATGAACGAGCCGATGGTGGGCGTGCGATGTTCCATCCAGCGCAGCGCCGTCGGTCCGTAGAACCAACCGAGCAGGAAGAAGAACGGGTCGGGTAGCAGGAGGCGGGCGGTACCGATCAGGTAGTACCAACCCAACTGGACATGGTTGACGACGAGCACGAGATAGCGGTTCTTCGCGCTCAATCCGATCAGCAGGAGCGGATTGTGTTCGACCAGGGTGGGCCACAGGGCGTCGGCGGTGTATCCGCAGATCACCATCACGATGATTGGTGCGAGCAGTGCCGTCAGTGGCCGGCGACCCGGATGCGCGGGTGGCTGTGAGTTTTCGTCGGACACGACCCCCATCGTCTCACGTACGATGACGGGTCGTTCACTTGAGCGGCGGCATGTGTTCGCCCGGCGAAAGGATGTTCCGATGAAGGGTCTCATGCAGGACGGGCCACTGGTACTCACGCATTTCTTCGACCGGGCCGAGAAGCTCTTCCTGAACAAGGAGATCATCACCGCCACGGCGACGGGCCTCGAACGCGAGACCTACGGCGAGTGGGCACATCGGGTTCGACTCCTCGGCGGGGTGTTCGACGACCTTGGTCTTTCACCCGACGCCCGCATCGGCACCTTCGCATGGAACTCAGCGCGCCATCTCGAGCTCTACTTCGCCGCTCCTTGTAGCGGTCGGGTGCTGCACACGCTCAACATCCGGTTGTTCCCCGAGCAGCTCACCTATGTGGTCAACCACGCCGAGGACGAAGCGATCTTCGTCGACCGCTCATTGCTCGGGCTGATCTGGCCACTCATCGATACCTTCACCACCGTGCGCCACATCATCGTCATGGACGATGGTCGTGGTGAGCTGCCCGCCGACACCGGTGGCCGCACGCTGCTCGATTACGAGACGCTCCTGCGCAGTGCGTCGCCGGTGGAGTTCAACGTCACCGACGAGAATCAGGCGGCATCGATGTGTTACACGAGCGGGACCACCGGCAACCCGAAGGGCGTCGTGTATTCACATCGGTCGAACTGGCTCCATGCGGTGGCGGTCATGACTGCAGACAGCCTCGGGGTCTGTGAGCGCGACGTCATCCTCCCGGTGGTGCCCATGTTCCACGCGAACGCGTGGGGTCTCGCTCATGTCGCTGTCGCCTCTGGCGCCACGATGGTCATGCCCGGTCCGGATCTTTCGCCGGCCAATGTTGTGAATCTGATCGAGAGCCAGCGGGTCACGATCGCCGCAGGCGTTCCCACCATCTGGATGGGCGTGCTCAACGAGATCGATGGCCGCGACGTCTCGAGTCTGCGGGCCATTCCCTGCGGGGGTTCCTCAGTTCCCAAGTCACTCTCCGAGGCCTACCGCGAGAAGATCGGCATTCCGATCTTCCAGGCCTGGGGCATGACCGAGACCAGTCCGCTTGCCTCTGGCACCCGCCTCAAGTCAGCGTTCGATGAACTCACCGAGGACCAACAAGCGGACCACCGCGCCTCCATCGGCATCATCTCGATCGGCGTGGACTTCCGCATCGTTGATGAAGCCACGGGAATCCAGGTTCCGTGGGACGGCCAGTCGCGCGGTGAGCTCCAGGTCAGCGGTCCCTGGGTGGCCAGGGAGTACTACAACGACGACCGGTCGCCGGAGTCATTCACCGCCGACGGTTGGCTCAAGACCGGCGATGTTGCCACCGTCGATTCCGAGGGCTTCATGCGCATCGTCGATCGCACCAAGGACGTGGTGAAGTCAGGGGGCGAATGGATCTCCTCGGTCGAACTCGAGAACGAGATCATGGGTCATCCCGCTGTGGCCGAGGCTGCAGTCATCGGGCTCAAGCACAAGAAGTGGGGCGAGCGCCCACTGGCCTGTGTCGTTGTGAAGCCTGACATGACACTCACGAAGGACGAACTCATCGAGTATCTCGACGGACGTGTTGCCAAATGGTGGCTGCCTGACGATGTCGAGTTCATCGATGTCGTCCCCAAGACCAGCGTCGGGAAATTCTCGAAGCTCGACCTGCGCCAACGCTTCGCCGATTACACGTTCTCAACCGAGTGACCCTACGGTCACAACCGTGTACCGGTTCCTGCTGAAACCACTGTGGATCCTGTCCCACCTCTTCGTCATCGGCGTCGTGGTGCTCATGGTGAATCTCGGGTTCTGGCAGCTTCATCGGCTCGATGAACGCAAGGCCTTCAACGCAGAGATGAAGGCTGCGATCGACCAACCGGCACAGCCCATCGCGTCGTTGCTGCCCGCCGGGGTGGCCGCCACCCGCGACGAAGTCGAGTCGGTGAAGTACCGGTCAGTGTCGGCTTCCGGTAACTATCTCGTCGATCAGCAGGTCCTTGTCACCAATCGCACGCAGAACAGTGCGCCGGGTTACTGGGTGCTCACCCCACTCGATCTCGGCGACGGCACCGCACTTGTGGTCAATCGCGGGTGGATCCCGTATAGCTATACCGCTGATGGCTCGTGGTCGGATTTCGCGCCTCCCACCGGGCGCGTCTCGATCACTGGTTCCATCGAGCAACCCCAGGTGCGCGTCACCGGCGGGGTCATCAGCGGTCCCGCCGATGCCACTGAGGGACGCCTGCGCACGCTCGCTCGCGTCGATGTCGCCCGACTCGGCCAGCAGGTCGACGAGAAGCTGCTGCCACTGTTCGTGAATCTGCAGACCCAGACCCCTCCGCAGCCCGAGGCCCTCGCCATTCCGGCGCCCGTGCCGCCTCCCGACCTCTCTGACGAAGGTCCCCATCTCAGTTACGCCATGCAATGGTTCATCTTCAGCGCGATGACGCTCGTGGTCTACCCCTTGCTCCTGCGACGGGTCGCCCGCCGCCGCCATGAGATCGACGATCAGACTCCGGCAGAAGAGCACAACGAGTCCTCTGGGGTGACGACCGTGGCCGTCGGGGCAGCAGGGGATCCACCCGGGTCCTCGTGAGCGTCGAGACCCGCGACCGGATCTTCGCGGCGGCGCTCGCCTGTATCGACACCGAGGGACTCGCGGCCACGAGTGTTGAGGACATTGCCCGTCGTGCAGGCGTGGGTCGGGCCACGATCTATCGGCATTTCAGCGGTGGACGTGAGCAGGTTCTCTCCGAGACGATCACCTGGGAGGTCGGCCGCTTCTTCGCTTCGATCGAGGAGGCCATCGCCGACGCTGCGGATCTCAGCGCCAAGATCGACGGAGCGTTCGTCGCCGGCGGAGGTGCCCTCGCCGACCACGCACTGCTGCACCGACTTCTGCGTACCGAACCGGAAGCGGTGTTGGGTGAGCTGGCGCTGGCGACCGATCTGGTGCTCGAGGTGATCGTGGCCTACATCACGGCGGAACTGGAACATGAGGTGCTCGCTGGTCGGGTGCGGGCTGATCTTGATCCGCTCATGGCTGCCGATCACCTCGGTCGACTGTTCCTGTCCTATCTGGGCAACCCGGGACGATGGGATCTCACCGATGGCGGGCAACGGGCTGAACTGGTGCGTACCCGCTTCATGGCGGGGATCCTGGTTCGAACGTGACCCCGAATTCGCTGGGAAAGTTCCCGGGGACGGGTCAGAACTCGCAGTGAGACAGATACGGGGTTATTGTCTCATCTGTGACATCAGTCAAGGTGCTTGAACCGAATAGCTCCTCGTATGTCGGAGCTCCTGCAGGCTCACAGAGCGACGCGTCTGATCTCACCACGAGGATCTGTGACGCCTTCCTCGCATGCATCGCCGGCAAGGGTCTTCGGGCCACATCCATCGATGATGTCGCAAGAGAAGCGGGTTGCGGCCGTGCCACGATCTACCGGGTGATCCCCGGTGGGCGAGTAGGACTGCTGGTCGCAGCAGTGGATCACAGCCTCAGCGTCATCGTCGATGCCTGTGCCTCGGCAGTTCACGGATCAACAACGATTCACGAAGCCGTGGCCCGTTCAGTCCGGGCGGCGGCATCGACGCTCTCGGACTCCGTGGCGCTCCAGCGTCTGCTCGCCGAAGAACCCGGGGCCATCCTGCCGTTCCTCTCGTTCGATGGCCTGACGCCAGTGCTCCTTCGGGTCGCCCAGTGGTCTCCGATGCTCTTCGGAGGCTTCGTCAATGACGCGCAGGCCGGCGACGCCGGTGAGTGGGTCGCCCGTGTGGTGCTTGGTCATCTCCGAACTCCCGGCGGTCCCATCGATCTCACTGATCTCGACCACTGCCGTCGACTCGTCGACACCTTCTTCATCATCACCCCCGAATCGCCTCACACCAATCTCTGACCACCAACATCTGATCATCACCAAGGAGACCCAATGACCCCCGCCGAATCCTCGACCGAATCCATCATCGGACGCAGCGACATCAATGATCTCGAAGCGATCCTGTCGATCTCCAACAAGGACATCCACGAGACCATCCACGCCGTCGAGAACAACGCCGACTCGATCTTCACCTGGAATTACGAGAAGGGTGAGCGTCCGGCGCTCAACAAGCTCTACGAGAAGGCGAAGACCTCGCAGTGGAACGGCGAAACCGATCTCCCGTGGCATCTCGATGTCGATCAGGAAGCCGTCGTCGTCGCCAATCAGGCCGCCAACAATCGAGGCGCCAACCTCGATGTCACCGGCACCTGCTTCGAGAAGTGGGGCGACAAGGAATGGGTCCAGCTCGGCATCGAGGCCCAGAACTGGACCCTCAGCCAGTTCATGCATGGCGAACAGGGTGCCCTCGTCTGCACGGCGAAGATCGTCGAGACCGTGCCGTGGATCGACGCCAAGTACTACGCCGCCACCCAGGTCATGGATGAAGCCCGCCACGTCGAGGTGTTCGCCAAGTACCTCCAGGACAAGCTCTCCGGCTTCTACCCGGTCAACGCCCACCTCGAGATGTTGCTCGACGACATCGTCGCCGACAGCCGCTGGGATATGACCTACCTCGGTATGCAGATCATGGTCGAGGGTCTGGCCCTTGCCGCCTTCGGGTTCATGCATCAGATGACCACCGAGCCGCTGCTCAAGCAGCTCCTTCGCTACGTCATGAGCGACGAGGCCCGCCACGTTGCTTTCGGCGTCCTCTCGCTCAAGGAGTACTACACCGAACTCTCGCAGGCCGAGTTGCGCGAGCGTCAGGAGTTCGCCTTCGAGGCGGCTGTGCGCATGCGTGATCGCTTCCTGCAGCAGGAGGTCTGGGAGCGCATGGGTGTGCCGGTCAAGGAGGCCGTGCACGTCGTCATGCACGATCCCGGTCAGCTCCTGTTCCAGCAGATGCTCTTCGCCAAGATCGTGCCGAACTGCAAGAAGCTGGGTCTGCTCGATGCCGGCGACGGCTGGCTGCGCACCAAGTTCACCGAGCTCGGCGTCATCGACTTCGAGCACATGCCCGACACTGAGGAGGAGTACGAGACCTTCGCGCTCGCCGAGGGTGAGGTTGCATCGGCGTGATGCGGTCGCGACCCAGCGGTCGCGTGCGTGTTCTGCGCAGTTCTCGATCGATTCCGTACCAGTGGCGCAGGAAGCCACTGGTACGGTGAGGGTATGAGTCGCTTTGGTTCCGTGATCACCGCCATGATCACGCCGTTCACCGCCACCGGTGAACTCGATCATGAGGGTGCCGCGGTCCTAGCCCGGTGGTTGGTCAAGCAGGGCAATGATGCGCTGGTGCTCTCCGGCACCACTGGCGAGGCGGCATGTCTCACTGATGAGGAGCAGGTATCCCTGTGGCGCACGGTGCGCGAGGCCGTCGACGTCCCGCTCATCGCCGGTTCCGGTACGAACGACACCCGCCATGCGGGCGAACTCACGGCGCAGGCCGCCGGTGTGGGTATGGATGCCGTGCTCATCGTCACGCCTTATTACAACCGACCCTCGCAGGCCGGAATCGACGCCCATTTCCGCCATGTCGCCAGTTGCACCGAACTCCCGGTCATCGTCTACGACATCCCGGTGCGCACGGGTCGCAAGATCTCGACAGAACTCATCGGGCGTTTCGCTCGTGAGATCCCCAACGTGGTCGGTCTCAAGGATGCCGCGGGCGATCCCGGCGCCACCGCCGAAGTCATCGCCGCCGCACCAGACGGGTTCGAGGTCTACAGCGGCGACGACTCATTCACCCTTCCTTTGTTGGCCGTCGGCGCTGTCGGTGTCATCGGCGTGGCCACCCACTGGGCAGCGCCGATCATGCGCGACATGATCGCTGCGTTCCAGTCAGGCGACATCGCAAGTGCTCGCTCCCTCAATGCCCGCATGCTCGAGAGCTATGCCTTCGAGACAGGCGATCTCAATCCCAATCCGGTGCCGACCAAGGCGATGTTGCGGGTGCTCGGACAGCCCGCTGGTCCGTGCCGCCCACCAATGGGCTTCGGCCCCGATGATCTCGAGGCCCGTGCGCTCGTGGTGCACGAGAGGCTGTATGCGTGAGCAGGAAAACTGAACCAACCGAGGCGAATCCGGTAAGAGTCACATTCCTCGGAGGCTTGGGCGAGATCGGGCGCAACTGTGCCTGCATCGAGGTCGATGGTTCGATCATGTTGGTGGATTGTGGACTCATGTTCCCGGATCTCGACATGCTCGGCATCGATCTCGTGCTCCCGGATTTCACGTACCTGCGTCAGAACGCTGACCGCATCGTGGGTTGCATCGCTACTCACGGCCATGAGGATCACGTCGGTGGCCTTTCGTATCTGCTCCGAGAGCTGTCGTTCCCCATCTACGGATCCGCACTCACACTCGGTCTGGCCCGCAATCGCATCGAGGAAGCCGGTCTGCTCGACCGCACCGAGTTCATCGCCGTGGCCGACGGTGAGCGTCGCCAGATCGGCCCGTTCGATGTCGAGTTCATTCCGGTCACGCACTCGGTGCCCCATGGCCTCGCCACTGCCTTCCACACTCCTCAGGGCGTCATCCTCCACACCGGTGATTTCAAACTCGACCTCACCCCTGTCGATGGTCGGCTGACCGACCTCGCCCGCATCGGGGCCATCGCCTCGGGTGAAGGCATCCGCCTGCTGCTGTCGGATTCCACCAATGCCGACGAGCGCGGTCATGCGGCATCCGAGACCACCGTCGGCGGTGTGCTCTACGACCTCTTCCACCGCTTCGAGGGTCGACGCATCATCACCACTTGCTTCGCCAGTCATATCCATCGCGTGCAGCAGATCGCCGACGCAGCGATCTCATTCGACCGTGTCGTGGCCACCATGGGCCTGTCGATGAAGAAGAACGTGCGTATGGCGCGCGAGATGGGGCTACTGAACATCCCCGAGAACCGCCTTCGCGATATCACCGACATCGACGACCTCTCGCCGGAGAAGGTCTGCATCATCTCCACCGGTAGTCAGGGCGAGCCCATGTCGGCGTTGTCGCTCATGGCGGCCAACGAGAACCGCTGGATCACGCTGAGTTCCGACGATGTTGTCATCATGAGCTCGCATCCGATCCCGGGGAACGAACAGGACGTCTCCAAGGTCATCAACGGTCTGGTCCGTCTGGGCGCCGAGGTCGTGCATTCCGGTATCGCCGATGTGCACGCCTCCGGTCATGCCAAGGCCGAGGATCTCAAGATGCTGCTGTCCATCGTCAAGCCGGAATGGTTCATCCCGGTACACGGCGAGTACCGCCATCTCGTCGCCCACGCCAAGCTCGGCCGGCAGATGGGCGTTGCCGCCGATCACATCATCGTGTGCACCGACGGCGATCAGGTGATCCTCGATGAGAAGGGGATGCGGCCCTCGGCGCAGGTTCCCGCTGGCTACCTATATGTCGACGGCATCGTCGGTGATGTCGGCTCCGGGGTGCTGCGCGACCGTCGCGTGCTCGCTGACGAGGGCGTGGTCGTGGTCATCGTTGGTGTTGACCTCAAGGAACGCTCAATCATGATGGGCCCCGAGATCATCACCCGTGGTTGGGTGCACGCCGCCGAGGCCGAGGATCTTCTTGATATGTGCGCCGAGCGCGTACGAGTGGCCGTTCTCGATTCGATGCGCAATAACGCCACGGACACCGAGTCGCTCTCACGCGTTGTGCGTCGGGCGGCGGGCAAGTTCGTGAGTGAGCAGACCAAGCGCCGTCCGATGATCGTCCCGGTCATCATGGAGGCCTGACCCCGCAGAACCGGTACCGGGTGGTGCGTTTCCGGGTTGCCCCCGGTGGCGCCTACCCTTGGCCCTCATGTCTGACGTCCCGGTCGCCCTCACCCCCAATCCCCGCGTGCCCGAGCGGCCCCGGCTCTCGGTCGAAGCAGCCCGCGAGGCACTTCGTGCGGCGAGCATTGCTCTGCTCGACGAGCGTCGTCAGCTCACGCTCGATGAACTCTCCGCACTGGCCGATGTGCCTGACTCCTCGGTGCCTGCATTGGCCGCTCTGGCCCACGATGTTCGTCTCGAGTGGTGTGGCGACACCGTTGAGGTCGAGGGAATCCTGTCGGCCAAGACCGGTGGCTGTCCCGAGGACTGTCACTTCTGTTCGCAATCAGCCAAGTTCGAATCCCCGGTGCAGGCCACACCGTTCCTCGATACCGCCGAGGTCATCGAGGCAGCACGTGAGACCGCGGCTCTGGGCGCCAGCGAGTTCTGCATCGTGCTGGCCATCCGTGGCCCCGATGAACGCACCATGCAACGCATCCTCGAACTCGTGCCGTTAGTGCGCGAGGAAACCGGTCTCAATGTGGCGGTCAGCGCCGGCATTGTCACTGACGAACAAGCGCGCCGACTCGCTGAGGGTGGCGTGCACCGCTACAACCACAATCTTGAAACCTCCGAATCCTTCTTCCCGAATGTCGTCACCACGCATTCCTGGGCTGAGCGTTTCGACACCTGCAAGCTGATTCGTGATCACGGCATGGAACTGTGCTGCGGCGTGCTGCTGGGCATGGGCGAGTCTGTCGACCAGCGCCTCGAACTCATCGGGCAACTGCGGGCGGTCGAGCCGGCCGAGGTGCCGCTGAACTTCCTCAATCCGCGCCCAGGTACACCGTTCGCCGGGCGACCGCTCGTCGAACCGCTCGAGGCCATCCGCTGGATCGCCCTGTTCCGCATCGGCCTGCCCTCAGTCATCCTGCGTTATGCCGGCGGCCGTGAGGTCACGTTGCGTGAACTCCAGGCGCTCGGCCTCACCTCCGGCATCAATGCACTGATCGTGGGTAACTACCTCACGACGCTGGGACGTTCGGCCGATGAGGATCTGCAGATGCTCGAAGATCTGCAGATGCCCATCGGTGCGTTGTCGAAGGCGTTCTGAGCCACAGACCGGTGAGCGCCGACACGTTCTGCCGTTGGTGCGGTACGGCGCTGGCCGATCATCCGGCAATCGAGTGCAGGCGCGAACTCGACCCTCCGCGGTTCTGCCCGGTGTGTGGCCGCCGGCTGCGCGTGCTGGTCACGCCCTCCGGTTGGAGGGCGAACTGCCGCGACCACGGTGAACTTGTCGACTGAGTGCTGCTGATCAGCCGGTGAAACTGGGGGCGACCACGGGAGTGGCGAGATTGCATGACTCGACCTGTGCGCCGGTGGGAACTATCTCGCCGGTATCGGGAACGCCGCTGAATCGATCGCCCATCCAGTCGAGCATGGCCGGGGCGGATGGAAGGATGACTCCGGCGTGGCTCTGGCCGGGGAACACCCAGCGGGTCTCGGTCTGACCGATGCCGCAGAGGGTGTCGAACATCAGCTTCGACGCAACCACGGGGATCTGTTCGTCGTTGCCGCCATGGATGATGAGCAGGGGGGCATCGAACGCCTCGGTGAAATTGCCCGGATCGTTCTCCTCGAGCAGGGCGTTCCATTCGGGCACATCGGCCGGATCGGCCTTCTGCAGCGTGGTGAAGTCGACGCCCGCAGAGGCTGAATTGAGATATCCGGTGCAGCCCTCATCCACGTTGTTCAGCCATTCGAGGCCTTCGGGGGTGAGGACCTTGTCGAGCGGTGCCAGCGTGTCGCCGTAGCCGGCATTGAGGCCAGCAGCTGCCATGCCGATGTAGTACTTGAACGGACTGCGTTGCAGGGCCGCGTTGAGCAGCAGCATCTGGGACGGGGGAGCTCCGGCGACCACACCCTTGAGCTCGAGTTCAGGGGCCCACTCAGCGGCGATGTGTCCGGCGAACATTGCGGCATGACCACCCTGGGAGTGTCCCCAGATGATGTATTGCGAACTGGCTCGGAACACGGGGAGTGAGGCCGCTGCGCGCACGATGTCGAGGGTGCCGCGTCCTTCGCTGATGCCGGCGATGTACGGGTGGCGTCCCGGCGTGCCGAGACCCTCATAATCAGTGGCGGTGACCACATAGCCCTTATCGAGAAGCCCGTTGGACAGCAACACCATCTCGGAACTCGAAGGGTTGAGCGACGGTGCGCAGGAATCGGCGATACCGGTGGTGCCATGGGCCCAGGTGACGACATCGTGGGTGGGTGCGCCATCGTCGGGAGTGGCAATGAGGCCGGTGACGGCGATGTCGGTGCCATCGATGGCTTGCGAGTGGTACATGACCCGCCACATGGAACCGTGGAGACCCGGAGCCGAAACTGGCTCGCTGGAGATCAGTTCACCGGGTGTGCCAGCAGGAAGCGGCGATGGAACCGAATAGAAAACTGGCATCGGCGGGGCCGGGTTCATGGCCGAGGCCCCCGGGGTCTGCCCTGCGACGGCAGTCGCCACGAGCAGGCCAGCGGCGACCAGTGTGAGTTTTGTTCGCAAGGACATTCGGTACCCCTTTTGGTGTGGAGGGAACCGTACTTCTTCGATGCCGACGACTGTGGTTCATCTCAGATCGCGTGATCCGAGCAGGAATCCGGCTCGGATCCCCACATCGGTCCCATCGGACCAGTACCATTTCCCTCGGCGAGCGGAGAGGGCCACGAGAGAATCGCGCACGCCTGTGGCTACGAAACAGAAATCTCCAGCATCCGGAGCGAAGCCCCCCAAAGCTTCCTCATCCACGTCCTCGAACGGGACGAAGCGCACGTCGACGAAGGCGGCCGCATCCGGCAAGCCCTCGTCGCCGCGTAAACCGTCGACACCGCGTAAGCCGTCGACGTCCCGTAAGCCGGCGGCATCTCGATCCACGACCTCCAAGCGGACCGCCGCGTCGAAGGGGCGCTCGACCGCAGCGAAGCGACCGGCGAGTTCCGGAGCGATCTCGCAGGTTCTCGCCGGCCACGGGCACGACATGTGGGGGGTGGCTCTCATCGCGCTCGGTCTTCTCACCGCGCTGGGTGTCTACGGCAACCTTGCCGGACCACTGGGTCATGGCTTGGCTGATGTCTTCGGTGCCTTGTTCGGATCTCTCCGCATCATGGCGGCGCCGGTGCTCGTGGTCGTCGGGGCACTGCTGCTCCGGGGTCCTCGATCGCCGGAAAGTGCGCTCGGACACCTCACCGCCCGTCTGGTGCTCGGCACCATGATGGTGTTCGCCGCTCTTGATGGTCTGCTGTTCATCACCCAGGGGCGGCCGGCATTCGACGCCCCGCTCGAAGACATCATTGCGGCGGGCGGCTACCTCGGCGCTGTCGTCGGGAGCCCGTTGGTGGCACTGCTCGCTCCATGGGGGGCCGGACTCGTGCTGGTCGCTGTTGCGATCGCGGGTCTGGTCATCGCAACGGGGATCTCGGTGCGCACTGCGGCACGACGAACCGCTGATGGTGTGAAGCCCGTTCAGGGCGTGCTGCGGCGCGGTGTTGACTCCTTGTTCGAAGTTGGTGCCTCGGACGACGTCACTGCCGAACTCGTCGACTCCGAACCGGAGGAAGATTCCGGTCCGGTGTTCATCGACGGTTCCATGACCGAAACTGCGGACACTGCCGAGGCTGCCGACAGTGACGACCTCAGGGGTGAGCTCATCGATCCGTCGGTCGGCCTCTACGACGATCCTGATCTCGATGCCGTCGACGACCTCGACACCCACGGCGTGTTCGTGGCTGGAGACGAGGGTGATGAGGAGTCGTTCGAAGATGCCCTCGACGTGCATGTGCCAACGGCGGAGGAGGTTCCGGCGGGATCACAGCAACTCGTCATGCCGATCGGTCCTGCAGCCAAGCCGGTGACATGGAAGCTCCCGCCGCTCAAGATGCTCGAGCGGTCCAAGGTCCAGGAAGTCGATCGTGCGCAGGTGGAGGCCCGGGGCAAGCTCCTCGAAGCGGCACTGGCCGAACACGGGGTGCAGACCCGCCTTGTCGGCATGGTGGTCGGGCCCACCGTCACGCGTTACGAGCTCGAACTGGCCGCTGGTGTGAAGGTGGCGAGGGTCACGAGCCTCCACAAGGACATCGCCTATTCGATGGCCACACCCGATGTGCGCATCCTCGCTCCCATTCCCGGGAAGCAGGCGATCGGGGTCGAGGTGCCGAATGATTCGCGCCAGGTCGTGGCCGTTGGCGACATCCTTGCCTCGCCCGAGGCGCGGGCGGCGAAGAACCCGCTCGAGGTCGCCATCGGGCGCGACATCAATGGCCGATCCATCCTCGCCGACCTGTCGAAGATGCCCCATATCCTCATCGCCGGCGCCACCGGAGCGGGCAAATCCTCTTGCATCAACTCGCTGCTCACCTCGATCCTCATGCGCTCCACGCCTGATCAGGTGCGACTCATCCTCATCGACCCGAAACGGGTGGAGTTGGGGCAGTACAACCGGCTGCCTCATCTGCTCACGCAGGTGGTCACCAATCCGAAGAAGGCCGCCAACGCCCTTGCATGGACGGTCAAGGAGATGGAGCGTCGCTATGACCTGCTCTCCGATGTCGGCTTCCGCGACATCGACGGCTACAACGCGGCCTATGACAAGGGTGAACTCATCGACGATCCGGCGATGGGTCTCGAGTACGACCGGCTTCCCTACATCCTTGTGGTGGTCGACGAACTGAATGACCTCATGATGGTCGCCGCCCGCGACGTCGAGGATTCGATCTGCCGTATCGCCCAGATGGCCCGTGCCGTGGGCATCCATCTCGTCATCGCCACCCAACGCCCCTCGGTCAACGTGATCACCGGTGTGATCAAGGCCAATGTGCCGGCCCGTCTGGCCTTTGCCGTGTCGAGCCTCGCCGATTCACGGGTGATCCTCGATCAGGGTGGAGCCGAGAAACTGCTCGGGCGGGGCGACATGCTGCTGATCGGCCCCAGTTCGAGCATCGCGCAGCGCATCCAGGGTGCATGGGTCACCGAGGATGAGGTGCGTGCCGTGGTGGCGGCATGGCGTAAGCAATCGCCCGATGTGGCCTATGACCAATCCGTGCAGGGCGCTGAAGAATCTGGCTCCGCCGGATCCAGCGGAGTCACTGGCGCAGATGGTGACGATGACGACGATCTGTTGATCGCGGCGACCGAACTGGTGGTTCGTTCGCAGCTCGGCTCCACCTCGATGCTCCAGCGAAAGCTGCGTGTCGGGTTCGCCCGCGCCGGTCGGCTCATGGACCTGCTCGAGCAGCGCGGCGTGGTCGGCCCATCGGAGGGATCGAAGGCCCGCACAGTGCTCATCACCCCTGAGGAATTCGACGCCGGGGTCACCGGTACATCCGGCGACTGATCACGCAGCGCTCGCGATCGCATCGCGACGCACCGACCGATGATGCGGTCCACTCGCCTACGATGACGCCATGACTGGCAGCTACTGGATCGAGACCCTCGGCTGCCCCAAGAACCAGGTGGACTCCGACAAGTTGGTCGGCACGATGGTCGCCGATGGCTTCGTACCAGCCGATTCCCCTGAGGCGGCCGATGTGGTCGTGGTCAACACCTGTGCCTTCGTCGAGGAAGCCCGCCAGGAATCCATCGATGTCATCCTCGGCCTCGATTCGGTGCGGGCTCCCGGAGCACGCCTCGTGGTCACCGGTTGCATGGCCGAGCGATACGGCTCCGAGTTGGCTGAGGCTCTGCCCGAGGTCGACGCCGTGAGCGGGTTCGGGCAGTCGCTCACGAGCCCGACGATCACGGGTGTTGCGGTGTCGCTGTCGATGAAGCCGTCAGGCGGTACTGCTGTTCCGGCCTTCGATCTGCTGAACCTGCCCCGTCCCCGCTCCGAGTCGCCGTGGGCCTACGTGAAGGTTGCTGAGGGTTGCGATCGCGCCTGTGGGTTCTGTGCCATCCCTTCATTCCGGGGCAAGCAACGCTCTCGCTCGGTCAGCGACATCCTCACTGAGGTTGAACAACTCGAGGCTCGTGAGATCGTCCTCGTCGCGCAGGATCTCGCCGCATTCGGACGCGATCAGGGGGTGGGGGAGCGATCCATTGTCCCGCTGGTCGAGCAGGTGGCGCTGCTCGTCGATCGTGTGCGGCTCCTGTATCTGTATCCGTCCGATCTCACTGACTCTCTCATCGATGCCATCTGTGCAACCGGGGTGCCGTACTTCGATCTCTCGCTGCAGCATGTCTCAGCGCCGCTGCTGCGGCGTATGCGCCGCTGGGGCGATGGTGGGCGCTTCCTTGATCGCATCTCCGATATCCGTCGCCGGGAACCCACTGCGGCATTTCGGTCCAACTTCATCGTCGGATACCCGGGGGAGACCGAGGCGGATCACGACCAGTTGCTCCAGTTCGTCGAATCAGCCCAGCTCGACTGGTGTGGCTTCTTCTCGTTCTCCCGTGAGGACGGCACCTACGCTGCCGATCTCGATGGCGTCGTACCTGAGGGGCTGATGATGGAACGTCTGGCCGAACTTCGTGAACTCCAGGACGCCATCACATGGGCGCGGCGCGACGCCCTCATCGGCTCCACGGTCGAGGTACTCGTCGATTCCGTCGGTCGTGGTCGCTCGCATCGCGAAGCTCCGGAGATCGATGGTGTGGTTCTGCTCGACCCCGCACTTGAGGTCGGCACATTCGCCAGTGTCGAGATCCTCGATGCGCTCGGTCCTGATCTCGTCACCGTTGGTGCATGGCTCGGGGATGACGACGATGAGTGACGCGAAGAACGATCCGAACTACGGACCCGATGCGATCGCCACCCCGGCGAACATGGTCACGATCCTGCGTCTGCTGGTCTCACCACTGCTGTTCGCCATGATCAGCGACACCGAGAGTGGTTGGTTGGTGTTCCTCCTCTGGAGCGTGCTCTCGTTCAGCGACGGAGTTGATGGCTGGTTTGCTCGTCGGCATGGCACCACCCGAAGCGGGGCGTTCCTCGACCCACTCGCCGACAAGGTGCTCATCCTCGGGGCACTCTTCTCGCTGGTGGCCAATGGTCGCTTCCCTGTATGGCCGGTGGTCATCATCGCCGTGCGTGAGATCGCCATCACCCTGTACCGCTCCTACTGGGGCCGTCGGGGTCTCGCCGTTCCAGCGCGCCGGTCCGCAAAGATCAAGACGCTCGTGCAGTCGTTCGCAGTCGGTGCGGTGCTGTGTCCGCTCACCACGGGCGCAATCTGGTTCGCTGATTCACTGTTGTACGCAGCAACTTTCCTCGCACTGTTCAGCGCCGCCCAGTACATCCTCGACGGCAGCCGGGCAGCCACGACCATGGGCGACAGGAGTGGCATCACCAGATGAGTACGGCGAATCACCAACCTGACCACGGCCTCGGTCATGAGCATGAGCATCCGGCACAGGTCGTGCCGTTCCTCGAACTGTTCTATGACCTCGTGTTCGTGGCGTCCACGATGGTGCTCTCGAACGAGTTCTCGTACCATGTCGGCTGGCACAGCGCCGGAACCTGTGCGCTCATGTTCGGCCTGCTGTGGTTGTTGTGGTTCCACACGACGGTGCTCATGAACGTCGAACGGCGTGATGATCTCGGCCAACGCAGTCTGGTGTTCGCCCAGATGTTCATGATCTTCGTGACAACGCTTGCGTTCCTCGACAGTTCGACGGCCGATGTCGACCTCGTCGGTGCTGGGTATCTCGTGGCGGTCCTCATTGTGGCCTATGGCCATCACCGCCTCCGTGACCTTCCCGACCCCGTCGGTGGCTGGGCGCGGGCCCGGCGAAACCGACTGGTTCTGGCTGGCGTCGTGGTGTTCGCCGGAATCCTCACCCCGTTCGGCATCCATTGGTTGTTCTATGCGATCGCCATCGTGCTGCTCGTCACGCCCACCTCCTTCGCGTCATGGCGCGGTCGCCCAGTGCCCCCGGTTGATGAACACCACCTCTCCGAGCGGGCGGCGCTGCTCACGCTCATCGTGATGGGTGAGGCATTCGTGAAATCAGCGCTCGTCATCTCCTCGGGTTCGATCACCGGTTGGGACATGGTCACGCTTGCGGTGCTCTTCGTCATCCTGTTCGGGCTGTTCGCCTCGTACTTCGATGACATCCCGAAGGCGGGGATCCGCAACGGCGATCTCTCCGGCGAGATGTGGTTGCTCGCTCACCTCGTGCTGCAACTCTCGATCGTCGTGTTGGCGGTCGGGGTCTCGAAGTTTCTTCAGGTCGATGACGTCGGCGTTCCCGCGAAGGCGATCGTCATCCTCATGGTCGCGTACTCGGGGATCTTCATCGGGCTCGCACTGATCGGTGCGTTCAGCCGTCGTTCGCGACATGTCGAGATGCTGGTCCTGCGTCTCGGCACCGCCGTGGTTGCGGTGGTGGGCGGACTCATGGCGATCCTTCTCGACGCTTTCACTCCGGACGAGTACTTGTTGCTGCTTGCCGCACTCTCGAGTACCCATTCGATCCTTGCGTCACGCTTGCGCGTACTGACCACCGTCGTCGACGATCAGGGGTCATTGCCCGGCGCCGACGAGCGCTTCAGTTCTTCCATTGATTCTCCGGAGGCATACTCATGAATTGCGAAGTCGTCGCCGTTGGCACCGAACTGCTGCTCGGGCAGATCGTCGACACGAACTCTTCATGGATCGGTGAGCAGCTCGCTCTCGCCGGTATCGACTGCTTTCTGCAGACCAAGGTCGGTGATAACTGGGACCGGATCGCCATGGCATTGCGCGTCGCCCTCGATCGCAGCGATGCCGTGATCGTGTGCGGAGGACTCGGGCCGACCCAGGATGACATCACTCGCGATGTCATCGCCGAGGTCATGGGCGTACGACTCGAAGAGGACGAAGAGGTTGTCGAGCGTCTGCTCGAGATGTTCGGCTCTCGCGGACGCAGCATGCCCCGCAACAATCTGCGCCAGGCGCTCGTGCCTGTCGGTGCCACTCGGATCGCGCAACAGCCCGGCACTGCTCCCGGGCTTGTGTGCCCCGTCGGTGACAAGGTCATCTTTGCCGTGCCGGGTGTCCCCTATGAGATGCAGGAGATGGTGATCGGCACCGTCATTCCGGAACTGCGCCGTCGAGCGGGCGACACCGGTGTCATCCGCAGTCGCACGATTCGCACGTGGGGCCATTCCGAATCGGGTATCGCCGAGATGCTCAGCGATCGCCTTGATGAACTCGATCGCACCGGCGTTGCCACGATTGCGTTCCTGGCGAGCGGCATCGAGGGACTCAAGGTCCGGGTCACGGCCAAGGCCGACACCGAAGCCGAGGCCGATGCTGTTGTTGCCGCAGAGGTGGCGGAGGTCGCGCACATCCTCGCCGACTACGTCTTCTCGGTTCATGACGAGACGATGGAGCAGGTGGTCGTTGACTTATTGCGCGCTCGTGGTCTCACACTCGGTCTCGCCGAATCACTCACTGGCGGAATGATCGCCTCCCGGTTGGCGGGGATATCCGGTGCCAGCGCAGTGCTTCGCGGTGGCGTGGTCTCCTATGCCAACGAGATCAAGTTCGAACTCCTCGGCGTCCCCGAGGGCCCGGTCGTCTCCGAGGAAACCGCAGTCGCCATGTCCGAGGGCGCGTGCAGGTTGCTCGGTAGCGACATTGCGCTTGCCACCACAGGCGTGGCCGGTCCCGATCCTCTTGAGGGTGTGGCTCCCGGTACAGCGTTTCTGGCCACCACCGTTGGCGGGGTCACCGAGGTCGGAATGGTCCGATTCCCTGGCGATCGCGAACGGGTCCGACAGTTCTGCGTCATCACGGTGCTTGATCATCTCCGAAGGAGACTGCTGGCGCTCTGAACGATCCGGAGGACTGGACCAATCGTCTGGCCGGTAGCGATGGTTCCGGCTGGTTTCAGTCCTCGCTGCGTCGCAGGTCGAGCGAGGCCGAGTTCATGCAGTAGCGCAGACCGGTGGGCCCGGGGCCATCGTCGAAGACATGACCGAGATGTGCGCCGCAACTGGCACAGAGTGCTTCGGTGCGTACCATCCCGTAGGCGGTGTCGACCTTGGTGGCGACCGCATCATTGGTCAGCGGGTCGAAGAAGCTGGGCCATCCGGTGCCGGAGTCGAACTTGGTGTCCGAGCTGAAAAGTTCGGTGTCGCACACGATGCAGTGGTAGGTGCCGTCGTCGTGGCAGTCCCAGTACTTGCCGGTGAAGGCGCGCTCGGTTGCGCTGCACTGGGTGACTTCGAACTCGGTCGGGGAGAGGCGGGCCCGAAGTTCCTTCTCTCGTTCCTGCGGGTCGGCGGGAAGCGGTGCACCCATTGAAGGTCCTTTCGTCACGGTGACGGATCACCCGGCAGGTGATCCTCGGGGCAAGCGTAGTGATCCGGGGTGCCGTCGTGACCTTCCGGAGAGGGATCCACCGAGGATCGTTGACCGAACGGGCGTTCGAAAGTACAGTGACGTCATTCGAACGGGTGTTCAGTTTCGGCTCCGGTTGTTCCCGGAGTTTCCCGGTCCATCCGGGCGCTGTCACACCCCGTTCGTAGGTTTGCTCTCACGCTTCAAGTTCACAACATCCCCCGCAGTTCCCACCTCTCAGACCCCGTATCCGGGGACAACCCACGAAGGAGACATCCGATGGAACGTGACAAAGCACTCGATATGGCACTCGGTCAGATCGAGAAGCAGTTCGGTAAGGGTTCGGTCATGAAAATGGGCGAGAAGGGCAGCATGAAGGTCGACACCATCTCGACCGGTGCCCTCGCCCTCGATCTCGCCCTTGGCGTCGGCGGTCTGCCCCGCGGTCGCGTCATCGAGATCTACGGTCCCGAGTCCTCGGGTAAGTCGACACTCGCCATGCATGTCGTCGCCGAGGCCCAGCGCAACGGTGGCATCTGTGCCTATGTCGATGCTGAACACGCCATGGATCCCGCCTACGCCCGCGGTATCGGCGTCGACGTCGACGAGCTGCTCATCTCCCAGCCCGACACTGGTGAGCAGGCCCTCGAGATCACCGACATGCTGGTTCGCTCCGGCGCCCTCGACGTCATCGTGATCGACTCTGTTGCCGCACTCACCCCGCGTGCCGAGATCGAGGGGGAGATGGGCGACACGCATGTCGGTCTGCAGGCCCGTCTCATGAGCCAAGCCCTGCGCAAGCTCACCGCCAACCTCAACAAGTCCAACACGGTGTGCATCTTCATCAACCAGCTGCGCGAGAAGATCGGCGTCATGTTCGGCAGCCCCGAGACCACCCCCGGTGGTCGGGCGCTGAAGTTCTACTCCTCGGTCCGCCTCGACATCCGTCGCATCGAGTCCATCAAGGATGGCGTCGAGGTCGTGGGCAACCGCACCCGCGTCAAGGTGGTCAAGAACAAGGTGGCTCCGCCGTTCCGTCAGTGCGAGTTCGACATCATGTACGGCAAGGGCATCAGTCGTGAGGGTTCCCTCGTCGACATCGGTGTCGATCTGGGCGTCGTCAAGAAGTCCGGCGCTTGGTACACCTACGAGGGCGAACAGCTCGGTCAGGGTCGAGAGAACGCCAAGTCCTTCCTCACCGCCAATCCCGAGATCATGGTCGAGATCTCCGATCGCATCCTCACCTCAGTGGGTATTGGTGCTGAGGAAACCGATCTCATGACCGAAGAGCACGATCAGCCGATCTCGCTCAAGGACTGAGCAGGTCAGCCGCGCCGAAGATCAACGCGACTGATCAACCTGTTTGATTCATGAGTGTCCCGGGGTCGCAATATGCGGCCTCGGGACCTTTCGCGTCAGGCCGGTAACCTTTCGACTTGTGACTGCCAAGACCTACGCCATCCGCACCTTCGGGTGTCAGATGAATGAGCACGACTCCGAGCGCATTGCCGGCCTGCTCGAAGCCGACGGTCTGGTCCCCGCGCTTGACCCTGACGCCGCCGATGTCGTGGTGCTCAACACCTGCTGCATCCGGGAGAACGCCGACAACAAACTCTACGGAACGCTCGGTCATCTCAAGACGGCCAAAGAGCAACGGCCCGGTCTCGAGATCATCGTGAGCGGTTGTCTGGCCCAGAACGACCGTGAGGAGCTGCAGCGTCGCGCTGGTCACGTCGACGTCATCCTCGGCACCCATAACGTGCACAGGGCTGTCGAGTTACTCCATCAGTCCCGCGAGACAGGTCCCGTCCTCGAGATCTGGGATGAGGCGCTCGAAGAAGCCGAATCGTTCCCTTCGGCGCTCGCCGTTCGCCGTGAAATCGACTATTCCGCCTGGGTGAGCATCCAGATCGGTTGCGACAACACCTGTACCTACTGCATCGTGCCTGCTGTGCGAGGGCGAGAACTCTCCCGTCCGTTCGGTGAACTCGTGTCCGAGGTGCAGCGGCTCGCGGCCGATGGCGTGCACGAGATCACGCTTCTCGGCCAGAACGTCAACTCCTACGGACGCGATCTCACGCTGGCCCGGCGTGAGGCCGTCGACGCCGGTTCCGAAGATGCGTTGATCGCCGGATCGCAGTGGGCTGCCGACGACTCCCGACGGATCCGTCCGCTGTTCGCCGATCTGCTCACCGCCGTCTCGGCTGTCGAGGGGATCGAACGGGTGCGCTTCACGAGTCCTCATCCCAAGGATCTTCGTCCAGAGACAATCATTGCCATGGCTGAGAATGACGCGGTGTGTAACCACCTGCATCTGCCGCTGCAGTCGGGAAGTGATTCCATACTCACGGCCATGCATCGTGGTTACACCGCTGAGCGCTATCTCGAGAAGTTGGCCGCGGCCCGAGCCGGCATCGAGGATCTCGCGGTCTCCACCGACATCATCGTCGGGTTCCCCGGTGAGTCAGAGGATGATTTCGAGCGCACTTTGGCTGTTGCCGCCGAGGCGGAATTCGATCTCGCCTACACGTTCATCTTCTCGCCGCGCGACGGCACGGTGGCAGCTACCTACGCCGATCGGTTCGTCGACCCCGATGTTGTGAGCGCCCGGTTCAAGCAGCTGCATACGGTCACGGAACGCTCGGCGCTGGCCAAGCATCGGGCTCGTATCGGTCGGGTCGAGGAGGTCGTGGTCGAGGGCGTGAGCAGGCGCAACGACCAGATGCTTTCGAGTCGCACCCGCCAGAACAAACTGCTCCACTTCGCCTCGGCCACTGCGTTGCGTCCCGGTACCCGGGCCAGCGTGCTCGTCACCGACGCTGGAGCGCACTACCTCGCTGGCGAACTCGTCGAGGTGCTCGCTGCTCCGCGACACCGCACCCGGATCCCGGTCTCAGCGGGGTGAGCCCACGGCATCTGGCGATTGTCGGTTCCACCGCCTCGGGTAAATCGGCGCTCGCCATGGCGCTTGCTCTGCAGCGCACCGATCTCGAGATCGTCTCTGTCGACTCCATGCAGGTCTACCGGGGCATGGACATCGGCACCGCCAAGCCCTCGGCAGCGGAACAGTTACTGGTGCCTCATCATCTGATCGACCTTGTCGATCCCGATGACGACTACACCGTGTCGAGGTTCCAAGCTGACTGCAATGCGGTTCTCGCCGCTCTCGAAGCCCGCGGTCGACGCGCACTTCTCGTCGGTGGAACCGGGCTTTATCTGCGGTCAGTCACCGACGACCTCGAGATCCCCGGACAATTCCCGCAGGCGCGAGCCGCTCTCGACGCCGAACCCGACACGTCGGTTCTTTTCAAACGACTTTCGGACCTCGACCCATTGGCTGCCTCGCGGATGGAACCCGAGAACCGGCGGCGAGTGGTGCGGGCGTTGGAGGTCACCATGGGCTCCGGCAGACCCTTCTCATCATTCGGCCCCGGACTCGAGAAGTATCCGCCGTCACGCATCGCGATGTTCGGGCTCGATGTCGATCTCCATGTGCTTCGGGGTCGGATCGCCGATCGCTATACGCAGCAACTCGGGGCCGGATTCCTTGCTGAGGTGGAACATCTCCGCTCGCGTCCCGGTGGCATCTCCCGCACCGCCCGTCAGGCCCTTGGCTACGCCGAACTCCTCGATCATCTCGATAACGGAACCTCACTCGATGAGGCCGTGGCTTCGGCGATCACCCGAACCAACCAGTTCGCCCGCCGACAGCAGCGCTGGTTCCGACGCGATCCCCGGATCACATGGATACCGTCGGACGGAACCGATCACGAGAATGCGCTCACGCTCCTCGTCGAATCACTGGAAGACTCTGCCTGATGCGACTCACCAAGCACCACGGTCTCGGCAACGATTTCCTCGTCGCACTCGAGGAGGTTGACGGTCCGCTGAACGGCGATGCAACGCTCGCTCGTGCGCTCTGCGATCGTCGACGCGGACTCGGTGCCGATGGCTTCATCATCGGTGCACGTCCGGCTGCTGGACAGTTGGCCTCCGGCGGTGAGCCCATCGATGTCGTGATGCAACTCTGGAATGCCGATGGCAGCAGGGCTGAGATGAGCGGGAACGGGATCCGCTGTCTCGGGCAGGCATTGGCGATGGCCCGCGACGAGCATCACATCACCTTCCGAATCGCCACCGATGGAGGCGAACGAGTCCTGGTCGTGCACGACGATGCCGACCATCGCCTTGCCTCGGTCAGCGTCACGATGGGTCCGGTTGGTGCCGGCCCGGCAATTCCAGGATCGGTGTCGGAACATCTCGATAAATGGCGTCATGGCGCTGCCGATCTCGGGAATCCGCATCTCGTCGTGTTGGTACCCAACCTCGATCTCGTGGACCTCGTCGGTACTGGCTCCTGGATCGAGAAGGAATTCCCCGCCGGCGTCAATGTTGAGTTCATCGCTGTGAATCCCGAGCCCGACACTCTCGATCTGCTGGTCTGGGAACGCGGGGCGGGTGTCACCGAGGCCTGCGGAACCGGCGCGACCGCAGCAGCGCAACTGGCCCATCAGTGGGGCCTTGTCGGCAACGAGGTCACCGTGCGCATGCCCGGCGGCAGTGCGCGTGTTCTGGTGGCTGCGAGTGCGCACGGTGAACCCACGCTGATCGGTCCGGCCCAGCATGTGGCCACCATCGAGGTCCCGGGTGTCTGATCGGCAGCGGCCGGAGGATCAGTCGCATCGCGGTGGTTTCGGCGAGTTCGGTGGAGAATCCGCAGGTCTCATCGATCGCACCTTCCGCGAACGCATCGTGCTTGTTGGAGTCACGCTCCAGGGTCAGTACGAAGACGACACCGATCGCCATCTCGCCGAGCTCGCGCAATTGGTCGACACGGCGGGCGCTGATTCGGTCGGCACGGTCATGCAGCGACGTCAGTCTCCGGATCCGGCGACGTATCTCGGTTCCGGCAAGGTCGAGGAACTTCGTGAGCTGTGCGACGCGCTTGATGCCGACACCGTGGTTTTTGATGATGAACTCAGCCCGGCCCAGCAGCGCAATCTCGAGAAGTTGCTCAAGCGCACCGCTATCGATCGCACGGCGGTCATCCTCGACATCTTCGGACAGAACGCTCACAGCCTCGAGGGCAAGGCCCAGGTCGAACTGGCCCAGATCCGCTATCGCCTTCCCCGTCTGCGGGGTCGTGGCACCTCGCTGTCGCGGCAAGGTGGTGGCATCGGCGCCCGGCAGGGTGGTGGCGAGACCCAACTCGAGGTCGACCGCCGCCGACTTCTGCGTCGGATGCACAAGCTCGAGGGTGATCTCCGTGAGATCTCCCGGGTCCGTCAGACCCAGGCGAAGGCCCGCCAGCGTTCGCGTCTCAGCCGGGTCGCCATCGTCGGATACACAAATGCCGGCAAGTCCACGCTGCTCAACCATCTCACCGATGCGGGGGTGCTGGTCGAGGATCGGCTCTTTGCCACGCTCGATGCCACCACCCGCCGTCTGCAGCTCCCGGGTGGCGAGACCGTGCTGCTCACCGACACGGTCGGGTTCATCACCAAACTCCCGACTCAGCTGGTCGAAGCGTTCAAGTCCACACTCGAGGTCGTGGTCGACGCCGACCTGTTGATCCATGTGGTCGACGGCTCAACGACCGAGCCGGACGAACACCTCGATGCCGTTGAGCGCGTTCTCAATGAAATCGGTGCCTCCGACGTTCCGCGCATGCTCGTGGTCAACAAAGCCGACGTCGACCCCGTTGGCGCCAAGTACCTCGCGTCCGCGCACTCCGGGGCGGTTTCGGTCTCGGCCCGCACCGGCGAGGGAATCGATCAGATGCTGCGGGCACTCGGCGATCGCCTCCGGGGCCTTTCCTCGATCACCGAACTGCTGGTCCCCTTCGAGCGCGGCGACATCCTGGCGCTCGTGCATCGTGAAGGGGAGGTGCTCGTCGAAGCGCCCACCGATGACGGCATGCGGGTGCGGGCCCGACTCGACGAGGTCGCGGTCACGAAACTGCGCGAGTTCGTCGTCACGAACTAGACCACTGCTATGAGCACCACTGCCGAGGGTTTCGTCCCGCCGCCTTATCCCTACGATCGTCTCGATGCGCTCAAGCCGGTGGCCGCAGCGCATGAGGGCGGAATCGTTGATCTCTCCATCGGCGATCCCTGCGACGCTCCGCCACAGGTGGTACTCGATGCGCTGGCCTCCTCAGCCGCCGAGCGGCGCTACCCCGCTTCGATCGGTACCCCTGCCTATCGAGATGCCGCCCGGGCCTGGATGGAACGCGAACTCGACGTGAGCGTCGAACCCTCACAGTTGGCGGCCTGCATCGGCACCAAGGAGTTCGTGGCCGGTCTGCCGCATTGGCTGCGTCTGCGCAGGCCTTCGCGTGACACCGTTTTGTATCCAGCCATCAGTTACCCGAGCTACGCCATGGGTGCCGAACTCGCCGGCGCACGCGCTGTTCCGGTGCCGGTCGACGCACAGGGGCGCTCGCAACTTTCCGCCATCGATCCATCCGACGCGGCCCGGGCGCTGTGCCTGTGGGTGAACTCTCCGGGCAATCCCACGGGCTATCTCGACGACCTCGAAGCAGCGGCGGCCTGGGGTCGGGCCAACGATGTACCGGTCATCTCGGACGAGTGCTACGTCGAGTTCACCTGGAACGGTCGGGGTCGCACCATCCTCGAACACGGTGTCGACGGCGTCCTCGCCGTGCATTCACTTTCCAAGCGATCCAATCTTGCAGGCGTTCGGGCTGGGTTCTATGCCGGCGACGGTGATCTCGTCCACTACCTCTCGGAGCTGCGCAAGCACGCCGGGTTCATGGTGCCGGGGCCGGTACAGGCCGCTGCCGTGGCCGCATGGAGCGATCAGGACCATGTCGGCCAGCAGCGCGACCGCTACCTACGACGCCTCACACGCTTTGCTGAGATCCTTCGGGCCCTTGACGTCGAAGTCGCCCTTCCTGACGGTGCGTTCTACCTCTGGGCAGCTGCCCCCGACGGCGATGCATGGGGGCTGGTGCGTCGGCTGGCCGAGCAGGGCGGTGCATTGGTCTCGCCGGGTGAGTTCTACGGACCCGATGGCGCAGGCTTCATCCGGGTGGCCGTGGTGCAAACCGATGATCGGCTGGAACTCGTGGCCCAGCGGCTCGGACTCTGATGTCCTCCGATCCCGACGATCGATGCTGAGCCGGTGTTCGTGGCCCGGCTGCGCCGATTTGGTTCCCCACCTTGTCTCGGCGCCTGACGGAATGCCGGCCGTGAGCAGTCCCCAACACGGGTAGCCTTCGCCGCCATGGCTGCTCTTGAAACCACTATTGACGAACTCTGGGCGACTCGCGAGTCGCCCAGCCCCGCTGACGGCGATGCGGTGACAGCGGTTGGCGAGGTCATCGGCATGCTCGATCGTGGCGAAGCCCGAATCGCCGAACTCGGCGCCGACGGCGAGCCGATTGTTCACCAATGGCTCAAGCACGCTGTCCTGCTGTATTTCCGTCTCTCGAAGATGGACACGATCGATGGCGGTGTGTTCGAGTACGCCGACAAGATCCCCCTCAAGACCAACTTTGCAGCAGCCGGAGTGCGCGTTGTTCCAGGTGCCTCGGCCCGCTACGGGTCGTTCCTCGACCGTGGTGTGGTGCTCATGCCCAGTTACGTGAACATCGGTGCACGAGTTGGCGCCAACACGATGGTCGATACGTGGGCGACAGTGGGATCCTGTGCCCAGATCGGCGCCAACGTGCATCTGTCCGGTGGGGTCGGTATCGGTGGTGTGCTCGAGCCGCCGCAGGCCGCCCCGGTCTTCGTGGGTGATGACGCCCTCATCGGTAGCCGCTGCATCGTCGCCGAGGGTGCGCGGGTCGGCGATGGCGCGGTGCTCGGCGCCGGTTGCATCCTCACCGGATCCATCCCGGTCATCGATGCCGCGACGGGTGAGGAACTCAGCCGTGGCGTGGTGCCTCCGTGGAGTGTGGCGGTCACCGCGACCCGGCCCCGCACCTTCCCGGGCGGCGAGTTCGGCCTGCCCTGCGTGCTGGTCATCAAGCGACTCAACGAGGGCGAACGCCATGACAAGGCTGCGCTCAACGACGTGCTGCGCGATCACGGCGCCGCCACCTGATCATGACTGATCTGCTCGCCCGAACCGCAGAGCTCGTCGATATCGCCTCGCCCAGTCGGGATGAGGCGGCGATCGTCGAGGTGATCGAGGCAGAACTTCGCGCTATTCCCCATTTGGTCGTCGACCGGGTGGGCGACAACCTTGTCGCCCGAACCGAGTTCGGACGTGCGCAGCGCATCGTGTTCGCCGGGCATACCGACACGGTGCCGGCAACGGTGCACAATGCTGCCGCCTCCATTGACGGCGACCGTCTCTCTGGTGTGGGTTCGTCAGATATGAAGGGCGGGTTGGCGATCATGCTCGAACTCGCCCGAACTCTCGACGATCCTGCCGTCGACTGCACGTTCGTGTTCTACGCGCGTGAGGAGATTTCCAGCGCGGAGAGCGGACTCGGCGAACTGTTCGAACGTCGTCCGGATCTACTCGTCGGCGATGTTGCCATCCTCGGCGAGCCGACCGATGGACTCATCGAGGCGGGTTGTCAGGGAACGTTGCGCGTCCGGGTGACCATGCACGGCGCTCGCGCCCATACCGCCCGGGCCTGGATGGGCCGCAACGCCGTGCATCGACTCGGTCAGGTCTTGGCTGCGCTGGATGCCTACGAGCCACGACGGCCGGTGATCGATGGCTGCCAGTTCCATGAGGCACTTCAGGCGGTCGCCATCAGCGGGGGAGTGGCTGGCAATGTTGTTCCCGATCTCGCAACGGTGACGATCAATCATCGCTTCGCCCCCGATCGATCTGGCGCCGAGGCCGAGGCCCATGTGCGCGCCCTGCTCACGCCGTTCCTCGAGGACGGTGACACCATCGAACTCACGGAATGCTCCGCCGGGGCGCTGCCCGGTCTCATCCATCCACTGCTGGCCTCGCTTGTTCAGCGCAGCGGTGGAGAGGTGCTCGCCAAGCTCGGCTGGACCGATGTCGCTCGTTTTGCATCGCATGGGGTGCCTGCGGTGAATTTCGGACCAGGGGATAACACCGTTGCCCATACCGCTGGCGAGTACTTGGATCGTGCACCGCTCGAACGTACCTGGTCGATCCTGCGTGCACTCGTCGACGAGGGCACGTCACACTGACGTCGCCCCCGTCGACCGTGGTTCAGAGTTTGCGCATCACCGTGACGACGCGTCCGAAGATCGCAACCTCGTCCGGACGGAAGTGCATCGGCGAGAGTGCAGGGTTCGCCGGAAGCAGCACGATCTCGTCGCCGACACGCGTATAGGTCTTGACGGTGCCCTCGTCGCCCGGGATGCCGGCCACGATGATGTCGCCGTTCTCAGCCGTGGTCTGGGAACGGGCCACGATGAAGTCACCGTTGAGGATGCCTGCTTCGATCATGGACTCGCCGCGGACACGCAGCATGAACAGCTCCCCATCGCCGCAGAAGTCGGTGGGGATCGGAACGATCTCCTCGACATTCTCCTCGGCGAGCACATCGGTTCCGGCGGCGACATCACCCACGAGGGGGACATGGCGGAACGGACGGCGATCGCCGGACGCACCGGAGTTGGGGTCGTAGCGGACTTCCATGGCCCGTGGCTTGACCGGATCACGCCGCAGGAAGCCCAGCTCATTGAGGCGATTGAGGTGATTCTGCACGCTCGATGGTGAGGTGAGACCCACCGCGGTGCCGATCTCTCGGACTGACGGGGGATAGCCATGTTCGGTGATGTGGAGGTCGATGACCTCGAGGATCTGCTGCTGGCGGAGGGTGAGGCCCGGTGAAGTCATGTCGGCTCCTGGAGGTGTTGGGAACGGGTGCGTTGCTGTATTTGTTCGAACGTATGTACTGGAACAGTAGGCGCATCGAGCCCCAGAGGCAAACACCCGTTCGAATTTCCTCTTGACATCGAACGGATGTTCGTGATTCGCTCTTGCCCGTGGGTCGAACGAACGTTCGAACCACGCTCACCGGCAGACCGGATTGCTCACTCGAGTGGCTCACCCAAGAGCACACCGGGCGACTCGCCGGGAGGCAACCCCAGTCACTGTCACACCGAGTTCGCAGGATGGTCCCCATGGCAGCGCTCCTCCACCCCGACACCCTTCCGCTCTTCTCCTTCGATTCCCACGCCGGTCGCGAAGCCGAAGTTTCTTCAGAAGCCGAAGTTTCTTCAGAAGCCGAACTTTCGGTCGATGCTGAACTGTCGTTCGAAGCTCAAGCGTTCCTGTTCGCATCCTTTGAGGCCGGTCAGTCGCAAGCCGCCCGATCCGTCGGTGCCGCCCCCTGGAACGAGCCCGGTCTGCGCCTCATCAGCGGTGGCCTCGATCCCGCTTCCCCGAGCAGTCGCCGTGTGCGCACCACCCCGGCCACAGCGCGCTCGGTCGTGCACACGGCTGCCAGGCCCGCAACCGGGCGCGTGATGCGCACGGTGCTCGCCGGTCTGGCGCTCGCCGTGCTGTTCGCTTTCGCTGCTGTTGGAGCGCTCACCCTTCTCGGCGCCGACGCTGCCGCCACCGTGCCGGCGTCGTCCGCGGCGATCAATCACCCGACCGGCGTCGATGCCACCACCACCTCATCGGCGCCGGTCGAGGTGGTCGTGCAGTCCGGGGACACCCTCTGGACAATCGCTCGCCGGCTGCATCCGACCGGCGAGATCCGCGGGCTCGTCGATGCCCTCGCCGACCGTGCTGGTGGCTCATCGCTCGACGCTGGTCAGCGCATCGACATCAGCGGACTCATCGCTCGTTGATGCATCTCCGGTTGGCACATCGTGGGTTGATGCATTGCTGGTTGCTCCCCCGCCTGTGGGCCGATAGCGCCGACCGATTCGATCCCGCTGCGAGAAGCGTGAGTTATGTTCCTCCCGGTGCGGTACTGCAGGATGCATTCGTAGCGCTAGTTTTCTTCAATGCGTTGTCCGGCCTGTTCCCATCTCGACGACAAGGTCGTCGACTCCCGACAGGCCGACGACGGGGTCACCATCCGTCGCCGGCGCGAGTGTCTGGCCTGCAGCGCTCGCTTCACCACCTTCGAGCGACTCGAGGAGGTGCCACTCATGGTCACGAAGCGTTCCGGCGACCGGGTGCCATTCTCCCGAGCATCGATTACTTCGGGGGTGTTGGCGGCTTCAAAGGGACGTCCGGTGCCAGCCGACGCGATCGAACAACTCGTCGCCGACGTCGAGGACGCCATGCGTCTGGCCGGTCCGGAGGTGGCGAGCGAGCAGATTGGTGTGGCGGTGCTCGAGGGGCTGCGTCAACTCGACGAGGTCGCCTACGTGAGATTCGCCAGTGTGTACAAGGGGTTCGACGATGCCGCGGATTTCCAGCGCGAGATCACGCTTCTGACGAAGGCGACCGAGCCCAAACGGCACTGACGCTCGCTGCCATCACGTGCCCGGCCCTCGGTGGTGGGCGTGGATACTCAGCGGCGACGGAGGTAGCGCGCCAGCAAGATGCCATCGGCCTCGAGCAGTCGGTCGAGGTGCAGATGGGGAAGCCCGGAACCTTGCGGGTCGCCGTTGACACGTGCCTCTGGTCCTACTGCCGCCCTGCTCGACTCGCCGCCGACCAGCATCGGGG
>Ga0209084_1000721_pt1 | contig 30516 bp, 51 predicted proteins | sample C_130820_MF_Meta_FD_187309 | JGI IMG/M metagenome (GOLD analysis project Ga0209084, IMG submission 187309) | Freshwater microbial communities from Lake Croche, Canada to study carbon cycling - C_130820_MF_MetaG (SPAdes) (version 2) | ecosystem: Environmental > Aquatic > Freshwater > Lake... | reverse complement strand
AACGCAGCATCAAGTTCTGTTACTAACCCAAGCACTGGCTTTGGTATTTATAACGGCGGCGCTGCGTACAATATTTATGGCAACGCTATTATTACTTTGTTAGACCCAGCTACAAATTTATGGTGCTACAGTTTTTCAGGCGCTAACGGAAATACCGCAAATGTATTGACTGCTGGTGGCACTAAAGCATTAGCATCAACGCTAACAAGGATAAAAATAATAGCAAGTGCTACCGGAAGTGCTTCAGACACGTTTGACCTTGGCAGCATCAACATCCTGTACGAATAATGAACGCCCCCGAAATTGATCCCGTCAAGTACGGCGTGCTTTGGCAGAAGGTGCAGGACTACGAGCGCCGGTTTGACGAGATGAGCGCCAAGATTGACAAGCTGGAGACCAACATCGACAAGCTGGTTGAACTTGCCAATCAGGGCAAAGGATCGTTCTGGATGGGCATGGTCATGGTGTCCGCTTTTGGTAGCGTGCTGGGGTATATAAGCCATTGGATAGGTAAAAGCTAATGTATGCGCTGGGCCGTACTCCTCTTGGCGCTGGTAACGGTATCAGTTGCCCAAGACAGGCTGATTCTGTCCAGTGGGCCCCCGCCAAAGCCACCGCCCAAGCCGCCTTCAAACTGCCCATTACAGGAACTGTACGTCATTGGCTGGGCTACGCACGACCCGGCAGAACGCCACAAGGCTATGCTGGAATGGCTGGATAACTCAAAGTGCAGCGCGGAAGATTACGTCTTAATCTGGAACGCGCTGCCAGAATGGGCTGGTACATCGGATAGCCCCATGTTACGGGCCAAGATCATGGAGAAGTCAAGATGAATGACAAGGACAAACTGATAAACGTAGTTACGTACATGGTCACCGCTACTCTGTGCGCGGTTGTGCTTTCCTTAATCTGGGCGCTGATCCACGGCTTGTTTGTCAAGGAAGTAGACAACACCAAGATATTTGAGATCATTGGCCCAGCATTTCAGACCATCATCGGTGGACTGATTGGTTGGCTTTCGGGCCTTAAAGTAGGCTCACACATGGAGGAAAAACCTAATGTCCCTTGATCCTATTTCCGCACTGCTAGACGTTGGCAGCAAAGTCATCGACCGCGTATGGCCCGATCCAGCCCAAGCAGCCAGTGCCAAGTTGGAATTGATGAAGCTACAGCAGTCTGGCGAATTGGCCCAGATCGCGGGGCAGATGGACATCAACAAAGCAGAGGCCGCAAACCCTAGCCTGTTTGTGAGCGGCTGGCGTCCCGGCATTGGCTGGGTCTGCGGCGCGGGCTTTGCGGTGCAGTTTGTCGTTGGCCCGCTGGCTGAGTGGGGCTCTGCCCTTTACGGCCACCCAGTCAAATTTCCCCAAATGGATATGGGCACCATGATGCCGCTACTGCTGGGTATGCTGGGTCTGGGTGGTATGCGCACCGCTGAGAAGATTCAAGGCGTGGCAGCAAAATGAAACTCAGTCCAAACTTCACTTTGGAAGAATTAACCGTAACCGACCACCGAGAATTTAAGAATGAACCTAGCCCTATTGAAACAGAAAATCTCAAGCGCTTGGCTGGCCTTTTGGAACAAGTTAAAGGCGTTCTGGGAGGCGTACCGATCATGGTCAACAGCGCATTTCGGAGCAAACAAGTAAATGATGCAGTGGGCAGTAAAGACACTTCTCAGCATCGGATCGGTTGTGCTGCTGACATTCGTGTACCCGGCGTGGCCCCCGACGGTGTAGTCAAAGCGGTTATAGCGGCCAAGCTGCCCTTTGACCAGCTAATCCGCGAGTTTGACCGCTGGACGCACATATCGGTGCCAAATGACCCCAAGGGCAAGCCTAGGGGCCAAGTTCTTATCATAGACAGCCAAGGGACCCGCCCTTACAATCAGGGGTAACGAGGACCGAAAATGACGACGCCATCCTATGTTCTGACTTATGATAGCCTTACGAGCACGGTGCTTCAGTACCTTGAGCGTAGCGATCCCGCCGTTGTCGCTTTTATCCCGGTGGCCATCACCTTGGCCGAGTTTGAGATCGCCCAAGACATCAAGACACTTGGCCAGATGGTGGTGGTAGACGCCACCATGAACATCAACAACCCGGTGATCGCCAAGCCCGCCCGTTGGCGCAAGACGGTCTCCATGACCATGGTGGACGCCGCCGGGGCCAAGACGCCCATGTACCTGCGCAAGCTGGAGTACCTGTCCAGCTACTGGCCCGACGTGACCGCGACCGGCACGCCGCTGTATTACTCGGATTACGACTACGACCACTGGTTCGTCGCCCCTACACCCAGCGCCGCGTTCTCGTTTGAGGCGCTGTGCTACACCCGATTGGAGCCGCTGTCCTCCTCCAACCAGACCAACTGGCTCACCCAGAACGCGCCCAACGCGATGCTCTACGGCACGCTCAAGCAGACCGCGCCCTTCGTCAAGGACGACCCCCGCTTAGCCGTTTGGTCTGGGCTATTTGATAGCGCCATGACCGCGCTCAAGGCCGAGGACCAGCTCCGCATCGGCGACCGCCAAGCAATTGCTCAGGACTCTTAACTATGTACGCTATTTATATCATCACAAATAGCTTGAATGGTATGCAGTACGTCGGCATAACCAATGATATTGAACGCCGGTGGCGTAGGCATAAAGGCGCTAATGAAGGTCAGTTTTTACACCGGGCAATTAAAAAGCATGGTGTAGAAGCCTTTGTGTTTACCCACTTTGCCGATGCTTTTGACGCAGATTCTGCAAAAGCAATAGAGCGTATGCTTATCGTAGAACACAACACAATGGCTCCGCATGGGTACAACTTGACCCAAGGCGGAGATGGCACATTTGGTCGTAAGCACACCGAAGCAACAAAAGAAAAAAGTCGAGTTAGCAATAAAAAAACTTGGGCTGACCCAGAATTGCGGGCGGCTAATGCTTTAAAAATAAGTAAGGCGGTTAAAGGAAAACCTAACGGTAGAAAAGGCAAACCTAACGGGAAAAAAGGTATGCCACATTCGGCCGAACATGCTGCTAATCTTAAAACCGCGTTAAATACGCCTGAATCAAAAGAAAAACGTAGCAAGGCCGCTAAGATAGCTTTAAACGATCCTGCTTGGAAAGCAGCACAAAGTGCTCGGGTAAAGGCAATTTGGGTTATCCGTAAAGCACAAAAGGAAACAGTATGACAACGTATACCTCGCCGTTCACTGGCCAGACTATCAGTCCTTCGTCGGTCAGTTATGAGTCGTTGACAATCAGTAGCAACACCACGTTGCAATGGCCGATCAATGGTAACGATAGCACCCCGGCCAGCAGCATTATTGATGTCACGGCCACCGTGGGTAGCCTAACGCTGGCTTTGCCGCCCGCAACGCAAGTATCAACTGGCCAAACGGTGTTGGTGCGCAACATCGGCTCCAACACTTTTACCGTCACAGGCTCCACAGGCACTACGATAGTGGCGGTAAGCTCGGGCGTTGCGCAGTTTATTTTCTTGACCAATAACAGCACAGAAGCCGGTGTCTGGTCCTCCGTGGTGCTCGGCGCGGGTACGTCATCCGCCAACGCCGCCGCGCTGGCAGGCGCCGGGTTAACACCGATTGGTACTACGCTCAATCAGGCGTACACCACGACGAGCTACTTCAGCAACGCCACGTTGCCCTCCTCCGTGCGGGCCCAGCTTGTTGTGTGGTCCAGCGGAGTTGGCACGCTGACACTGCCCTTGGCCTCCGACGTGGGCGCAAATTGGTTCTGCATGATCCGCAACGGCGGCACGGGCATCTTGACGCTAACACCTAGCGGCATAAACACCATCGACGGGAACGTGAGCCAGCAGCTCCAGCTAACCGAGTCGCTGGTGCTGGTCTCTGACGGCTCCAACTGGAACACCTTTGGCTATGGCCGCTCCAACACCTTTGCGTACACCCAGCTATCGCTATCGGTGACTGGGGGCACTACGGTGCTAACGGCATCGCAAGCGGCCAACACCATCCAGTATTACTCCGGCACGCTGACCAGCAACCAAATCATTCAGGTCCCGTCCACGGTCCAGTTTTACATCATCAGCAACTACACCACGGGCGCTTATACCTTCACGGTAAAAACAGTAACCGGGGGCGCCCTTACGGTGACTATCGGCCAGAGCAGCACGCTGACAGTTTATTGTGACGGGACCAACGTCTTTAACGCATCCTCGGGCGCAACTGGCGGCGGCGGCTCTAGTACCTTCACCACGGTGACCCTTGGCAATGGTTCCGTTAGCGTCCCATCGCTTAAATTTGCGGGCGACCTGAACTCTGGTATCTACCTGCCAAGTAGCGGGCAGGTGGGCGTCGTTGTCACCAATGCGCAGGCCGGGTACTTTGACTCCACCGGGTTGACCGTGGTTGGCAAGGTAGCGGCCAGCGGCGCCGTGTCTGGTACTACCGGCACATTCAGCAGCGCCGTGTCTGGTACTACCGGCGCATTTAGCAGCGCCGTGTCCGGTACTACTGGCACATTTAGCGGCGCGGTATCGGGCACTACCGGCACGTTTACTGGTGCCGTGTCAGGCACCACGGGCACCTTTACTGGGGCTGTGTCAGGCACCACGGGCACTTTTACCACCGGTATCACCGGGGGCACGTTCTAATGACCAAAAAAGTCATCTCGATGGAGGTCCCCCCGGGGATACAGCGCGACGGCACGGTGTTTGACTCGCCTTGCTTTGTGGACGGCCAGTGGGTCCGTTTCCAGCGTGGCCGTCCGCGCAAGATCGGTGGCTATAACGGTATTTTCTTGAACGCCACCGGCATATCCCGTGGCATGGCCATGACCGCCGTTAACGGCTTTAACTACGTGGTGTCGGGCTACAGCAACGGCGTGCAGCAATGGATAACCGGGCCAAGCGGCGGTTTGGGCTCAGGCCCCTATAACTACAACTTGTCCAACTTCACGGCCAGCAGCGACAACCTATGGCAATTTGACATTGCCTACGACTCCACCGGCAACAACACCAACAACTTGGTGGCGCACCCCGGGCAGAACCTGTCGTACATCACTTCGACCACCAACACACCCGTGCTGTACGGCACGTTCCCCGGCACGTACACCTCGCTGACGATGTCCAAGGTCGGGGTCTTTACGGCGGCTGGCTCGACCAACAGCACCACTACCTTTACCCTTGCCGCAGCCAATGTGCGCGTGGCCGCTGGCCAGAGCATTACTGGCACGGGCATCCCGGCGGGCACTACGGTGACCTTGGTGGTGGGCACTGCCGTGACGATGTCCGCCGCAGCGACGGGTTCGGCCAGCATCACGGCCACCTTTGACAACAACATCGCCGTATCCGGCGGCTGCGTGGTGATCCACCCGTACCTGTTCGTGTACGGCAACAACGGCTTGATCCAGAACTCCAGCGCAGGCGACTTTGCGAACTGGGTCAGCCCGGACGCCAATGCGAGCAACGTGGCCACCGGCAAGATCGTCAAGGGCCTACCCATCCGGGGCGGCTCCACGTCACCATCTGGCCTGTTCTGGGCCGTTGACGCCCTGATCCGCGTGAGCTTCCAGCCTTCGTCCTCGGGCGGCGTGAATTACTACTGGGCCTACGACCTCGTGAGCAGCCAGACTTCGATCATGTCCTCCAGCTCGGTCATCGAGTACGACGGCATCTTCTACTGGGCTGGTGTGGACCGCTTTCTTTGCTACAACGGCGTGGTGCAAGAAATCCCCAATAGCAACAACCAGAACTACTTCTTTGACAACGTCAACATGGCCCAGCGTCAAAAGGTCTGGGCTACCAAGGTCCCGCGCTACGGCGAAATCTGGTGGTTCTACCCCAAGGGCGATGCCACCGAATGCACCGACGCGATCATCTACAACGTGCGAGACAAGACGTGGTACGACGCTGGCGAAGCCCCCGGTGCGCGCCGCTCTGCTGGCGTGTTCTCAGAGGTGTTCCCCAAGCCTATTTGGGCGGGCAATGAGGCCAACAGCGAAGGCGGGTACACGCTGTGGCAGCACGAAACCGGTGTGGACAGCATCTACCTGACCAACGTGGACGCCGTGCGGAGTTACTTTGAGACCTATAACATCGGCACGCTGGGCGGGCTGGTGGGCTCGGTCCAGCAGCCCGGCGATAACCTGTGGACCCGCCTTGAGCGCATTGAGCCTGACTTTGTGCAAGAGGGCGACATGACCGTGGTGGTGACTGGCCAAGGCTACGCCGACGACACCGTGGTGGAGTCTGACCCGTATGTCTTCTCGCCGGGCACGCTCAAGATCGACATGCGCGAGCAGCGCCGCGAGATGCGGCTGCGCTTTGAATCCAATACGGCTGGCGGCACGTACCAGACGGGCCGCGTGCTGCTGTCTGTCACCACCGGTGATGTTCGCGGGACGGGTAACCCATGATCCCCGCACAAGTCTACGACCCGCGCAACTTCACATGGGACGCTTGGTGTGCGCTCATGGCCGAGCTGTTTGCGGCAAACCAACTGGGTACTGTGCCAGAAAACCTGTGGACCACGTGGGCCGACGGCATAGCGGGCATTGGCCGCTTTGCAGGCGCCCCTGATAGCCGCAACTTTGCGACGTGGCAGGACTGGGCATTCGCCTTTAACAACGCTTTGCGGAGATAAATATGCCTGATGGTTCTGGCGGTGGTGGAGAAGGCGCTGGCGGCGGAAGCCAAGGCATGGGGGGCCTTGGCGGGGGCGAGGGCGGAAACAGAGATACAGGACTTAGTTCTGCGGATAGAGCCGTTTTAAACGGTGATGTTGGGTACGGCGCGTTGTCTAACGTTGCCGCTACAAAGCCGGGCGAAAGCCAGATGGCTTCGGATTCCGCTGCGTCATACGCGGCCCAAATGTCACCAGAACAAGCAAAACAATTTGCGGCTACCTTGGGTGTGCCCGAAGGCTACAACTTCAACGACCCCGGAATAAAAGAGGCGTTGTACCGGGGGATGCTTACGGCGCAGAACCAAGCTCCGGGAATCCTAAAATCGCTTGCGGAAGGGGCGATAGCAAAAACGCCTCTAGGCCTTGCGTACAACGTAGCAAAAGCGGTAGGGAGTTTGGCGTCGGGCGAAGCAACCCCCGGCGGCATGATCACCAACTTAGCTATGTCCATGGCCGCGTCCAAGCTAGGCATCTCTACGTCTACTCTATCCGCCGCACTTGCGGGCGATATGGGCGGTGTGGCCAAGTCTGCGGCCTTGGGCGCGGTTAGCAAAGAAGTTTCGCAGCAATCAGGCCTTCCATCGGCCATAACTAATTACGGGCTCAACGCCACGGGTTTAAATAGCGCTATCGGCAACACCGTAAGCGGCGCAGTTAATGGTGCGCTGCCTAATACTGCCACCGGTCTCACCAAGAGCAACATCGCTGGTGCAATAGATCGTGGCATAGGCGCAATTCCGGCGGGACCCGGTAGCCTCAACTCGATGGACACATTTAACCCATCACAAGATGTATTGATGGGGACCCCAACACCGTCGGGCCCTACCCAAAGTCCCACTGTGCCGCTTGAAGAAGCAACCGTTAAACCGCCAACTCTGTTAGGTACTCCTATGGCCGCAAATAGCGCAACTGCCCCAGCCGGGGGCTTGATTAAACTAGGCCGCACTGGTGGTAACGATGGGCCGTATAGGGAGAGCCTAGACCAATACGCTCTAGCGCCAAGCCAACACAAATGGGCGCTCAACCAAAGCATGACCTCCTCGGATGCGCAAAAAATGTTAGATATGCTTGACCAAAACGCCCCTGTGTTTGCAAAAGAGGGCGGAAGCATCCAGCACTTTGCTGGCGGTAGTCAGGGCGGCGTTTATGGCAGCGGCTTAGATGTCGCCAGCATGTACACCGACCCGGCTGAAAAAGACGCGATGACCGCGCTTCAAGGCCTGAGCCAAGATAGCACCAAGGTGCCTGAAGGAATGAAGACCCACGGCGGGCTGCTCCCTATTGGCCAAAGCGGCGCGCCCTCCCAGCAGCGCACCGTGCAACAGATGGGTGTGATACCCCAACTGGCGGCGCTCTTGCAAGCCCGTGGCATGCACTTGCCTATGCGCATGGCCGAGGGCGGCACATCAGACCACGAGCACCCGCACTACGACGGCATTCCGCTGTTTCGTACGGGGGGCCTTGAGAGCCTCGGCGGGAAGTACGTCGAAGGTAAGGGCGACGGGACCAGCGACGACATCGCGGCCATGTTGGCCAACGGTGAGTACGTCTTCTCCGCCGACGTGGTATCGGCGCTGGGCAATGGCTCCAATAAGGCTGGGGCCAAGGAGCTGGACCAGATGGTGCAGGCGATCCGGGCTCGGGCGCGTTCCGCCCCACCGGATAAGCTGCCCCCGGATGCCAAGCCCCCATTAGAATACCTCAAGTCCTCGAAAGGCTAGAAACATGGCTGATCCAACACAATCATACGCAGCAACGGCTACCACGACGCCGGATTACTACACCAATTACCTAAGTAATTTAGCGACTACGGGTACCGCCGCAGGCGCGGCCACCAATCTAGCTGCGTGGGACCCGAACGCTTTGCAGAACAAGGCGTTTACGGATGTCAATACTAATGTGGGCAACTACCAGCCCGGATTAACACAGGCGAATACCTACCTAGGAAAAGGCGCTGGTGTGGACATCACCGGGGCCGCTAATCCGTACTTAGCGGCTGGCTCTTCAAGCTCCGCCGATCTGGTGGGCGGTTACATGAACCCGTACACCAGCAACGTGGTGGACCAGATCAGGTTGGCCAACCAGCATAACATTGCGCAGAACCTATCGCCGGGCATCACCGCTGGCGCGGTGGGCTCTGGGCAGTTTGGTTCGCAGCGCGGCGCCAATGCGCTGGCGCTGGGTATTTCTAACGCCGACATCGGCGCGCTATCCCAGCAAGCTACTGCGTTGCAATCGGGCTACGCACAGGCCTTGGCAGCGGCTCAAGCCCAACGCGCTGCCCAACTTCAGGCTGGCCAGACAGCGGGCAACGTGGCCAACATGCAGGCCCAGAACCTGCAAAACGCCGGTACGCAACAGATGAACTTGGCCAACCAGACTCAAAGTCAGGGTCTGGCCGACGTGAATGCCTTGGCCAACTTAGGCGCCCAGCAGCAGACCATCGCGCAGAACCGGCAGCTTGCGCCGCTTGAGGTGCTGCAAAAAGAATCCGCCATCATGAGCGGGCAGCAAGTGCCTACGACGACCACCAGCACCATTACTCCTTCGACGCTTTCAACCATCGCGGGTCTTACCGGTTTGGGAGCGGGGCTTAACAAAGCGGGTATGCTGGACTGGCTTAAAGGCGGTTTACCTACATCATCGGGTACTGGCGGGTACGGGAATACTGGGAACAACTTTAATGTGAGTGGCCAACCGGGCGGTTCGGTTAATACAACACCCCCTAAAGTTATTGCGGACGGGAACGGCGGTTATGTGGATACCACATCGGGTCTTCCAGTGAAGGCGGATGGCACACCATTAACGGGCACCGGTGGCGGGGGTGGTGGCGGCGGCATGGGCGCGGGGACCACAGGCGGTTACTACGATGCTGATAATAATTGGATCGAATACCCATAAGGCTTAAATCATGGCACTACCTGTTGAAATACCGAATGACGTAACCCCCGGGATAAATGCAATCGCGGGAAGGCCTGTTGTTGGTCCGGGCGCGGATCAAGATAGTTCGGAAGCGATGCTGGGACAGCTACAAGACGCAGAAAAAGCATTGAAAGAGCGCTACGCCAACCCGAACTGGTTTAACGTAGCCGCTGGCTTTTTTAAACCCCAGTTGGGCGGCTTTAGCGCGTCCTTGGGAAGCGCGTCTCAGGCACTTGGTGAGAACTTAGAAAAGCAACGCGCCAATGAGATTCCGTTATTTAACGTCCGAGCCCAAATGGGCGCGTTGGCGGCGCAAAGAAAAAACCGTGAAGCTGTTTCGCGGAGATACTCCGAATGGGTTGCGGCAGGGGCGGATAAGGGTAAAGGAGCACAAGATTTAAAAAATATGGCAAAGGCTTATGGCGCGCCAGAATTTGCGGATGCGGTAGACGCGCAATTAGGCGTAGCTAAAGAAAACGCTACGGTAAAAAATATAGAGGCACAAACAGAAACAGAAGGATTCAGGCCAGCGCAGGTCCGAGCAGGCACAGGGTTTACCCTAGCACAAACAACAACAGAAGGATTCAGGCCAGCGGAGGTCCAAGCACAAACAGCAAGTCTTAGGGCACTAACAACAAATGCCCAAAGACAACAAGCATTGGATGCAATAAACGAGGGTGTTAGAACTAAAGCTATATCTATTGCAGATGGCCTAACACTGCGTCAGGCCGTGCTATCAAGCATCAGTGCGTCTGCGCCTGCCGCACCTGCTGCGCCTGCGGCACTTCCACCTGCGGCTCCTGCTGCTGCGGCACCTGCTGCTGCGGCGCCTGCTGCTGCTGCGCTTCCTCCTCACCCTGTAGTTCTTGGCACACCGGGGGTTAGTACGACGGGTGGTCCTATGGTTAGTAAGGGTATTAGTACTCAAGAAATCCAAGGAGACAGAGGAGCAGGATTCGTACGCGTTGACCCAGCCGCTGCTGCGGAAGCTGAGGCTCTCAAGGCTGCTGCTCTCAAAGAGGCCGCTGCTGCACCTGCTGCACCTGCTGCACCTGCGGCGGCTGCTGCACCTGCGGCGGCTGCTGCTGCGGCTGCTGCGACCCCAACGAAAAAGACGCTTATTAAGCCCGTACTAGACCTCTCCAACGAACTAAACATGCCAGAGGCGAGCATCCAAGCTAGGGCCAAGACAGCGGAGGCGTATGCCAAGGAAGGCCAAGATACGTACGGCTACCTGCGTAGTGTTGCTGGCCCAGAGGCGTATAACAGCGCCGTGCTTCCCATACAAAACGCTTTGGGTCTTTTAGGTTACGGCGTTAAAGACCCTGTTAAAAAAGCAGAATTAGAAGCCAATGCCAAAAAAGTAATGAACGTACTTTCTGGAGATGACTTTAACGCTTTTTTAAAATCCCTAAACACCGGTGTAGGCTTTAAAGCAGGCGATTTTTACGCTCAAATAAGTTTACCCATTGAAAACTATGTTAGGGCCAGATTCAAGGGACCAGTGCAAGATTACGCGGTAGATTTAGCGCAGAATTTGGCGCAAGTGTCTATTGCCCGACAGAAGCTGGGCGGGATAAGCCCCAATGCGGCCCGTAATGCTGAATTGCATTTATATGGCGAAGCGTCCCCAACGCTGGGATCAACGCCGTTAGCTGCCATGAAAAATCTTATGCACTTGCATACAACTTACGATCAGCTACGTGACCAACATGATTTTGTGAGTCAAATTGATACCGGTAACCACCCAAAGTACGAGATTGCCCCATCAAACGATGTGACGCGCGTATACGATATATTGCGTAGCGAGGGCTACAAAGACTTATCCGAAAGTTACGCTAAAAAGCATCAAGCCATCGAAGCGGCCAGCCAAAAAAGGAAATAGCTATGGGCTTTGAAATCAACCCTGTTGAACTTGCGTCTAGCTATGGCGGCAAAACTGAGCCTCCAAAAGCCGCTGGAAAAACTGCGCGTGTAATCTCTGCGGACGAAAAAGCAAAAAATCAAGAGTCTGTAACAACAATGCAACAGGAACTGGCCAAAAGGCTTGCGCAAATAGATTCTGATACGGCGGAAGCAGCTAGCACGCCTGACCCAAGATACCGCGCAAAATTACTAGCTGGTGTTGAAAGCGCAAGAAACGATATACCGGGAATAAAACGTGAAATAACGCGGCTGGGTAACGCAGCAGCATCGGCACCCGTTGAGGCCGCATCCGCGCCTGCTGAGGCCGCATCGGCGCCTGCTGAGGCCGCATCAGCAAGCGGCGCTGGGGAAGGGTTTGTGATAGACCCCGCTGCGCTCAGTACCAGCTTTGAAAACAAAAGTGGCGCTGAGGAAAAACCGAAACAATCTTTTTCCGATTCGCAAAAAGCTGCGGCTGCGGGGCTTGTTGCGGGTGCTTTGTACGGCGCAAGACAGAACGCCAAAAATGCCAAAAAACTTGAACCAATTGCAAATGATAGTCTTGCCGCACGGTTAATGGAAAGACGAATGGGGTTGCCTGCTGGCACTATTTCGGAATTTGAGCACCGGTTGTATGGGCTGACGAATCCGCAGGACATCGCTCTTGACGTGGCACGGGGCATGGCCCCCGCCAGCACGCCCGCTGCGCCTGCGCCAACCGGGGCGTTGCCTGTAGCGTCTACTGGTACGGCTGCTGGCCCTCGGGTAGAACCAACAATGGGGGCCGCGCAGGTAGAGCCGACAGCCGACCAAGTGGCAAGGATACTGCAAGGCGGGAACAGCGCCACGTTGGACACGACGGGCCGCGCACGCCAAACGGGCTACAACATTCAAACTGCGCAAGAAGCCGCAATCATGAAAACACTCATTGCGAATGGCATGAGTGAAGAAAGCGCCCGCGCATACTTAGCAGGTTTGCCGGGCTTAACGGCAACTGATAGCGGGGTGCTTATCCCTAGATCAACCGCGGTGCCTACCGCCGGTGCTCGGCCCCAAGCACCAAGTGTCTGGAATAGGTCAAGGGCCATAGGCCCCGTACCTTGGGCTGGTGATATCCAAATATCGCCACTTGGGGGGATGGGCGAAGTACGGCCTAATGAGGGCCAATCTTCGGCTCTTGGGGGCATGGGTGAAGTACGGCCCGGCGCTGCGCCAACTCAAGCTGCGCCAGCTCCCGCCGCGCCCGCCGCGCCTGCGCAACAAACACCGACAGCCGATCAGATGGCGTCTCGAATTCGCGCCGCCTCTGCGCGGGCGCACATGCTCCAGCGTGGCGCCAACGTTGGCGTGCGCGGGGCTTTTGGTGCTCCGCTTGTCGCACAGGCTTACGGTATGGCCACGCAAGAAGAGCCTACTGACTGGACGCAATGGCTAAGTCTGTTTGGTGGAGGGCTTGGCACCTTTGGGCCGTTAACATCCAAATTACCATTCATGGGCCGGGTGCCTGTAGCGGGTCCCGTAGGCGCTTTGGCGCAAGTGCCTTATGCCATAAAACACCGTGAAGAAATAGCACGCGGAATGACATTACCTGATGTTGTTGGGAATCCAAACGTGCTTACCGGGTCCGAGATGTTTGAGAAATTACCACTCTTTCACATCGGCGACCGTTAAAGATTGTCTCCTAGGTCAATCACGACCTTTAGCCCCCGTAACTGGGGGCTTTTTTTTTACCGGTACAGCAGCCCGATCACCCACATGATCACGCAGAACCAAAACCAAAACCGAATGGTGGCTATCACATAGCCCCGCGCTTCTCGCCCAGTGCCCGCGCCACTTCGGCGTTGAGCGACTTGACAAACTTAATGCACTCAGCCCGTTCAATGCGGGCGTACTTCAGGGCCACCTTCTCTTCGATCTTGGCCGCGAACTCAATCACGTCCAAGTTGTCGCAGTACAGGCCCTTGGGGTCCACGGGCTGGCTGGGGTCTTGGCTCTTGCAAGCCCACAGTACGTCTTTGATGTCTTGTTCAGTCAGCATAATGTTCTCCGGTTAATGTAACTTCAGGTTTGATTATAATGCGGGCATGACCCTAGCCGAATATTTTAAAAGCGATGTACGCGGAGCCAAGAGCGAGATGGCCGAGTACCTCAACATCACGCCTACGTGGATGGCGTTGATCATCGCCAATCGGCGCAAGGCATCCCCGGTGCTGGCGCTGGCTATTGAGAAGGCCACCGGGGGTCTGGTGACCCGGCAAGAACTTCGTCCTGACATTTTTCTGTGAGCGCCTTGCGCCACTGCTCCAGCAGCATCTTGTTGTCCCCCCGCAGCCGTTGGTTGTCTTCCACCAGCTCGTAGGCGAGCCGCTCTAGGTTCTCTCGTTGCCACAGCGCAAATTCAGCCATTTGTTTTCCTTCGACGCTTCATGGCGTCCATCAAAATATCTTGTACTTCGCGCTTGGTCTCCAAGCGCTCTAACACCAGCTCGTCCACGGTACCCTTGGCCAGTATCCGGTGGATGAACACCGGTCTGTCGTGGCCAGCCTGCATTTGCCGGGTGGGCCCGATCCGCTCAATGATCTGGAGGTGCTCTTCCAAATTCCAGTTGACCGCGAAGAACACCAGTATGTTGCCGCCGTCTTGCAAGTTAAGGCCGTGCCCGGCGCTTGCCGGATGGGCAAACATCAGCGGTATTTTGCCTTCGTTCCAGTCCCGTATGGTCTGCGGGTTCTTGTCCAGATGGCGCCCCTGCGGAAAGGCCTTGAGCAGCCTTGCAAGGTCGCTCCTGAAGTTGTAGGCCACCAGCACCGGCATTCCTGCGGCTTCCTCCACAATCGAGTCTAGGGCCTCTATCTTGGCCTTGTGCAGCTCACGCCACTCGATGGCGCCCTCACCCACGTACATGGCCCCGTTGGCGATCTGAAGGCACTTCTGGGTCTTTGCGGCGGCGTTGAAGGCCTCGACCTCGTGCCCAGAGTCCAGCGACGTGAACATCTCCTTTTCCATATCCTTGTAGTGCTTGCGCGCCTTGGGCGGCAGCGTCACCATGATGTCGTTGATGATGGGCTTCTTCAGGTCAAACCAGTCCTTGGCCTCGATGGTCAGGCACACGTCGCGCAGCTTGTCCTGTATCTCCTTTTGGGCGTGGCGCATGGGCTCCAAACCAAAGCCGTCGCGGGCCGTCTGGAACCAGCGCTGGCTAAAGGCCGAGAACGTGCGCCCAAGGCGGTTGCCCGCGTCGATGAACCACGCCTGCCCCCACAGGTCCTTGAGGCCGTTGCTGGCCGGTGTGCCGGTCAGCTCGATGAGCCGGTTGATGCGGGTGTGGGCGATGGAGCCCAGCGCCTGCGCCCGCTTGCCGCCTTGGCGTAGCCTGAACGACTTGACCCGCGTGGACTCGTCCAGCACCACGGTGCGGTAGGGCCACTTGTCGCCCCAGTAGGCCACCAGCCAGACCAGTTGCTCGTAGTTGGTGGTGTAGACCTGCGCCGGGCTGCGCACGGCCTCTATGCGCTCCTTCTCCGTGCCCGTGATGGTCACGACGTTCATGCCGCACAAATGCTTCCACTTGAGCACCTCGTCTGGCCACGTGCCGGTGGCCACACGCAAGGGCGCCACGACCAGCACCGGGTCGTCCTCCACCATCAGGATCGCCTCGATGGCCGTGAGCGTGGCCACGGTCTTGCCCGTGCCCATACCGGCCCATACCGCGCAGCGCTTGCTGTCCAGTATGTGCTCGATGATCATGCCCTGATACGGGCGGGGGGTGAATACTTGTCTCATGCCACTAGCGCGTCTACGCCCTCCATGCTGTCGATTACCTCGACAAACTCGCCCAACCTGCGCATGCGGTTGTGCTCGCGTATCTGCGTAGAGCGAGGCTTGACGCCGGGTGCCTTGAGCTCAATCCAGATGGGCTGGCGCCCCGGCAGCATGACCCGGCGGTCCGGTGCGCCGACGTGGCCGATCCACTTGGCCTTGCGGATTTCGCCGCCCAGCTCTTTGACCCGTTTGACGAGGTACTTCTCGATGTCTGATTCGCGCATTAGTCTTTCCTGTATCGGTATGTTTCAAAGCCCGCTGCTGCCAGCGGCATGTCTTGCGCCCACGAGGGCGGTGTGGCCAGCAGCGCGGCCATGTGGTCCACGTTGTACTCGGGGCTGTCCGGTGCCTCGGCGATGATCTCGTCATGCACCGTGAGCACGATCTTGTAGCCCGCAGCTTCGATGAGCGGCATGTTCGCGGCCATCACGTCACGGGCGATGGCTTGGCACAGGTTCTCAAAGAGCTTGCCGCCGTGGGTGTGGACCCGCACCCACTTGCGCGTGAACTGGTCGATGCCCATGTAGGTGATGCCGTCCTCCACGACCTTAGGCGCCGGGTAGCACAGCGAGCGGCCCGAGGGCAGCGTGATCAGCAGCCAGCTCTTTGCGGCCTTGATCTTCAGGCCCAGCGTGGTGTAGGTCTGGCCCCGGGTGTGCAGGGCTTGCAGCACCACGTTCTTGAGCCTGCCCCAGTACCCTGATATGTTGGGGTGGGCGATGCGCCATGCGCGCTTAGTTACATCACAGGCCACAAAGGCATCGTCAGACAACCCGTAGCGCGGGCGCTTGTCTTTAATTACCCACTCCAAAAACTTGTCGGCCTTGGCCACCAGCTCCTCGTCAGCGTGCGCTAATACCTTTTCCGCAAAATCGTCAAGGTTTATGTTGTAGGCCCCGGCAAAGGTCGCAAAGGCCCCTACGCCGCCCTCAAATTGAAGGGCTAATTCTTGGATTTTCCCTATTTGTCTTTGTTCCTTGGTGACTTTATCCGAAGCAATGCCGAAGGACTTGCTGTAGGCCAGCTTGTACAGGTCGGGGCCGATGCCCTCGTCGAACTCGCGGAAGGCTTGGAGCTTCCATTCCTCGTTGGCCAACCAAGCAGCCGCGCGGCCCTCGATGTTGGCCAAGTCGGCAATAACCAGTTTCTGCCCATCTGGCGCCACGATGCAGCTACGGATGGACGAGCTGATCAGCTCCATGGTGTTGTCTGTGATCAGGTGTGCGCACTCGGCCTTGAGCGCCTCGATGCCTAGGTCGATCTGGTCTTGCTTGAGTGTGGGCCGGGGCAGGTTCTGGGGCTGGAACAGCCGCCCAGCCCAGCGGCCAGTGCGCGCCGCGCCATTGAACTGCAAGAGCCCGCGCAGGCGCCCATCCGCGCTGGTGCCTTTGCGCAGCACCTTGTACTTGGCCGTGCTGGTGGAGCTGGCCTGCAAGCGCACGCGCAGCAGCTCTTTTAGCGATGGGTCGATGTCCATGGCCAGCGTCTTCTCCACCGTGGCCATCTGGAGGTCCGGCATGTCGATACCGTAACTCTCAAGTATGTGTAAGCGCAGTGCTGCACCTTGCGTGGTATTGGTAACTTGGCCGTCGGTCAGCTCCACGGAGCGATCAGACAGCTCGCGCTGGGCCTTGCCCACGGCGTTGATGGCCGCGTCCACCAGCTCCATGTCGATGGCCACGCCCCGGTCGTTGATGGTCTGGTCGAGCTGCCACAGCGCCGTCTCCGCCGGGGTCATGTTCACCATGGGCATGAGCCGCATCACTTCGCGCATGGCCTCAATGTCCGAGGCCGCGTAGGCCTTGAAGCGCTCCCACTCCAGCGGGTGCGTCTCGCGGGTGGCTCGGCGCAGGATGCGGTTCTTGCCCAGCGGCTTGCAAAAGAGCTGGATCAGGCGCTTGCCGTCCTTGTCCTTGGCCTTGTCCGTGGGCAGGCCCAGCACCTCACAGAGCATGCCCAAGGACGCCGGTAGGCCGTGGCTCAGGGCTTGGATCATGGTGTCGTGAATGCGCGCCGTGGGTGTGTCTACGCCCCACACGTGGCGGATCACGGTGCGGTCAAAGTGGCTGTTGTGTATCACCACCTTGACGGCGGTATCTTTAAACACCGCCAGTATCCCGTCGGGGCGGGTATTGGGCAGGGTAAGGTCTAGCACCTGCACGGGGCCATCATCCCACGCCCACGCCATCAGCAGTATCTCCGCGTCTGCGGCGTACACGTGCGTGCCATGGGTGATGGGGGTCTCGGAGTACGTCTCCAAGTCCAAGTAAAGCGTTTTCACTACGTGCTACCGGTACGGGTTTTTTGGCTGCAATTGTGGTTGCGGTGTATTGCTCAGGGCGTGTATGACATCCGCGATACCTTCGAGCAAGGCCTCTGATTGGAGCAAACGGCCCACCAGCTCGGGGTTTTTTTTGGCGTAGCCGTCACCAAGGATTTCGTCTATCGCTTCGATGGCGTCCCATAGTTTGTTCTTAATTTTGCTCATGATAATTTCCGTGTATGTGTATGTAAGGTGGGGGTACTCGCTGCACTGTTTGCGCCACGCTTGTGCCGAAGTGCGTTAGGCTTGTGCCCTAACCAGCATCTGCTTTCCCCCCGAAAATCAAACCAAGTCGTCTGCGCTCAGGTCGTCAAAGTCGTCGGTATCGGCCACGCCGCCGCCTGCGAAGCTCTCACCGTCTTTGTAGAACTGCACGCCCATCAGCGTGGCGTTGATGCGCTTGCCGTAGTTGTTGTCCTGCACCCACAGCTCGATGCTGGCGTTGACGTAGCAACCCGCGTAGGGCTTGCCGTCCTGCGCCGTCAGCGGGGCCTTGTTCACGTCAATCACCAAGGGCTTGATCGCGTTGCGGGCGCTGATGTACATCATGCCCTCAAAGCCGTCGTAGTTGGCCTTGAGGTCACCGCTGTGCAGGCAGGTCTTGTCGGCTGCGCGGATGGTCTTGAGCATGGCGTCGGCCTTGGCGCCCCACTTCTCTTTGGCCACGGCGTCGATCGCCTCGGTAATGACCTTGATCTGTGGGTCCTTGGGGCTGATCAGGAACGCAGCAGAGAAGGCAGGCTTGCCCTCGCCGTTGACGGTCTTGGCCTCAAAGAGCTGGGGGAACGACAGGCGCACGTTGTTAAGTTTTACTTTCATGGGAATCTCCAAAGGTTAAGGGTTTGTCACGTCATCAAAATCAGAAGCGGTCGCTGACGTAACCAGTGCGGGACGCTTATCGGAAACAGGGGCCACCGAGGGGAAGCCCTCGGACTGGGTAATGAGCTCGGCGATCTTGGGCCACTGGCGCGGTCCTATCTCGCCTGCCTTGGCCAGCTTCTCTAAGCTGGTGGGGCTGGCCAGTTTGTAGTCATACATCTGGTCGTGCTTGATGCGCATGGACTTGAGCAGGGCCTCGGCGTCGTCTGCGCTGGTCCACTGCCGGTTGCCCTTCTTGCCCTGCACCAGCTTGTAGCCGGGCACGGGCTCGCCGGCCAGCAGGCGCCGCTCGACCTCAGCGCGCACGGCCTTGACCCACTTTTCGATCATGTCGGCGTTGGCCATCACACGGGCCAAATCGTCGTCGTCCGCCGTCTCAGCGACCACGGTGTCAAAGTCGTTCATCACCGAGGTGCGGATGGCCGGGCACACGGCTTTGGCCCTGCACCACTGGCAACCCTTGGGCGATGGCACAAGCGGCGCGTCAGGCTGGTGGGTAAGCTCGGCTGAGAACTGCACCTCAGCGGCGAAGTTGTTCAGGTCGTCAACGCTCAGGCTCCACTCAGGCGCCGCGCCAAGGCGGGGCTGGATGATGCCGACGCGCACGCGCTGGAAGTCGTAGGCGATGTCCCACTCCTTGAGCACGCCGCAGGCGTACATCAAGAGCTGCGGGTTGTTCTCGGCCTGCACCTCCACGCCGCGCCCGAACTTGGCGTCCAGCACGATCAGCTCGTCCGGGGTCAGGATAACGGCGTCGGCTGTGCCTTGGGCGCCGCTCTCCATAGTCAGGTGGTCGATGCCCACGCGCTGCTCCACCAGCAGGCGCCCCTTGGTGGCCCTAACAACGTCGCGCACGTGGTCCACGTACTTCTGCACGGCCTGCGCCTGCTCTGGCTGCAAGATCAGCCCGGTCTCGGTGTCGGTCACGCCGATGTAGCCAGAGGCGTCAGTGTTCGCCGCGAGGCAGTGCGCCGCCACGGTGTGCATCATCGCGCCCTCGGACGCCGCGTCCGAGCTGGTGTCCGGGATGTCCTTGGACAGCGCCACCGAGCCGGGGCAGGTCATCCAGCGCACGGCGCTGCTGGGTGATAACTGGGCGTGTGTGCTCATGTCGCCACCTCTTCGGGTTTGAATTCCTCTGCGTCCGCAGTGCCTGCCGCCACCAGCACTTGGTAGCGGATAACATCTATGCGGCGTGTCTTTGGGGTACGCGATATGCCCCACGCCACAGCACAGTCCGCGATGTCGTCGTATTTGATGCCGCCACCGCTGTCATTGGACTCCCAGCGGGCTTTGAATTCTTCTTTAGTCATTGCTGTCATGTCAGCTCCGCCAAGAAGGCCGCGTAGTCGGCGGGCTTGAGCTGGGGACCCTTGGCCGCGCCGAACTTGGCCAGCGCCGCCATAACCTTGACCCGGTCCTTGGGGAAGGTATCGGTGATGGCCTTGGCCACCATGTCGTAGGTCACCTCAGTCGTTGGCGTAACGGTCGTAGGACCTGACTCCGACGTAACGTTGGCTGTCGGCGCTTCGGCCTTGGGGCGCAGCTTTGGGATGGGGGGCACCTCCTGCGGGGCAGGTACGCTTACTTGGGCGCTCTGTAGGGTAGCGTTGAGGGCGTTCACTGCGTCGGTGAGGCCCCGGATTGTGTCTTCTAGGCTCATGTGTGTATCTCCGTTAACCCACAACACAATTATTGTGGCGGGGTGATCTTACATCACTTTTTGGCTAGTTGCTGTAACTTTTTAAAAAATATTTGTTGTAAACCACAAAGTTCTGTTGTAGGATCGGGCTCCCTACAACTTTTTGGAGTACACCCACATGGACTACATGAATTGGAACCCTTACAAACGCATCGCCGAACTAGAGGCGATGCACACCAAAAACCTAGCCGTGCTCGACACGTTGGCTTATAAGATAAACGACTTGAATAATAGGCACAAGGCCCTTCACAACTGGGTGGGGTCTTTAGCAGACCGCCACATAGAGATGAACAAACAGCTCAACCCCTACGCCGCTGCCCCTGTGCGCAGCGAGGGCGAGCCGGTGTTCGCCGAGGCTGAGGTGGCCAGCGAGGCCGAGCAAAGGCGCCTGAAGCGGCGCGAGTACAAACGTGCTTGGTACGTCAAGCAAAAGGCCAAGACCAAGAAGGCCGAATACCAGCGCTTTTACCGGGAGCGCAAGAAGGCCGAAGCGGCTGCGGCACTGGCCGTTGGGGGCACAGCATGATGCGCCGCACAGGATTACGCGACCTGCTCAGGGAGCCGTTCAAGAAGCCCACCCCGCTTGAAGTGATCGCAACCGAGCTGGCTGAGGCCCATCTGGCCAAGCTCCAAGCTGAAACGGGGGTCGAGTACGCGCAGAGCATAGTTGACTACAACGTCAACCGAATCACACGCCTTAACGCACGACTGGAGGAATACAAATGAAAGATAACCAAGAGATGGCAAAAGACTACACGGACTGGCTAGTGAAGACAGGCGGCTACGCAAGGGACATGACCCTGCGTGACCACTTTGCGGGGCTTGTTATGCAGGCACAATTATCAATGCCGGAAATTAATTTAGCTATAAGCCAAAAAACTATAACGATAAAAAATGTTTGCGGAAGTTGTTATGAATGGGCAGACGCCATGCTCAAGGAGCGTGCCAAATGAAAACTACATGGCGAAAAATACTTGTAGATGCGATGGAAGAAACAAACGAATCTTTTGCCGACATTGAAAGCAGCACTTTGACAGAAGCGGAGCTAGACACAGAGTTTGACAACGGTTACGGTTTGTCAGAAGGCGCGCCGTTTACTGTATGGACAAAAAATCACGTTTACTTTCCTGCGGTGTACGACGGCGCAGAATGGGCGGCTTCCGTCTCCCGCAATCCAAACGGCCATGCAACTAACCACGTTGGGGGTGAATAATGAACGAAGCAGACAAAGCCTACATGAACAAAGAACCCGCCGAGATACACGACCCCGACCCTACGGAAGAAGTATTTGCGTCTTTCAAAGCGCTGATAGCGGTGCTGGCTGTAGTCGGTGCAATCGGAATGATCTTTGCAGCATGGTGGCACAAATGAACTACATTGAATTAGTAAAACTAGCTGATGTAGTTTTGCGAGATAAGTTTTCGTGGAAGCGTTTTATTGACGGCACTCCCTTGGTTAACGATCTACCTTTTTATATGGCTGACTTTGCTAGGGCAGCAGTGGCGCAAGAGCGTGAGGCTTGCCTCAAAATTATCAGGGAGTATCAAATACCCGTTGGCAGTTCAAGTGCTGGGGAAATAGCGTGTGAGATGACTTACGGCGCACTGAAGGATGTACATGATGACATCAAAGCAAGGGGAACAACATGAAAGAACAGCTTCTAATGCACCGCTGCGCGATCATGCGCCTCCGTGTTCGCGGGCTTAATACAAGACCAGAGCAATGGCAGGAAAAGCATATTCAACATTTGCTAGAAATGTGCGCTACGTTTGTACGAGAGTTAAACAAAGCGCAAGCGCATATTAAGTTGTTGGAAGATGAAATACACGCAAGGGGAACAACATGAAAAAGATGACAAAGTGGTTTCCCCCGCACATCAAGCCTTGTCGGACTGGCGTGTACGAAGTTAAGTTCACCCCAAAAGGTTTACATGAAAGTTATATGTATGCAATATGGAATGGCAAAAGGTGGTCACGGGTTGCCACTTACGAAGAAATGAAACGGTTCCACTCAAATTTTGCTGCCATACAAAACAAATATTGGCGCGGTTTTACGGAGAAACAGACATGACAGGCTACGAATCAAAACGCGCTATGGCGCAGGACAGGGTGAACTATGGAGCCAGCAGCAACTACCCACCACAGCCAGAGCAGGAGCCTGTGGCGTGGCGCACGTTTGATGGTGAAGGTGGCTACGACTATCGCTCGTATGAAGACAACGAAAATTATGCGGATAACTGGGATAAAAGAAATCCAAAGCACAAGGGTTGGGTTGACCCCCTTTACACCCACCCACCACAGCGCACATGGGTAGGGCTGACGACTGAAGATTGGTATGAATTTGCGAAGGCGCAACTTAGTTGGGAAGAGTTACTTATTGCGGCAGAAGCCAAACTCAAGGAGAAGAACACATGATTGACCTTTTGCGCAGAGCATGGGATGCGCTTGACACATTTAAACAAGCACATCCTGAAAACTGGCATGACGAAGACGAACAAGTATTAAAAGACCTTATAAGAGCAGACCTCAGTTTGTCGGGTGTAAAACTTAAATGGGTAGACCTGACGGATAAGGAGATTGATGCTATCTATTTGCAACACCACAACCAGTACGACGAATGTGAATCACCTAACTGGGGTTATGAACGCGCCATCGAAGCCAAACTAAAGGAGAAAAACAATGATTGAAGAAGCGTTGATAGACGGGTTTGAGTCAAGAGCGATTGGTGCTATCGGTATCAAGATAACAAAGGAACGAATTGAGTTTTCTTCCGATACTGGGTTTGGGCGTTTGCTAACAGACCCACGGATGACAGACAACGGGCAAACAGTCGGTGAGCGCAACAGGGCTTGGCTCCATGCAAAGCTGGATGCGTGGCTGGACGGCACTTTCGAGGAAAAGAACGGTGCGTAAGTCAACCCATACCGTCATCCGCGCAGCGCTTAGGCAAATGCCTGACGGGGCCACCCTCGCCGTTATCAGCGCCATAACGGGCCTGCAACGTGACACCGTGCGCCAAGCCCTGCCCTGCATGCCCGACGTGTACCTAGACCGCTGGGAGCTGGCCGCTAAGGGGCGCCTGCGCCCCAGCAGCACCAGCGTACCGCAGTGGCGCGCTGTGTACATCGCCGTGCCCATACCGCCCAACCAACCACACCCAACCAAGGGAGACGAACATGTTCGATAACAACCAAAAGCAGCGCCTGCGTGACCTAGCGTGGCGCCCGGGCGAGCCCAAACCGGACTACACCAAGGCCAACGTGCGCCTAGAGGCCTACACGCAGGAGCTGCAAAGGCAGTACGCCGAGCTGTTCCACAACAAGGACACGCTATACAAGCGCGTGTTCATGGACCGGCCCCGGCTCACGATCCCCCACAGCCACTCAGTACACGACTACCACAACTCCACACTCAAGATGATCGAGAGCACACAATGACCGGAATCGAAGAAGCCATCCACGCCGTGGGCTCGCAGGCCCAACTGGCCGACATCCTCGGCTGCACCCAGCAGAACATCTCCATGATGCTCAGGAAGGGCTACGTGCCCACCAAGTGGGTCAGGGCCGTGGAGCAGGCCAGTGGCATCCCCCGCGAGCGCTTGATCAACCCGGCACTGGCAGAGCTGCTGGCGCCCACCGATATCTGATAGACTGTTGGTGAGGATAGGGCAGCGCGCCCGAAAAGACGGCTCCTTTACCGTCCTGCCTCACCTCTCTACTTAAAGGCTTTGCAAAGGCAAGTACATGACCAAGACCCTCAAGAGTGCGCCAATTACATTGGCCAGCACCTACCCGCTCGTCGAAACAACATCAGATTACTTTATCCCGCTGTGCCCCAAGTGCGGCGAGACGTACACGCACCAAAGTTCGGTGCATATTTACAACCGCAACGCCGAAGACGCTTTAACTGGCCGTTACACGTTTTGCGATGGCACTAAAACTATTGCGATACAAGATGGTTTAATGACCGACAACCCCAGCCGCAGACGCAATGGTTTGTCAGTCGAAATGGACTGCGAACAGTGCGGCCCTGTGGGGCGCCTTGCCGTGTTCCAACACAAGGGGCAGACACTCATCGGCTGGCAGAAGTAAGGGAATGGCCATGCAAAATTCAGGTCAGGGGCGTCCCCCAATTGGCCGGGTATTCAACCCCGGCAACATCCCCACCGAGCTCAAGGCCCTGCGCCGTTGGGCGCCTTGGAAGGCCATCTGGAACGAAGAGCGCGGCAAGTGGGACAAGGTGCCCTACCGCCCCGAGGGCTACGGCCTGTCGAGCATGCAGCCCGACCGCTGGGTCAGCTTTGAGGAGGCGGTGCGCGCCTTTGACACCGGGGGTGGCAAGTACAGCGGCGTGGGGCTGGTGCTCACTGGCATGACCGACGTGGTGGGCATAGACCTCGATAGGTGCATCACGGACGGCCAGATCGCGCCATGGGCGCAGGAGATCATCGACTCGGTGGACAGCTACACCGAACTGAGCCCCAGTGGCACAGGGCTGCGCATACTGGCCCGTGGGTCCATCCCCGAGGACGTGCAGGACAACACGGTGGGCATCGAGGTCTACAACGGCCACAAGGGCCGCTTCCTGACGGTCACGGGCGACGTGCTGCGCGACTTGCCGGTGAGCACGCCGCATCCCGACATTCTGACCGGGTTGTACACGCAGTACCGCAAGGCCCGCACGAGCGCCAAGGTGATCTCGCTGGTGATGCCCGAGCTGATACACGAGCTGGCCCTGCCGGACGTGCAGGACATGGACATATCGCCCACGGCCAAAGAGTTCCTGACCAGTGGCCCAGACATCACTGACGACCGCTCGGCCTTGCTGCATGCCACGGGCGTGCAACTCTACAGCGCCGGGTACAGCGACTCTATGGTGTTTTCCATTCTGGCCAACAACGATTACGCCTTTGAGATCGCCTTAGCCCATCGGCAACAGGACGGCGACCGGGCCATGACGTACTTGTGGGTCGAGCACTGCCAGAAGGCCAAGCCCAAGGCGATCACCAAGGACTCGATCCTCTCAGACTTTGACGACCTCACCAGCGACCCGGAGGTGGCTGAACAACTAAAAAAGTCCGAGGACCGGTTCAAGCTGGAGACCACCGAAGAGTTCATCGTGCGCCGCAAGGCCTCATGGATCATCAAGAACGTAATCCCCAACGCCAACTTAGGCGTAATTTACGGGGCTTCCGGCTCGGGCAAGTCGTTCTTTGCTTTTGAGATGGCGGCTGCCATCGCCCGAGGCATTGAGTGGCGTGGCCACAAGACCACCAAGTCTAAGGTCTGCTGGGTGGCCGCTGAGGGCCAAGAGGACATGCGCAAGCGAGTGGCCGGGTACTGCGCGCACCACGGCGTTGATCCCAAGGAGCTGACCAACTTGTACTTTGTGGCTAATGCGCCAAACATGATGGAGCTCACCGATGCCCGCGCATTGGTAAAGCAGATACGTATACAAGGCGAGTTTGATCTGGTGGTCATGGACACGCTGGCTCAGGTCATGCCCGGCGGCAACGAAAATTCTGGCGAGGACATGGGCAAGGTGCTGGGGCACTGCAAGGAGATCACCCGGCTTACCGGGGCCATGGTTGAGCTAATACATCACAGCGGCAAGGACGAGTCCAGAGGGGCGCGGGGCTGGTCAGGGCTCAGGGCAGCCTGCGACTTTGAATTTGAGGTCATCCGTGCCGATGAGGAGCGCGTGGCCATTATTACCAAGCTGAAAGGTGGCGCCGATGGTGGCGAGTTTGGCTTCAGATTAGAGACCATCGTGGTGGGTGAGGACGAGGACGGCGACGACGAGACGACCTGCGTTGTGGGCTTCACCGATAGCAGTCGGTCATCGGTAGCGGTGTCGCAGGGACCTACTGGCAAGACCCAAAAGGCGATCATGGATCAGTTTAAGACCTTGGCAGACTTGGACACAAATGGTGCCGTGACGGAGCACGAGCTGGCGGTCGTGGTGGCCGCTGGTCGGAAGTTTGACCCCACGCCGGGTAAGCGCGATAAGCGGGTGGATAACGCAAAACGCGATATTCGGGCCGTTATTTCAGGTGGCTTTTTGCAAATGGACGCGGTCGGTCGTCTCAGTTTGCCCTCCGCATGAGTTTGCAAGCAAATGCGTATTTGTAATTTTTTACTGGATCAGATTGGATAAAAATGGATCAGATCCAAATTGATCCAAGGGAAAACTGGATCGGATCGGATCAATCCCCTTTAGGGGTTGATCCATTGATCCACGCCAAACAGATCCGATTTGCAATTATTTGCAAAAACTATCGGTGGAAGGAAAACAATAGAATTATTTTACAAAAAAGATGTTGTAACAACAAAAAGCTGTGTATACTTCAGCCATCGCAGCAAAAACTGCGGTACATCCTAAACACACACATATCGGAGTATCAAAATGGCTAAAGCAAAACTGGTGGTGGAATTGAACGAAGGCTCTGTGGACCGTCTGGGCGTCTTGCTCGCACAAATCGCTGACCTTACCAAAGAAGCAGACGCGATCAAGGACGCGATCAAGCTGTCGGGCCAGTCCATTGAGGGCAACCTCTTTAAGGCCACCTTGGTGGACATGGACCGCAAGGTGTTTGACAAAGAGTTCTTCGTTGCCCAAAACGGCGCCGAGGTCTACGATGCCTACACAAAGAACACGTCGTGCATCTCGGTGCGCGTCACATCCCGTTAAACCCCCCGCCCCCTCGCGGGGGCTTTTTGAACCTAGGAGTACATCATGATCCGTTACGCAACATCTTCCCAGCAGTCCAGCTTTCGTAGCCAGTCTGCCTTGTCCAACGAGCAGATCGCCTACCACGCCCCCAGCGTGATGGCCAGCGAGGCCCACGAGAGCCGTGGCGATCGCTACAGCTTCATCCCCACGATCCAAGTGATCGACGGCCTGCGTGCCGAGGGCTTTCAGCCCTACGAGATTCGCCAGACCAAGGTGCGCGACCAAGCCAAGCGTGAGCACACCAAGCACATGGTGCGCATGCGCCACGCCAGCTCCATCGCGGCAGACGAGGTCCCCGAGATCATCCTCTTGAACAGCCACGACGGCACTTCGAGCTACCAGATCATGTCGGGCGTGTTCCGCTTCGTGTGCTCCAACGGCCTGATCGCTGGCGACATGTTCAACAACATCAAGGTGCGTCACAGCGGCAACGTGGTGGGCGACGTGATCGAGGGCGCCACCCGAGTGCTAGATGACGCCAAGCAGATCGGTAGCCGCATCGACGAGTACAAGTCCATCACCCTTGACTACGACGAGCAGCAGGCCTTTGCCCGCTCGGCCCTGCAAATTCGCTGGGGCGATGAGAAGCCCGTGCAGGCCAGCCGCCTCTTGCAGCCCAGCCGCTGGCAGGACCGTCAGGACGACCTGTGGACCGTCTACAACCGGGTCCAAGAGAACATGATGAAGGGCGGCGTCCCCGGGCGCAGCGCTACTGGCCGTCGCACCACCACCCGCGCTGTGGGCGGCGTCTCCGAGAACGTCAAGCTCAACAAGGCGCTGTGGACCCTTGCAGATACCATGGCGGCGCTCAAGCTGGACAAGGCCACCGACCAGTTCATCGCGGCCCACGAGCACGCCTACTTGTAACCCCAACGGCCCCCTCGGGGGCCACAACCCGAAGGAGAGCACCATGGAATTTTCGACACTGACGCTGGAGGAGCGCGAGCGGCTGGCCTACATTGGTGGCGACACCAAGCTGGCCCGGATGCTGGCCGACCAGATCGAGCTGGAGCACGAGCTGGACGAGGCGCTGGACGAGCAAATTAAGTTGAACAACGAGCTGGACGAGAAGGCGTACAAGTCATGAGATACCGCGAGCACTACACCATCCACAAGCCCATGAAGCCGCTGCCCTACGCCATCACTTGGCTGGCTCTTACACTTGCCTTTGCCGCACTCGGCGTAACCCTTGCCTACTGGATGTGATCATGGCCACCAAAACCCCTAAAACAGCCCAAAACGAGCCCGAAGCCGTCACGGAGTACCGTATGCCCACCGAGGTGGCCGACTGGATCAAGCAAGCGGAGAGCCGCCTTGCCTACCTGACCACCACGGTGGCCCGGCTCAAGGAAGATAACGCAAGCCTGCGCAAGGCCAACAAAGTCATGGAGGCCCGCGTCATGGGCCAATCACAGGAGTAGATCATGGACTTTGAACCAACCCAACAAAACTTGCGCGACATCCACGAGCAGGCCGTAATAATCGAAGACATGTTCAAAAAACATGCCGACAAAATCAGAGACGAATTTGGTGTAAAAGTAGCCCTAAATGTTTTTTTTGAATGCGGGCGTTTCCACTATTGCTCTGGGACTGGCGTTTATCAAAGACGATGAAGTAGAACGGCTTGCGGCTTTGATACGGGTAATTATGGCCATCGGAACTCAGATGCAAATTATGTTAACTGAGCAGCAAGCTCAAGAAATAATCAAAAAAGTAATGGAAAAAAAGTAATGGAAAAAAAAGAACTATCCCCCCTCGCCCGGCAACTGCTTGGCCACGCCAACGTCATGCCGATGTTCACCCAGAAGGAGTTCGACCGGGAGCTGGCGCAGGCCAAGGCCGAGATCATGGCCATCGCCATCCAGACCACAAGGCAGGCCATCGCCATTGAGCGCGAGGAGTGCGCACGGCTGGCCGAGGAGTGCGTGGACATCGAGACGTTGGCCGACAGCATTAGGCAAAGGCTATCGAAGCGGGTGCATTGATAGAAATGTTTTTCTGTGGGCGTGATACAAACTGTAACTTTGTGTTACAGTAGAGGCGTTGGTTAGTTCCGACCAACATATACACACAAAGGAAAATGTTATGCAAACAGAGAAGCAAAAGCAAGCAATGCTCAAAGCGGCGTTGAACATTGACGAGCTGGCCTATGACTTGGACAACATCTCAAACGATGACGGAAAACCTGTCGAAGGCTACACGCAAGCCGAGATCGTTCACGAGGCCCGCTACGTTCTGGAGAAGTTCCACGACGAAATTGGTGGGCACTGGAACAACTACGATTTGCGTGGTGAGAACGGATCAGAACAACAAAAGTGGGCACGTGGTGAGGTCCGCAAGCTCAACGCATTTATCAAGAAATACGAGTAAGACATCGGGGGCCATGGCCCCCGTCTTTACATAACTTTACAATTGGACCTAACACATACAACAAAAAGGTTGTATACTCTACTCACACCAACACACACACACGGAGTACATCATGCAAACTAGCCACATCATCAACGAAGACGCATACGACGCGGCTGTCAAGCGCAACATCCTTGCCAACGCCCGTAAGACGTTCTTGGCCACCGTTCCCCGCGCCGAAGAGATCATCTTCGCCGTTGGCGCCGGTTACTCTGACAACGGCAAGTACGCCGAGGGCTTCATGGGCTCCATGGCCTACTCACTGGACACCTACGGCAAGCTGACCCCTGCGCAGTGCGCGGCGGTCTTGAAGGGCATCGACGCCCGCGCTACCCGCAAGACAGAGTGGGCCGACCAGAAGGCCGCTTTGAACGCCAGCCGCGTCCACTTGGGCACCGTGGGCGCCAAGCTAACCGTCACCATCACCATCGCCCACATGGTGGTGCTGGAGGGCATTTACGGTACTTCGTTCCTGTACATCTGCGAAGACGCGGACCAGAACGTGGTCATCTACAAGGGCACCTCGGCCACGTTTAGCTTTACCGCCGACGGCGCTGTGCGCGTCAAGGGCGACAGCCTGACCATCACCGCTACCGTGAAAGAGCACGGCGTGCGCGACGGCGTCAAGCAGACCGTCATCCAGCGCCCGAAGGTCATCGCTTAACAAACCCCCGGGGCCTCGGCCCCCTCCTACACACCCACACCCGGAGAACACCATGGACAACCCCCTAGAATTTCACATCAAGGCCCCCGAGATCGACGGCGACAGCATCTTCGTGGAGCAGTACGACGACGGCGTCTGGCTCTCTATCGCGGGCCTACAGTCGCGGATGTACACGATCCTGCCCGTGGCCCAAGCCACGCAACTGCGCGACGCGCTGGACGCGATTTTGAAGGCCATGGAGGTGACAGCATGATCATCCGCACGTCCCCACAGTACCCGCCCATCCCCGTGCGCGACTTCGATTGGCAGGCCTACGAGCCCGGCTACGAGCCCGGCGACGCGCTGGGCCATGGCGCCACCGAGGAAGAGGCCGTAGCCGAGCTGCTGGCCGCTTTGGAGCTGCCTGCTGACACGGCCTACACAATCGGCTAAACTTCGCCCCACACGCGCTGAGAGATGCGCTAAGGGGCACAAATGGCAACTGGTAAGACAAAGCACGCGGGAGGC
>Ga0209084_1000719_pt1 | contig 30572 bp, 21 predicted proteins | sample C_130820_MF_Meta_FD_187309 | JGI IMG/M metagenome (GOLD analysis project Ga0209084, IMG submission 187309) | Freshwater microbial communities from Lake Croche, Canada to study carbon cycling - C_130820_MF_MetaG (SPAdes) (version 2) | ecosystem: Environmental > Aquatic > Freshwater > Lake... | reverse complement strand
TTCCACTTACATTGATGCCACTAGCACTCAATGAATTGATTGTTGTTGTAGTCCCACCAACAACAAAATTACCATCTGTTTTGATCGTACCTGTTGCACTACGATACAAATTCGCAACAGAATCATTGCTAAACCGTAATCCGTTTGTGGTTCCGGTTGCTGCACCTTGCATGCCAATAACTAAAGCAACAACAGGTGAATTACTATCAACACCACTACCAATTGCTAAATTACCACTTGCACTAAGATATAGTAATTTTGAAATTGCTGTGCCGTTCCAATAATCTACATATAAATCTGATGAACCAGTAGTACTACCATAGTAGTTAATTATTCTATAATCTCGGCTACTTGTTGATAATCCTGTTCCTGCACCAAATGGAGTTGCACCGTTGGTCAAAACAACTGCGGTTGCGTTTCCAATTGCGGGTACATTTCTATTTTGAAAAATAATTTGCGTTGTCTGTTGAGTGTCTGTTACATGGAGTGGAGTAATGCCGCCGTAAACAGATCCTGTATTAATTGCCAAATAACGAATTGATGCTAAATTAGTAATATTTAAATTACTTGATGTTATATCTTGCGAAACAAATAAGCTACCAGATACGCTAATTAAATTTAAACTTTGCGAAATAACACTGATGCCTTGTGAATTAGCACCTGTCCATAATGGAATATAATTTGTTGTTCCGCCACTTAATCCACTACTACCCGGAGCATAACTTGCACTTAATGCGTATGATGCACTAGTTGCATTTGATATACTTCCAGTAAAACTTCCAGTAAAACTACTTGCAATAACGGCACCACTTGCACTAATATTTCCACTTGCAGTAATATTACCGTTTGGAAAAGTAATACCATCAATAAAATAACTTGTAGTGCGATTTACTCTAAAAATATCAGCACTCAGTGTATAAGCATCATTAACAGTACGTAATGATAATGTAGAACCCGAATTTAAACTAATTAATTCCAAATACTTTTGATCAGTTGCATTGCCGGGTTGATATAATGTGAATGATGTTTGTAATTTAGTTCCATCGTTTGTTGCTACAACTGCATTTCTACCACCAGTGGTTCCACCTGTTATACCATTACTTGCAACAATACCACTTGCACTCAATGCATTTACTGTTGTTGTAGTCCCACCAACAACAAAATTACCATCTGTTTTGATCGTACCTGTTGCACTACGATACAAATTAGAAGTGGCTTCTCCATTAAAAATTAAACTTCCGCTTAATAAATTAAAATTGCCAGCGGTTGAAAAATATGCTTTAATTGTATTTTGTACTCCACTGGAACTAACAGCAAAAGCAAAAGCATCACCGAATGCGTTTCCATATGCATTCAATCCTGCTTGCCAAATGGTACTTTTACCGTTGGCATTTCCATATTGAATAACTGCTGGAAAGCCAGCTTGTGCTTCGTATATATTTAAAACCACATTTCCACTACCTGTTACATAGGAATTATTGGCGAGATATGTTGTACCAGTTGTAGTTAAATTATTTATAACAACTGTTCCACTTGCACTTATGTTACTTGCTGTTAAATTAGTAATTGTATAACTATTAGCTGATACTAAACTACTTGCCGTCAAACTATTATTTGACCAACTGCTTGTTATATTATAAGTTCCAATTGGAAGATATGAAGCAGTCTGTGAAGACACCGCATTGCTCGCACTTAATGCGTATGATGAAGTTCCAGAATGACTACCGGTAAAACTACTTGCGCTTACTGATCCATTTATAATTGTTTGTGTTATCAATGTGTTGCCGATTACAACTTGATTGCTCGCACTTACCGTGGCACCATAACCAATTGCGGTGCTGTTTACAATGCCGTCTACCAAAGAAGTTGCATTGGCACCAAAAAATGAACAACTTGATTGTGCAGCTAGTGTTGCGCTTGATTGATAACCAAATGCGGTATTACCATTACCTGTGGTATTGCTTGCAAGAGCCAAATGACCAAATGCACTGTTTTGATAACCAATCGTATTATTATTTAACGATTTATAACCAAAAGCGTTATTATTATTGGTTGTATTTAAAATCAATGTTCTATAACCAAATGCGTTATTATTATTGCCGATTGTATTACTTCCTAGGGCAAAACTACCAAATGCGTTATTGTAAGTTCCAGTGGTATTACTCTGCAATACACCGTGACCAAATGCATTGTTATAATTTGTAGTATTTGCGTACAAAGCATTAAAACCAAATGCATTGTTTTGACTGCCACTGACATTTGATCTGCCAGCTTTATAACCGATAATATTGTTATTGTTACCCAAAACATTAAAACTTAGGGCATTATAACCAAACGCAGTATTTTGACCGCCTGTTCTATTGGAACTTAACGCATTGACGCCGACCGCAGTATTTTGACTACCAGAACCATTTAATTTTAATGCGGATTGACCAACCGCCGTGTTGCTTGTGCCGACGGTATTAAATGCAAGCGCACTGTAACCGAAAGCGGTATTATTATCGGTGGTATTAAAATTGAGAGATTGAAACCCAAATGCACAGTTATTGCGTCCAACCGTATTGCTCGCTAATGATTTATAACCAAATGCACTATTACTATTGCCGGTTGTATTGCTTATGAGCGATAAATGACCAAACGCGCTATTACTATTGCCGGTGGTGTTTGCAAACAAAGCCTTGTAACCAAATGCATTGTTGTTGTTGGTCGTATTCGCACTTAAAGCTCCATAACCGAATGAATTGTTTGAACTGCCGCTGATATTATTACCCGACGATGCCGCACCTACCGCAACATTAGTGTTACCTATAACATTTGACTGCATCGCATTAACGCCAACGGCAACATTTTTCTGTCCCGCAGTATTACTAACAAGAGCTTGATAACCAAATGCACTATTTACTCTGCCTGTAATGTTGCTGGCCAACGCTAAATGACCAAATGCACTATTTAAATTGCCAGTTGTATTATTATTTAATGCTTTAAAACCAAATGCATTATTGTTGTTAACTGTGTTATTATACAATGCACCATAACCAAACGCATTGTTTTGAATGCCGATGGTGTTTTTATATAATGAAGTTCCGCCAAATGCATTGTTAAAAGTACCAGCAACATTAAATTTTAATGCAGCATAACCAAACGCGTTATTTTTCTGTCCACCAGTGTTGCTTGCCAAAGCATTAACGCCAAACGCAGTGTTTACTCTTCCGGTGGTATTGTTTAACAACGATTTGTATCCAAATGCACTATTAAAATTGCCGGTTGTGTTGTTTGATAAAGAACCAACTCCAGCCACAGTATTTGTGGCTATATTGCCTGCACCTTTTCCAACCGTAATACTGTTGATCGTGCTATCTAATGTTGTTGTAGCCGAACCTGTAACGGTGACATTTCCTTGGCTAATTAAGCCATTTTTTACGACGAATTCATTCATAGTATATTTTCCATCACTATCCGGAAAACAATATGTTTATAATACTGTTATATTAATATAAATATTGTAAATTTTTTATTTAATCATTATAAGTATCGTCCGGCAGATTTAATATTCCAATTTAATGAACTAGATGCATTGCCCAATAATTGAATATAACTCGCACTAATAACGACACTCATAGTTACTTGAGTGGTATTACCAACATCCGTTGTTGCATATTCTGCATAAGTAACATTACCTCCACTCCAACCAGCAATCACCGTACCTGCTCTAAAATTACTAGCACTACTTGCAAAATAATCAAAAAATGCACTATTATAACTACCCGTCAAATTTTGTAAAATTACATAATTTGATTGACTTGTAGCCAATGCACTACTGCTATAATCTAACAATACTGCATTTTTATAAATAATTGTTCCACTACTTGAGATATTAGTTGATGTAAATGAACCACCGGTGAAGTTACTCGCAGTAATTACGCTACAACTAATATTACCAGCAACATCCAATGTATTGATAGGATTTGCTACACCAATACCAACCAAACTGGATGTATTGGTTCCGAGTAATATTTTTCCATTTGCACCACCTCCGCTACCACTACCCGGATCAATATATACATTACCACCAGCATTTGTGCCGCTAACAGTTCCACCATTCGCGGCAATAATATATGTGTGACTACCACCAACGGTTCCAATTTCAGCATTTGGATTGCCAAATGCATAGTAACCAACACCACCACCGGCATTTGGACCTTTAACACTCCATCTTATAAAATTACCGCCGCCGCCACCTGCGACTGATGTTCTAGTTAATGTAATTTGTTGTGGATTTAAACTCAATGAACCACTACCAGCACCAGATGGATCACTTAATGTTAATCCAGTTCCAACTGTATTATAAATTATCCAATCACCATTACCACCGTTGCCGGGAACTTTAATTGCACGATTTAATCCACCTTCATTGGTGATATACATGTCAGTAGTTACGCCGCCACCACTGTTTTTAAAATTTAAATTACCATAAACATCAATTTGATTTTGTGATGCACGGCTTGTTCCCAATTTAATATTACCATTGGTAGTTTCAAACACATAACCAGAAGTTAATGAACTTGTTCCAACAACAATTGCACTAGCTGTTAATCCACCACTTGCGCTAATAGAAGCGGCAGTTAAATTAGTAATTTGATAATTATTTGTTGTTGTTAAATATGACGCGGTTAATGAATTTGTTGCCCAACTTGCAGTAATAGTTGTTGGTGAATAACTACTACTAAGAGCATAACTTGCACTTGTAACAGTTCCAATTACATTACTTGCGGTTATATAACTTGATGTCAAACTATTATTTGACCAACTACTTGTACCAAAAAATGTACTCGCAGTAATAACACTGCAACTAATGTTTCCGGCAACATCAAGTTTATTTACTGGAACTGTTGTTCCAATACCGACATTACCACTACTACTTATATATAATTGAGATACCCCACTAATCAAAAAGTTATGTGATGTAGTTGTTCCGGCTGTGCCATATGAAAGATTAGTGCTACTCAATCCAATTCTACCCGCACTATTTCCTAATTGAATTGCGTTTGCCGTTAGAAAAGTGCCGTTGTCAATAACATAAAATCCCTGTGAGCTTTGAACAAACCCATTTACATCCAATAATTGCGTAGGATTATTTGTGCCTATACCGACGTTTCCACTACTACTCACGAATACCAGATTACTTCCACTGATGTTTTGAATTAAAAATTCAGTCTCGTTTACGGTACTTCCACTAATATGTAACTTGGCGGCAATGTTACTTGCTGTTGCGACGTTAATACCAACGTTTCCGTTTGTATGAACGCTAAATAAATCCACACCGAAATCATATGTAACGTGCAATCCGCTTCTTGCTCCATTTTGTGAAAAGTTAAGATATGTTCCACCACCACCACTACTACCACTAAAGCCCAAATAAGTATTGTTTGCACCACCGGTTGCACCAACATAAACACTGCTTCCGGCAACTGTTTTGAGTATTCCACTTGCACCCTGTGAATTGATTGCAATAGTACCATTGCTATTATTGTTTAATGTTACGCTATATTGGCTGTTTGATGACGTAGTACCAGCAATCATTGCAATTGAAGGAGTTGTACCGTAACCGTAGTTACTATATCCACCAATTAATATTCCATTGCTAGCTGTCAAATTTGTAATTTGATAACTATTAGCAGGAGTTAGATAGCTTGCGGTTAAAGCATTGATTGAAACACTTGAAGTATTTGTATAGCTTGAAGTTCCAAGAAACAAACTAGCTGTAATTGCGCTACAACTAATATTACCCACTACATCTAATGTGTTTACAGGCGTAGTAGTACCAATACCAATATTTCCGGTACTTCCTTGAATAACCATTTTTGCATCACTTAGAGTAGGTGTTGTATTATCACCCGCATTATTCATTGCAAAAACCATATCACCAACACCCCAAATGGTTCGTTGTTGAAAAGCAATTAACCCTTTTTCAACGTTTCCACCTGCACGAAAATTGAAACCAACAGCCGAACTATTAATTGTGCTGTTTGGATTTTCTATTTTAAGTGCTCTTACTAAAGCGGCAGATGCAGACACTTTCGCATATAAAGGTGGCGTTATAAGTGAATTTGGACCACCTGTGCTTACAATCGTCGGTGTAAAACCATTAGCATCGTCAAAACCAATCGTTAAGTTATAACTTCCCTTTCTGAAATTCAAGTTGTCGGCAGAACTATCATAGGTCATGTAGGTATCTGTGCTATTACCTGCACGAAATGTTCCGCTTACTTCAAGTTTTGTATTTGGTGAAGTTGTTCCAACACCAAGACCAGTAAAAGTTCCCACTCCACTAGCAGTTAAATTTGTAATTTGATAACTATTAGCAGGAGTTAGATAGCTTGCTGTTAAACTGTTAGTTGACCAACTACTTGTACCATACAAATTACTCGCAGTAATTGCATTTGCGGTAATCGTGCCACTCACACTAATATTGGATGAAGTAATAGTTACCGACGTAATTCCATCATTTGTTACAAAACTGCCAGAGACAGTATAATTTCCAATCAATGTCTTTGTATTATTCCATTGAGTACCATTACCATATACAAATAAATCTCCTTGTAACGGCGTTGTTATCGCAACGTCATTCAAACTGTTAAGACTGGTTACAACAGGCGACGTTCCACCCGCACCAGTACCAGTGACATTTCTAAATAATCCAGCTTGAATAATCGTAGACTTATTTGCCGTCGTCAAATTTGTACTATTACCTTCAATAATAATTGTTGCCAATTGAATCGCATTCTCCGCCGTATTCGGAGCTTCAACAAACGGTTCTGTACTTATTGCCACAGTCGCATCAAGTAATGTACCATATACCGCATTACCGTAATAAACAATGAACGCATTGCTAGGACTATTCGGAAACCAATATACTCGCTGCAATGTAAATTGCTTGTTTCCTGAGCCATTCAACGCGGTCAATACTCCATTATTATTATAATGTGTAATATCCAATGTAGAATAACCAGCATTGCCGGGTCCACTATCAATTACAGTAGTACTACCACTCACATAATAACGAAATATTTTACTTGTAAGTACTGCATTATCAACAACGACACTCGGATGATTTGGATTAATGTTATAATTTGAACCTTCACGATAAGCAGTGCCGCCAGTTTTTTTGATAGACAATCCACTTCCACTCGCTTGCAATGTATGTCCACTTATTTTTACCGGACCAAATGCTCGGATAAAATCATCCGTCTTCTGCGAGGAACCATAACAAATTTGAGGACTAACAAAAACACCATTACTCACACTACCACTCAAATGTAACACCACCCCCAAAAAAATTGAATTATCCCACTGATTTATATCAGTGCTACCCCAACTATTCGTTTGTTGAATAACTTGTCCGGCACTATCAATACCAACATATGTAACTTTTGCACTACCACTATACAACAATGCATTACTTGAACTATTCCAATTAATATGACTAATAGTAGGATATGGAGCACTAGAAGTAAACGCATTCATGCTCACAATCATTCCCTCACCTTCCGGAACATTAAATGTGGTTGATCCAAGTGTACTGGATATTATTCCACCATGCAGAATACCAGTATACATGTTGCTTTCTAACCAACGAAAACGAGTCGTATTGGTATATGGACCATTATATTGTGTAAAATACAAATCGTTGGTACTACCGCTAACATATATGTAACTTGCAGTTGTACTAGTTGGAATAGGACTGCCACCAACAGGAAACATTTGTAAATATGCATTGCTACCTGTTAGAACCAATGGACCATTATTTGCAAGCAAAGTGCTTGCGGTCATCGTGGTAACTATTAAATTATGTATTACACTCAGACTGTCTGCCGTTAAACTACCGGATACATTGATATGGGATGCCGATAAAATTCCAATTACCGCACTACTTCCACTAAAATAACTTGATGTACCAACAGTTGTACTATTTAATGATTGCGAAGTTAATGATGCATTTGAATTGAATAGTATAATACTGCTTGTTGCCGCCGCAATTTTAACTTCTATAAAAGTGTTCCCAGATGAACTTACATTTTGTAAGATCAAATCGCCGGGATTATAAACAAATGTGCTTCCTATAGGCATATATAAATATAAATAGTTCCATTATAAATATATGGAACCCTATTGTTATTACAATATAATAACCCAAGAATGGTATTTTCTTGGGTTATCACATTTACTAAATTGTTAAACAAAATTAATTTGCCCATTGAGAAAGAGGAACTCTCTTCCATACCGCGTTGGTATAAACATAAATAAAGTTGTTATCAACTTCAATTTGACCTGGCATACCAGAAGATGTCGGCGTCGTTGGAACATTGCCAACGCCGGGACTACTGCCGGTAACAATGGTAACTGTTGTAAATGAACCCGTATTGACAGTAATTGTACCAGTAATAAATGCGTGGCTTGCACTTATTTGTGAACCACTAATTGTAGTACCAGTATATAATAACGTGATACCGTCATCACTAACTTTACTGTCGCCAATATTCTTTCCAGTAGCTTGTGCCTTTGTCAAGAAATTGTTAGTCAATTTAGCTTCATTGCCAAAACTTCCACTGGGCCCGCCAATTATCATTGCACTTGATTGTGTCAAAGGAGCACCAGAACTGCTATTGTTACTAACCATCATCCAGTCATCATTCAAACTATCCCACAATAATGAACTGGTAACTTGGTTTACAAACGTTCCACTTCCACTATCAAACACATCAATGCCCGCATATCTCATCATAGGAGACGATGCGTTTAATTCTATACGATTGGCACCAATAATTATCGTACTAGAACTAATATTAACTATACTACTAGTGCCCAAAATCGTAAGATTTCCTGCAATTGTTGTACTACCACTGACCCATAAATCTTTAGAAACCGTCGCACCACCCGCTACAAACAATCCATTATTTGTAGAAAAATTTGCATTATTTGTAGTGTTTGTCAAACTAGTAATACCCGCCACAGTTAATGTACCGGAGTCATAAATTGCACTAGAAGTTAATCCCGCACTTGCACTGACCAAACCACCAAGAGTTGATGTGCCTGTTACAATCAACGTATTGTTCCATGCATTACTACTACTGATAGTTCCACTTGAACTCAATGTATTTGTGGAAGGATTATATGAGAGACCGTCACTATCCGTTCTAACTACCCTTGTACCAGTAGTTCCATCAACAAATGTTATATAATATGTGCCAGCAGTTGAAGTCGTATCGGTAATTGTAACCGCACTGGCAGTAGCAGCCTGCGTAATACTACCACTGATAGTTCCGACAATCGTCCCACCGACAAATAGGTTTCCAGAAAAATAACCCGAGCTTGCAGTAATGTAGCCACTTGAAGATATATTACTTGCGGTCAATGCGGTAAAATTGCCAGTTGAAGCTGCCGTTGCTCCAATGCTGGTTCCATTTATTGTTCCACCTGCAATGGTTGCATTTCCGGTTGATACACTACTACCGCTCAATGAACTAGTAATTGATGCTGCCGTAACGGTGCCCAATATTACAGCATTACTTGTCACATATAACGTGCTTGATGTAATCGCATTCGCAGAAACAACTAAATTAGCACCACTCAATGTATTTATGCCAGTGACCGAAGTAAGTGTTGCATTGCCGGATTGAATACTACTTCCACTCAATGAGCTAGTAATTGATGTTGCAGTAACTGTTCCTAATGTAGAATTACCAATAACCGTCAATGTACCGGCATCATAAATTGCACTTGCGGTAATACCACCACTGGCACTCAATGTTGCACTCATCGTGACCGGACCAGTAAAAGTAGCTGCCGCACTTGTTATTGCAGTGCTGGCACTTATAATACTAGCAGTCAATGCACCGGTGACAGTTAAGTTGGTGAAATTTGCAGTTGGAATGTTGGTGCTACCAGTCAAATTACCACTTGCATCGGTAATTATAAAAAGATTGCTACCACTTATTATGCGTTCAACAAATGGATATTGTCCGTTGATTGCACTACCACTCGTTTGAGATACAATTAAATTGTATGGAGATGAATTTGGATATGCCATAAATTATCGTTATATTATTATAAATATAAATTATTTTGTCTTTATCACATAATAATATAAATTATTTTATCTTAAACGACCCAACGATCAATAGATTGACGCAACCAAACACCGCCCGCATATATATAATGATAACTTCCATCATATGACATCCAACCTTCTTGACCATAATCGTTCGGAGTGATGGGAGGATTGTGCCATATCATACCGGATCCACTTGAAGAACCACTCGTCTGTAATATGATAGTTTCTTGTATTAAGGCCGCATAACTTTGACGGATTTTCTCCAAAATTTGACCTCCCTCAGTTGTTGACTTTTCAGTAACAATTGCCGGTTTTGGAAATCTCCAACTATCATCATTGGAAGAAATTGGTCCACCTGGTATTGAATAATATGGGTTTGAAGGATTACTATAAGTGTTATTTTTAACATTCTTATTAACTTCTTTCATTTGATCACTAAATATAGTTTCGGCAGTAATACTAATTTTTCTAGGAGTTAAAAATCTCTCCATTGTTTTTTTACGATCTTCAAAACTTTCGGGCAATAAATAAGAAAATACTGATAAATTAAAAGTTGCACGAACAACTCGGTCCTTCTCAGTCGGAGTCTCTGTTGTATTGGTATAATCATTAACGCTTACTCTGAATTTGAATCGTTGAGGATCTCCCCAATAATCTTCTGCTGCAAAATTTATTTTTTCTAAAACTGCATTCATTTGTTCTACATACTCCGTCCAGACCATAAATTCATACTCAACTTTTATATGATCTGGCAAGCTTAAACTATAAACGGAATTGACAGGAGCAACAGTTTGATTCAATACACTGAACCTATCATATTTATTTTTTTGATCAAACTTGGTGATGATTGGAACGGACAAGTATCTATTCATTGACAACATACTTTCATTTTTATTGAAAGAAGTACGTTTGAACATTATGATTGGCAATTGAATTTTACCTTGTTGATCTCTCAAATAACCCTCATTCTTTGCTGCATTCCATTTTTCTGGATTTCCATAAATAATAGGAACTTTAACACTTTCACCGGCGTCAATTACAGTCGGATTGATTACATCTTGTACATATTTTACAATTGCCGTATCTATATCAAGAAGTGTTATTGTAAAATCTTTTTTTGGATCTTGATCACGACGAACGTCCAATGCACGATTCTTAGTATTTTGAAAATACTTATTTTCTTTGGTTTTGTCCACGTTGGACGGAACTGGATTAGATGTATTTGGTTGCCATGACATATGTTAGAACTGTCTATTTACCAAATTAATTTTACTGAGTCTACTATAGTGAGTATTACAAATTATTGACCAAGAATTATCTGATTGTCCTCCAAGAAGCTGCTCCTGAACAACATTGTCAACTTCATGATAACGATCATTGAAGAAAATCAAATCTCCGACTTCTGGGAAGAAATTTGCATCTTTTAAATCAGACTCTCTGAACTTATATACAACGCTTTGTTCACGATCCGGACCAAAACCCTCGTCGTCAGAAGTAATGTCCCCTCTATCAATAAAAGACGCAACTTCTACACCTGGATAAAAACTCTTACCATCTTTGCCAGCTTCACCATACACATTGACGTTAGTTTCCGATGTGGCAATCTTGAACAACACAACATATGTTTGAACGATATTCTCATTTAATTCTTGATTGATGCCACTCAAAAATCCAATATCTTTGTCTCCGAAATATCTTCCGTATAATCCCATATGTTTTAAATATAATTATTAGTCATCCAATATACAGTAATAATGGAATTTTCCGCAAGGTGTCTTGTATCTTTTCCGATTCAGTCGCTTTCGCTTCCATTAACGATGTCTTGGTTGTTGCTTCAAGATTTTCACGAAGTTGTGTGACCAATACTTCCTTTTCTTCTTTTGCTTCATTTCGCAATTCGGCACCATCAAGTGTCACTTCTCCTCCCTGTATAGGAACCGTACTATATTTTTGACGAATTGCACCCAACACCTCTTTACATAATGCTAAATAGTATTTTCTTATCCATTGTTTACCGACATCATTTAATTTATTATATACAACATTTTGATATGGAACATTACTATAATCACTTACCACATCATAATTGGCCTCAGTTCCAACACCACTTGCAAGTTTGTCTTTTTCAACAACATATTCTACATATATGTTTTGACCATATGTCGGAATCGGAAATATTCTTAAATTATTGTTGGTAATTTCAAAACTATATCCACTCTTACGAACTGTATCATTAAATTCAATTGCTTGCCCACGAAGCAAATCTTCAAAAATAGGAGTCATCAAGAATTGAGTGGCAGGACTATAACCAGCAAATCCCATTTCATTTAATACGTTGCTATAACTCATGCCAGTCATACTAAACGGATCATAAATACGAGCCATAGCAGGCGCAGGACCATGAAATACTCTACGAATTTCTATACGATTGCCACATTCTTTTTCACATGCAATCAATTCATTTAAATCATAGGTCTGTTGACCTTTTATCAATTGAATCGGAACTCTCTTGAGAGGAACGCTTCCACCCACATCAATTTCGCTTCCATATTGTTTTGCGACATTTACAATGAATGGAAGACTTGTGCCTGAAATATTTCTGCCAGTTAAATTAGGATAATCCTTTGTAGAAAGACCCCTTAAAGTCAACATGTTATTGCGAATGTTAAATTGATTTACCTGCGCACCGTACTCAGAAACTGCCTCTTCAAAACATGTGTAGAAAGTTATATCTCTCATTTCTATGTGAATAGACGGATAACCAAGCCTCTTCGCCGCCCATTCAGCACTCTTCTCACAATCATATTCAAATACCCCAGTAATACGTGAATTTTGCGTTTCATTCAGATAAAATCCAAATGGAACTGTAGTTATATCAACTGCGCTTCCTGAACCGGGCCATCTTATTGTATTTTGATCAAGTGCCATATGTTATATAAATATCGTTATAATTTTGTTATTTTCACTATTAATTTATTATTTCCTTTTATAATCCGATGATATGTTTCTTTGGGAATGAAGATTGTTTTTTCCAATAAAACTGGCAATTGATTGTCTAATTGAAATTGCCAATCTATATTTTCTATTACTTCAACAATGCGATCCTCACGATCTACGTGCCATTCTTCAACAATATGATTTGGGTCCACATCAAATTTTCTTATATATTGATTGTTTCCCAATGACGTTTCAGTAAATGGATAACTCATGTTTTCGTAATCAATTTGGTAAGTGTATTTGTTAAAACTATAAATGATTGTTGTATAGCAAGTAAATCTGCACGGTTAACTGTTATGAAAGATCCAGTAGTAACCAACGAACCTGTACCAATCAACGATATAGTTGGTGTTTGGGATACTATTGCACTTGCAGTCAACGCATTAAATGATGCACTTGAAGTAACAAATTGATTACTACTAGAAAGATTGATTTTATCCGATCCCACTACATTTCCCCAATAACATACCAACTTCTCACTTGTTTTGGTTGTGCCGTCCAATTGTTTATACGTTCCTAATAATACGATGTTATCTTCTGCTACAACGTTTTGAAACCCTTTATGTTGCGTTGTATCAAGTGAAGGATCATAACAATATCCAAAAAACGAACTAACACTTCCGGGTTTATCCCACTCATAATATTGTAAATCATTACTTAATTGAATATTATTCTTAGCAATTTTAAAATTTGTATTAATACTTACTTGGCTTGGATCGCCCCACGATTTACATGTTAATTGAACGAATTCCCATATATTATATCCGGTGTTACCTTTTATAATTGCGCCGTCATTGATCCAACTATCCATATATACACAACCACCTTGAAAATTATTGAATCTATTATTTGTTAATTTTGCATTTTTACTTGGTCCAATTGTCATTCCATGTAAAGGGCTTTGTTGTGTTTTTAAATCATAAATACAATTAATCCATTCGTTATTATCAGCAACAAGATCATTACCCCAGATTCCAAGATATGTGTGTTCAGGAACAAATCCAGTGACACTGTTTGATTTTGCGCCGGGGTTGGTAAATGTATTATTATAAATATTCGGTCCTTTGTCTGTATTATTTATCGGACCAACGGTGATTTCAAAACATTCTCCGGTTTGGTTTGTGCCTACACCAAAATCTATAAATTTACAATTTTGAATAGTAATATTTTTTCCACGGGCCCGAATTCCATTGATCGTACTAGATGAACTATTGTGCGTAAAATTCCCATCCCATGTAATTCCATCAACTATTAAATTATCACAACTTTCATCGTATTTAGGTTGCATCATGAAAACATAATCAGCAGGAGAGTTAAATAAACGGCGGCTCTGAACGTCATCAATAAATCGCAAAATTGTTTTATCCTTACCAACACCAGATAATTTAACATCCGTTTTTACCGGTCCCCATCCCCATGTAATAATACTATCATTATAAACATTTCCAACGTTGCTCCAAAAGTTAGAATCATTACGACCAATGATATGAGTTCCGACACTTACATAACATTCTTTTGTATTTTCAATACATTTGTTGATGTAGGGTGCAATGTTTTGTCCTATGGTATAACCATAATACTCAGGTGTAGATTGTGTGTTCATAAATTTTACCAGTATTTACCATGTCCTTTGTTGCCCAAACTCTTGATTCTGTGACTCCGACAACTCCAATAACCCGCCGTTGTACGATCCTTCTTTTGAGCACATTTGTGACGAGCAGCAAAACTTTTACGGCGAGCTGCACTGCTAGCTCTAACTCTCATATTTGGATCCCCAAAGGTAACTTTTCTTATTTTACCGTTTTTGCTCTTGACATACACCGCATATTTCTTTGGGCCACCTGGAGTTCTAAAGGGACGATTCAACTTCACATCTCTTCCTCGGTGTTTCACTTCCATCAATAAATCCTCTTCCTCCTCTATAGGAGCATCAAGATAAACTTCTCTTCCTTCATAAATGTCTTTTCTGCCAAGATCACTTTCAACCAATTCGGCATCACAATCATTCAGTTCAATCTTGTTTTTATAATATAATTTTCTAACTTCTTCTATTAATTCAAAATAAGATTCACTATATGTTCTAAATATGTTTTCACAAAGTGGGGTGTTTCTGTCAATATGAAATTTTAAATTTTCACTGACTTGAACATTTTCAACCAAATGCATTCCACATGGTTTATTATCTTCTATCAAATCTGCAAGTTTTATCATATATTATGTTCCATATTTGTTAACACTCTTGAGTTCATCTATTAATTTTTTGTCGGGATCATTTAGATTTTTATCAAGTTCATTAAATACATCATCCAAAGTATATTGCTTTCCACCACTCTTTTGTAACTTTTGTAACTCATATAAAGTATCAACTACATTGTCCAAAGTGTTTTTGTATCTATTAAATATAGGCAACTCAATATGATTACTAAATGATAGTGAATTTGGAAATATCCCCTTTATCAACGATATAGCATATGATGCGAAATGTTCAAATATTGAGAATATTGCACCGGCAATAGGATTCATCGCCGCAAAAAATCTTAATGCCACAAACAGTACACCAAATATTATTATAGCAACTAGAGCGGTAGATACAAATCGTTTGGCCCCATATACAATTCCTCCAAGTCCAAACCAACTATTTACTTCGTTTACAACACCTTGTAATTTATCAGCCTTTTTAGCAACTTCAGTAGCTTGAACTTTGAGAGTATCTATTTGACCTTCGTATTTATTTTGTATTTCAACTCGCTGTTGTTGCAATCCTATTATCTCAGAATCCTTATCCGATAATAACTTTTCCCCCCGTACATGTTCCTTACTAACCTCGGAATTCAATAAATCAATAATTTGCTTAATCTTATTCAATTCATCCAAATTAGGATTGCCGGCAATGTTTATAACCCTACCATTTATATCAATCGCAGTTTTAACTTCAACGGGTGGATTTGTAACCTTTTTGAGAGAATAATCAGTGCCTGATGCTAAAACCGCAATTTCTAACATTTTTTCGTCAGTGTTTTTTGATAACTGCTTCTCAGTATTAACGATTTTATTTTTTGTAGCATCTATCTTATCAACGTTTGAAAACGCACATCCGGATAAAAACGCCAACAAAATGATAAATATAAGACGATTTTTCATACGATTATAAATATCAAGGTAGTTTGACAATCACTTCGTTTTTTGTAGGCAAACCATTCTTTTTGTCAAAATGAGAACCACTTGATACAATATACGAATCCACAATATTCCATTTCAATTCTTTTGCCAAATCAATAGACGTATTTATATAACAATTATTACATGATTCTATAGATTTTATAAAGATGTTTCTCCAATGATTAAAATCTTCATAAGTTACTACATTTGAATATAATTCCAAATCAAAATAAGGAATACTTGTAAATGTAAAATCAACATCTTTTGTATCTTTATAATCCTCAAACTTACAATTATAAATCGTAACATCAGTGAATTTCTCACGATCAACCATTTGTATCAATTCATTGTAAGTCTCAACATTTGGCTCACATCCTATGTATTTTCCATTCGGATACACAGATTTAAATCCCAACAATCTTCCTCCGAATCCACAACATGGATCCAAAACAACCGGAAAATCATTGTCCTTCAAATAATGCTTATATATCCCCGCAGCTAATGTAGGTTTAAAAAATGAAATGGTCTTCCTATTAGCAGATAATCCCCTCACCATCTGATACATACTAAAATCATAAACCTCATCCGAAGTATTACATCCAATACGATACTCAATAATTTTCTTCATCAACGCATCATCCAACCAACAATCACTCGGCGATTTACTTCCTTTATAAGCAGATTTCCAATACGATTTAAAATAATATTTTAAATAATTATGACCAACTGTAGATATATTGTTGTGAAATACTCCATCAAAATAAACCTTGGAAAAATTGTATTTGGATATTCTATCAACAACGTCGGAAAATTCTTCTTCAAGACACGGGCGAGGTAAAGTTGGCTGAAATAACCGAATGAATTTTAATAATAATGTAATGTAAGATTTTAGTTTGTCTTTTCCTTTATTATCAATATATCTTGAAAAATATTCTTTGGTTATAATTTTTTGTTTATATGTTATAGAATAACTTGGAGAATATTCAAATTGTTTAATTTTAATAAATAAATCATCATCTTCGTCAAATATAAATTTATTGGTGTCGTATCTAATTCTGTAAAAATTGTATTTAGTATCTTTAATTAAATTATTTTTATTATAATCATTAATGCTATTATTTAATGTGATTAAACTTAACTCTTCCAACGTCTCTTTATGAAATGCATCTCCATCTAATTCTATAACGGCATTTATTATAGGAATATAAAAATCATACCGTTTTCCTTGAAATATAAATGGCGATTCAAACTGTATGTTTAAATCAGTTAACTTATTTTTCAAGTCGGTTTCCAATGACGATGTTTTATTTGGGTCATAGTCCGTTGCATTATATATTTTTTTCGGTCTGTTTCTTATAGTTTCAAAGAAAGATGCCAAGACTTTTGATTTTATATCATCTTTTTCCATTATGTTTCTTACACCGTATCTTTCAATCATGGTATTTTTAATTTTTTCCTTACACCAATCAGATTGAAATACATTTTTCACTCCGTATTTTTTAATTGAGTTTTTTTCACATCCGTCTCGTATCTTATTTTTTGTTTCCTGTGAATGTGGATTTCTAGGAAAACAATTTTTTGTATAATTTTTAAACCAAGGACCAAGCTGGTTTGCTTTAAAACTTAAAGATTTTCCCGTCTTTAAACATACCGGAGCCATCCCATCATAATAAAACTTTATTACATATTCCATAAAATTAAGTTTGTGCTCCTTTTTGATATGCCACATCCTTTTTCTAGGAGAATCAAACCCTTTATTGCAAATTTTACATATCTTAGATTCCTCTTCGGATATCGTTATCTCGTTTCCATTTTTGTTCATATACAATAAGTATATAATACTATAACAAAAATACAACTAATTTCCCAGAGACCGTTGTAATTTTTTTGAAACTTATAATAAATGCAATAAAAAAGGCTTCCATTTTCATGGAAGCCTTGTATTCATTGAAGATTATTGATTAATCTTAGACTTGATCCAAGTCCGCGACGTAGATCTTGCCGTAGAACTCTGGTCTTACGACTTTCTTCGCATAACGAGTCATTACACCTCTACGTGGGGTGAAGTTGACTGGATCATAGACCAAAGGAGTTTGGACTAGAGGAATGTACGGGCTGTACACAGCACCGGTTTCAAGGAAATTGTTTCCACGGAAACCGAGTAAGATGGTGTTTTCTTGCATATAAGGGTTCTTATATACTTGGAAACGTGAAGCGAAAGATCCAACGCGGCTCACGCCCATTGCGAACTTAGCACTATCACCATCGGTATTAACAACATATCCTGGGATTGATTCCAAGACGGTAGCAACATCAGGTCCACAGACCAAGAAGTTAGCACCGCCACGAAGAGTCAACTGATGAATCTTGTTGCTGACTTTTTGGATCTTGTTACCAAGAGTTTGGAACCAAGTACTCTTGACGTAAGCAGTCTTGGTTGTGACATCAACTGTACGATTCCATGATACTGAACCATTGGCAGCGACAGTCTTACCAGTGAACTCTGTTCCGATTGCAGCACTCCACGCTTCAGTTGTGACAGCAGGAGCCGCCGTGATTAACATGTCCAGGATTTCCAAGTCAATTTCCATACTTACATATTCACTCAATAGAGCAGTAAGTTCTGCTTCTGCATCAATGGAGTGATATGCATTCAAATCCTGCGCAAGTTCCGGAGTCCATTGTGCCTTTAACTTACGAGTCTTAGCAACGATTGGTTCACTCTTGAGTTCCAAGTTGACTTCAGGAATACCGATATCAGCGGACAGTCCAGAGGTTCCTGCACCGGCAGAAGTAAACTTGTCTTCAAAGTCACCGCGAGTAGTATCAGTAGGTTGAGTGCTGTACAATACATAAGCAGTAGTACCAGTCAAACCTGCTACGGCACCGTTATGAATGAATACCAATTGATAATATGGGGAGGCCAACGAACCAGTATTCAGTACCTTAGTGAAAGCACTTAAGATATTGCTACCTGTGATACCAGAACCTGAGATTTGAAGTGAACGAGCCGCATTCAAATCAATGTTTGAGCTATTTGCACCGATTCCAACAGTAATCTTGGTTCCGGTGAATGCTAATGTACTAGAGGTATAAGCAGCATCTTGTTGAAGATCATTGGCAGTCACGGAAGCAGTGGCCGCTCCAGCGTATCCAACAACATTCCACTTTTCAGTGAAACCATAACGACCCACTCCGTAGAAACCACCGACTGCATCATCGGTAGAACCGAGTTTTGCATTGGACGTTCCACCGAATAATGAACTGTTACCGGATCCAGAGTACTGGCTGTTTGTTGCAGTAGGAACGTTCGTACCATACTTGAAGTCAAGATAGAAGATCAGACCTGAAGGAAGATTCATAGGTTGTACACTTACGAATTCCTTGGCACTAATTTCTGCGAATACACGACGAACGAGTGGTAGAGCAACGCCTGCCCATTGTTCACTGTTTGCAGAAGTACCGGTACTGGTAGCTTCGTCAAGCAATTGTTTTGCTTGATTTTCAAGCAAGATACTCATGTTTGCTTTTTCAGATCCTTGTAGACCTTCAAGCAAGCCAGTCTTATCCCACTTTTGTTGTAATCCACGAGTTTCAGCCATCAATTTGGCTTGTGGATTCATGTTGTTTGTCAATAATGACTTAATATCATTCATATAATTTCTATTTTATTTGTTTGGATTATACTCGCTTAAGTTTTACTTCTTCTTGATTCCTGCGAGTTTTTGGAATCTTGAAGTCATATCATTGCTGTTTTCAACAATAACACTCTTTGCAGGCGCGGTTGACGCGACTGGTTTACTTGCCAAACCTTCGGTGATAGTCTTAGCAACCGTATTGATTTTCTTGACGGTTGATCCACCGGAACTATATGATTCGGACAAAATTGTGTATGCATATTTGACTTCACGAATATTCTTCGCTAAGTCAAACGTTTCAACGACCCTGGTTTTTTGTCCCTTGGTCAAGTTGAATCCGTTGAATAGTTTGTTGGTATAAAGCAACTTACTGTTCAACAAATTGATTTCATTGATTTGAGTACGAAGATATCCAATTACTTTGTAAGCTTCATTCAAGTCTGACTTGAGTTTCTCACCGTCTTCGTCTTCTTTCTCACCTTGCATTTCCGCTTCTTCTTCGTCAGATCCCTCTTCTAAAGAAGAAAGAAGTTCGTTCAGGTCAATTTCTTCTTCCATGTCGTCCGCACCGACTTCTGATGCAGCCATTGGAGCAACTGGAGCTTCTGGAGCAACTGGAGCAACTGGGGCAACTGGGGCAACTGGAGCTTCTGGAGCTTCTGGAGCAACGGGAACCTCCATAGCAGGTTCATCTGAACTTAACTCTTGTTCCAATTCCTTGAGAATTTCGTCCAATTCTTCATTGGTTACAACTTCCTCGTCAGACTCTTCATTCACATATCTATTAATTCTCAATGGATGTGCGCCTTGTTCATCGCTGTCAGCGTCAACACCTGCGGGAGTTGGATTTGAAATATCTGAAGAAGCTGCTGGTACGGCCTCTGCCATCTCAGCATTTTCATCATCGTAAATTTCTTGTTTAAGTTTCTCTGCTAACATAGCTTCGGCTTTTGTATTAAAAGCTTCTTCCAATGCAGCTTTTGCGTTTGCGAGAGCAGTAGCACGAACAGCCTTGGCGTCGGCAATTGCCTCTTTTAATAGATTTGACATATTGATTTAGTATTATATTGTTCTGAAGTTATTGATAATGAACTTCAATGAGGATTAATATTCGAACGAAGCGACAAAGAAAAGCCGTAATACTAAAATATAAATATAAATAAAAAATTGAAAATGAATAAAATTTTTAATATTTGTAATTTTTTTGTCAAAAACACTCCGTTTCAGTTAGGATTTGTGAATGAATTGCCTCAATTTAAACTGTGACACATCAATTTAAAATTGAAAATATTTTGTGATTTTGATTGAATAGATTATATTTATATTTGATTAATTCACAAATCAACAGGGCAAGAACTGTCCTATTAAAGTATCTATGTATTTAACCTAGGTGTAGTTCATATTATTATGCCATATTCAATACGAGGTAAATGTATCTACAAAAAAGACACAGGCAAAAAAGTTGGATGTACAAAAGGTAATGTACAACGATATCTTAGAGCATTATATGCGAATGTGCCTGATGCAAAAAAGAACGAAATCCGAACAAAATTGAAGGAAGTTCTTAAAAAAATAATAACATCCAATTCATCTCTCAATGAAGATGTTGATATGAAAAAGGATAATGCCGATATTAAAAAAGAATTGTCCAATAATTTTGGATTAAAATTTGAACAATTTGAAATTGATAAAATTAAAGAAATTATAAGTCCCATTAAACCAAATTTAGAAAATCCGTCATCTATACGCGGACAAGAATTGAGTTTTTCAAAAGAAGTAAATAACAATAATTTTTACTTTGTAATCAAAAAATTGATAAACAAATCAGACAGCAGTTCCACTTCTATGAAATATGGAATTTGGTATATAGAATATCAAAATGAAGATGATTATTTGAAAGATCCAATCAAACCGACCACGGTATATTACAGACTATCAGATCCAATTGATAATTTGATAAAAAATAAAGATAACAATTATACATTAGACCAAAACAAAAAGGCAGAAACGGCCGGTTTGTTGTATAATTTTATCAAAAAATCAATGAATATAAATCTATGACACATTTAAGATCGTTAATTTCAAAAGAAGACACGTCGTCATCGGAATATAAAATAGATGATATTGATAATCCAAATGGATGGGATTGGAAAGAGTTAGATTGGTTATTTGGAATGGGATTTGTTCCAGAAGGAGAAACCAGATTACAATATAATCACTCCAAAGGCAAACATCAAAATGTCCATTCAATTCCACTAAAAATTACTATATACAAAGATAAACGGGGATATTGGTTGGTCATGAATGATAGAAAGCATGTATTTCGCACTTTCATTGATATGATAAATCATATTGACAAATATGGCTCGGTAGAAGTTTAAATATATTGTTTAAAACAAAAACCCTCTATTTTTATAATAGAGGGTTTTTTATTGTGACGATTAAATCTTATTCTTCTGATACAATTGTAAAATAACGTTGTAAAATTGATCCCATGTCTTCATAAAGAGCAACCATATGAGCATTTTTTTCATGAACGTCTTTTGCGAGCTTTTTGAACCCTTCTGCATGTTTCTTAATTTCGGCAAAATGGCGTTTTGCCACTCCCGCTTGCATCCAATCGCTACTTTCATTGACGGCATAAACCTCAGCATAGTCTGCAATTTTCTTGAGTGTTTCCGCAACACTTACAATTTCTTCGTATTGACGTAATACTTTTCCATATTTGTTATATTCGCAAACTAAAGTGTGCAAAGATTTCTTTTCTTCCTTTGTCAATTTACGTAGTGGTTCTTCCAACGAAACCATTGGTTTGGAACTGACATCTTCTACAATTGGTTTTAATTTTATCATATGATTATAGTTATAAATATAAAGAAAAAATTGTTATTTACAAATTAATTCATATTTTATTGACCCACAGTCCCAAATTCTATCATAATCATTTAATTGCATATTTTGCCACTCGGTAAGATTTGAATCAAATATTTGTAGTGTTTTTTCTAGAGTTTGTTTTCTGAAATTGTATCTATATACTCGTTTATTTGATTTTGGTGGAATATACCAATAATTTGGAGTTCCATTTGATATTTTAATAAATCCTATTTTTTCATATACATTTTTATTCATATATGTCCAACGTCTGTCTGCATAACTTATAATTTTTTGTGGAGTATATAATTTTGTAAAATGTGATAATAGTTTACTAGCTATACCCACCACATTTCTAGATGTAGCAAAACGTATCAATTCATATTCACCCTTGTTTGTATTTTTATGACCCATCGCAACACGGGGTTTTCCAAACGTCATTACCGCGACCAATTCATTTTCATAAAATGCACCCAATTTAATTTGACTATAATCTTCTCCTTGAATATGATATTTTTGTAAGAAGTCATTCTTTTCTGATATAGTAGTCTCTTTTATTACACAGTTTCTAGCATAAACTTTTTTGTCCACGTCATTTGAATTTAATATATGACGCAACTTTGATTTTATGATATTTTCTTTATCTATCCATTCGTCATCAAAAATATGAATCAGATGAATATTTTGTTTTTCACATTCGTTTGTTTTGTTGATATGATATCGTCTATTTTTATTACCACTATTTTCACTGTGCCAATATACTCCATTACACTCTATTGCTACATTTTTTGATGGAATATAGATGTCTAATTCTAATCCACTCAATACTTTTTTATCATTTTCCAAAACAATATCATTTGGAAGCAGTGTTTTAATATAGTCAGTTATTTCTTTTTCAAAAAGAGAGGATCCGATTACTGGATAACAAATTTTACAACGAGGAATGTCTCCATCTTCAAGTTTGTCAATGAATTCATTTGAACATTTTATACACTTAAACATATGTTCATATGTTGATCCTTTATATTCTTCCTTGGTGAATAATGGTATTATTTTTCCATTTAATCTATTGGTTGAAAATAATGAATCATAAAACCCCTCGCGCCTTTCTTTAGAATATTTTTCTCTTATTTCTTTTCTTTTGGTATTATTGTCTACTCCGTATTTTTCAATCATTCCGTTTCTTCTTATAACAGAATCCATTAATATCCACGCAACCCCATAATTATTTAAACATGTTTGTTTTTTCTTTTCCGAAGTTTCTTTTAATTGTGATATATTATCCACTCCATATTTATTTTTAACGGTTTGATTTTTTTTATTTATGACATCTTTATTACTCAATCCATATTCCGCCCCATATTTTTTTAAATTTGTAGATTTTATTTTATCTGAAGTATTAGTGTTTTTTTGCGCACATTTATGTCCGCAGTTATCTAAATACCCCCTATTAAAAGAAAAAAAAGATGTAGTATTACTACATCCTTGATTTTTACATTTATTTTTTTCTAACTTGGTATTTAACAAATGCCAAATTCTTTGTGGCAATGAAGGATTGATTTCATCCAAAAAATTTGTAAGATTTAATATTTCTTGATATTGATTTGAAAAATTATACTTATCAAACCATTCTTTTTTACATTTCTTTGAAATCAATCCGCGACCATATACTATATGTTGTTTGATCCAATTTATTGTTGTGTCCATATAACATAGTATCAAATCATATGCTATATAGTCAAACTCATTATTATTTTATTTCACACAAAATGTCACGAATAACATTTTCAACAATTTCCCACTTGTTTGTTTCTGTGGGTTTCACTATCACACCCTCATTTAAAGACATGTCAGAGTCAGGTGACAAAAATGCACCCTTAGTGCTAGGATTTGATACGAAGTCAAATGCAATTAGTTCAAAGTCATCTTGAACTTCATCTGCGGATTCGTGTACATTTTTGCGAACGCTTCCCATTCCTCTGGAACTTATACCCAAGCGAATACCAGACGCAAAGAGTTCTTTAAGAATGTTACCACTTGGAGTTGGTAATACTTCAACCTCACCCATCAAATCATCACCTTCCCAAAACATTCTGGTTACAGTGTGACTTACATTTTTTAAGTTAACAATGGAACTTTCTGGGTGGTCTAATTCACCCAATGCTCGTCTTTCTCTAATAAAATGTTGTTCGTAATTTTTAGCTTCTCTTTCAAGAATGTGTTTTGGATAAATACGACCGTTTTGATTTTTTGCATCGGCACGTTGAAGAGTTCCTTTTACTAAAAAAGGACCATTTTTCTTCATTGCTTCATTGATTACATCTCGGCTTATTTCAAACGACATGCAATCCATTAATAATTTTTTATTGATCATAGTAATTAAATTCCTTTTGTCGCAACATTTTGAGTCACATCAGGAACTACCGGCGCAGGAGTTGGAGAAGATTTTTTGCTTGTTTGAGCGGATGCAGTTCCCAATAATTTTATGACATATGGGGGTTTAATAAAATACTCTCCGTCTTTTTGTTTGTTAGGTTCTCTTCCTTTAATCACAACAACATATTTTTCATAGTAAAAATCAATACTCACCATAACAACATTTATGATAAAATCCTTCTCGGGTTGACCATAACCTTTTGAAGCACGAATTTGAATTTTTTTGTTTCCAATCTTGCTCAAAATTTTATCTTTAAAATCATTCTTGAGTTTTTCAGATGATTGTGATATTTTATTTTCAAAATCATCAATATCAAATTTCAAATTGTAAGTATCAGACGACGTATCTGATTGTGGCGAACTGGTAGTCGGTTCGGGTGCAGAAGCAACTGAAACATCAGGCGCCGCCGCAACTGGCGGCTTACCAACTGGCGGCTTACCAACTGGCGGCTTACCAACTGGCGGCTTACCAACTGGCGGCGTACCGACCGGCAATTTACCAACAGACGATTTTGGTGAAGGAACTGAGTCTGCCTCCAACAATCTTTTTAAACTAATAAACATATTATTTGTTGATTGATTTCTTCAACTTTTCCTTTATCAAATTTATAAGTGCTTGATAATGATCTGACAACTTTGCATCGTCCTGCGACACTGCAATAGCATGTCTTCTGGTCAAAATATATAAATCATCTTTGTTCACTCCACGGTGTTTTTTATCCTGTACCACATCAGGACTAGTTTCTTTTCCAACAGGAACTATCTTTTTAACAGCCGGACGCACCGGTTTTGAATCCACAACCTTTTCTTTCTTTTCAATCTTTTCTTTCTTTTCAACCCTTTCATCAACTCGGGTATATCCAGTAGACGCTGTGGCGGCTTTAACATTTCCCATGTCTTTATGAGCATCACCTGATTGCTTTCCTGAAAATGCATACGGAGTTTGAAACCCGGCAACAGCACCTGTTCCAGATGCTTCGTCCATTTCTGTACGAATCATTTTTTTAATCAACTCCTTTAATGCACCCACAATCAATTTTTTATCGGTCGTCTTTTTGATTTTCATATATTTTATATAGTATTTTAAAGTTGATTTTTGATTTCTTTTATGAGTTCATGTGAAAGCAACAATACGGTAATTTGATTATCTTTAACTGATTTCTTACAGTTTATACCGTCCAATTGTTTTGTAACTTCATTTATCTTGATTTTAACAACGTCATTTGAAATTTTCGGTAACAATTCACCGATTGTCTTCTTGATGTTAACAATTTCAAGTTCAATAAATTCATTTAGAGAATTTGTATTGCTGATATTGTTTATATATTCTTTCAACAACCGCTTTTGATTAGAATCCAAATCTTTATATTTTTCATTCAACGAATCCACCAACAATTTATAACTTAACAACCTAATATCTTCATTTTGTTGTTTGTAGAAATTAATCGTTTCATCTTCGGATTCTTTGGTTGAAATTTTCTTTCCACAAAGATTCTCAGTTAGAGTGTTACGTGATTGAATAAGTTCTTTTACATCAAATTTTACAAATGAATTGACATGGTTCTCAAAAAGTTTATAAATAGAAGCATGTATTCTATAGTTTTTAATACTGGATTTTAATAAATCTTCAATTGGATAACTATCTTTGATCTCCTTGATTAGACTATACTTTTGTTCAGTGAGTTTTTTACAATCCAATTTTTCTCTTTGCTTTAAAATTATATTGACGTACTTTTCTGCTTGAAAATCATCTTTTGTTTTTTCATTCAAAAGAAAATTATATAGTTGCCATTCTTTGCCCAACTCTTTGTTTTCGGTGAAGTATTTAAACAACAAGTTCTTCGCTACCGATTCATCTTTACCAGATAAAATATCAGCAGTTACTTGACGGGCAAGTAATTCAAATAATATCCCCGTGTTCTTAAACTTGGAATGTTTCGCTTTTTGCATATAATAATATTATTGTCCTAGTTTATAAATATAATAAAATCCAGATAAAATCAATTTAATTGTAATATTTATTCATCTATTATGTTAGATTCATCTAATAATGATTTTGATGATGTTTCTTTTAACAAATCTTTCTTGGTGTCTGCATGAGATTGTAAATACGCATGTAGACCTGTTAGATTTTCTAAACTTAGTACCGACTTTGATTTTGACGCGGATCTCAATGGATCCGTTTTTGAAATTCTTGTATTTTCTTTGTTGCCCATCGGATCATACCCAAACTTAGTATCTTTTCTATACTTGTGTTCACCTGCTTGAGATGGTCTCGTAGACTTCTCAGTCAAAGGTGGCTCAGTCGGAGCAGCCTCCGGAGGTGTTTCTTTTGGAGTTTCTCCACCGGAAATATCCGGCTCAGATGAACCACCATCTCCTTCGGATGAAGGTTCTTCAGATTCTTCGGGGGTAATTTTATTGAACGGTTTTGATGGATCCATTCCATCTTCTTCAATTTTCTTGAATCTATAATTGTCTTTCGCATCTTCAACAATATCGTTTCTTTGTTCATCAACTTCATCGTCTGCCAACTTAAATACATTATTATAGATCCATTTACGACTGAATAATTTATTTTCAACCATGTCTTTTGCCAAACTCACTTTATCAGACCAAATTTTTACCTTTTCCGCTTCAAGAATTACAGACGGATTTGTTAATTCCAAATCAAAATTTACCAACGATTCATCCGTATATCCCTGTGCATATAAATGTACAATTGCAATCTTCTTTAGTTCACTTACAAGAATTTTTTGAATACGATTCACAGTTTTTGCAAAGCGAACATCTTCACTTGCAAGGGTTGCTTTTCCACTCAGATCTTCTTCATATCCAAGAAATGCCTTGGGTATCTTTAATGCCGCCAACATCTTATTTCTTAAATATTCAATGTCATCAATACCTGTAAATTCCATTCCACTCAACGATTCAATGCTAGTTCCACTGTCGCTTCCACGTACAGGTAAGTAAAAATCTTCCAATAAATTTTGAATGTTATAACGCAAATTATAATCGCCGGTATTTGGATCAATGTACGGAACTTTCTTGGTTTTATTGATAATTTTTTCAATATATTGATCAACTTCTTGTGGTGGAATATTTCCAACGTCAATCTTAAAAACTCTCTTTTCAGGTGCACGAATAACACGATGAATCAACATTGCGTCTTCCATCAAACTCAATTGCTTCCATACACGACGAGCACCTTCAACCATTGATTTACCATACGGTAGGAAATTGCTATCACTCAACAGTCGGAAATGTGCCATCTGATAGTTTTCAACATCTTCAATTTTTCCACCCTCCGGCAAATTGATTTGGAACTTAATATAATTTTTATTATTGATGTCACTGTTTTCTACACGGGTAATATTATACGCACTAATAGGTTCCGCCAAATAAACTCCGTATTCGGGACTAATATACAATTTTAAATAAAAATCTCCATATTTTACTAAATTACGAGTCCAACTCCAAAGGTTGAATTCAATGTTGAGAATATCGTAAAATAAATTTTCTAAAATCTGTTTGATATTAGGGTCATCCGTCGTTACCGTCAAAATCTTTCCTAACTCATTCTTTGTAACACATTCGTCGGAATAAATGTCAAGCGCGGATGCTAGGATTGGATCCATGTCCATAGTGTCATAATCTCGAAATAATTCAACGCGAGCGGCTTGATAACTGAGTGTAAAGTCTCTGCTATATTGATTAAATGAACTGGTGCGAATACGATTAAATCTATCGCGCAATGTATTACGGTCTGTCGCATACATTACTTGATCGGTATCAACTATTTTTAGTTTTTTTCCTCCAACATTGCGAACAATTACGTCGGTAGAAAACAATCTCTTTAAACGTGAATATAAAGATTGTTGTTTTAATATTTGGAATTCTTCTGATGGCATAATTTATTATATTATATATATCAAACACTTACAACAACCATGTGAGATTTTCTTGTTTATCGTTGTTTTGTCCCAATTTCATAGACCACCCAGTTTCATTTGGTTGTGTTTTTGATGTGTAAATTTTATCATTTGAAACTCTTGAAATTCCATTAATAAGACTTCGGTTCATATCCATACCTTGTTGGCGCAATCGCAATGCGGTGTCTCTGACCCACAATCCTATTGCCAACGACATCACCAAATCATCATTATAACCTCTCATTGCTTCGGCTTTATTGGAGTTCCATATGAACACTGAAAGTTCGTCCAATAACCGTTTAGAATATACATTTATAGACTGTTCTCTAAAATATGTATCCAGTTTAGAAATCAACAATGGACGAGTCTTGGAACTGGTTGTAAAGCCAGGAACCATCTTTTTTTCTTCACGGTTATATTTGTTGCTAAGTTGACGTTCAACGTCCACGTATTGCAGATCTTCACTACTATAGAATGTGTTTTGATATTGTCTGTCAATAATCTGTTGTAGTACCGCCCAACCATAATTGTTATTTTCTACAATCAATAACGCATTATTATACGCAGTTGCAACCTCCACCAAGAAATTCCCATAATTTTTGGTATCCAGTTGACCCCTATACTCAGCAACTTGTGTGAGTGTTTCAACGTCCAATATATGAAATGCACTAAAATCTGCACCGTCACCTCTGGCAACATCTGCGCACACTATATAATTTCTACTGTAATCTGGGTATTCCCAAATCCAATAACCTTGATCAATACCACGGATTTCCACAGGATCTTTGGCCTTTGAGTTTCTATAAAATTCAATAATCCCGGTATCAACCACAGTATTTCCTGAAGACAAAAATTCAGTATCACATTCTTGAGATGATCGTTTTTGGCCCAACTCGTCAGTTTGTCTGTTTCTCCAATCTTGATCTCTTTCAGGGTGCAAATTCCATTTTAAACGTATTGTATTAAAAGTATTTTTCTTTGCTTCAGCATCCACCCACATTTGATGAAAGAAATTACCAACGCCATTTGGAGTAGAAAGCAATATAGCTCTACCTCCGGTTGCCATAGTTTGTTGTGCAGATGTCCAGACTTCTTCAGCATTTTCGATGAACGCGCATTCGTCCATTACCAATAGGTATGAACTAAAACCACGGGCACTATCCGCAGCTGATGATGCTGCTAATACTCTAGATTCATTTTTAAACTTCAAAGACAATCTGTTATCTTCCACAGTCGGAACTTTCAACCAACTTGGTAGATTATTATTTGCCAAACGAATCTTGGAAACAATTTCTTTTGACGTGTTTTGAACGGTTGATAATATCAACACATTTTTACCAGGATTAAAAATCATCGTCCACAATGCATAAGCAGACACAAGAGTTGAAATACCCATCTGACGAGACTTTAATACGATGTTTCTATCGT
>Ga0209084_1000716_pt1 | contig 30671 bp, 19 predicted proteins | sample C_130820_MF_Meta_FD_187309 | JGI IMG/M metagenome (GOLD analysis project Ga0209084, IMG submission 187309) | Freshwater microbial communities from Lake Croche, Canada to study carbon cycling - C_130820_MF_MetaG (SPAdes) (version 2) | ecosystem: Environmental > Aquatic > Freshwater > Lake... | reverse complement strand
GGCGCAAGCCGGGAACCCTGTTGTCCGCTTTACCTGAGAGATTCAACGCCAGCACCTGCCAGCGCATTGCCCCTTCGGTGGGCAGCCAAGCTGGCCGCCTCTCTCCAACAGAATGAAATAGTCAGTCCTTTTGCCTGAGCGTTCAGCCTTCGGCGGTCTTGCGACTCTCTCCTGACGGCGCGATTCTAGTACCAGGCCGGTGCGGCCTCAGTCCAGGGTCACGCCAGCGTCCTTGACGACTTTGCCTAGGCGCACGGTTTCGCGTTTGATCAAGTCGCCAAAGTGCGCGGCCGTACCCCCGACCACCGGTGTGCCGATGCCCTCCCATTTCTTGGCGAACTCGGGGTCTTTAAAGATGGCGTTCAGGGTGACATTGAGCTTGTCCACGATGGCTGGCGGCGTACCTGCGCGCACCGCGATGCCGTGCCAGCCGGTGAATTCATAACCCGGAACACCGGCCTCGGCCATGGTGGGGACGTTGGGCAACTGCGGACTGCGCTTGGCCGAAGTGACGGCCAGGGGCACCAGTTTGCCCGCCGTGATGTAGGGCAGCGAGCTGCCCAAAATATCAAACATCACATTGACCTGCCCGCCCACCAAGTCCGTCAGCGCTGGGCCTGCGCCCCGGTAGGGAATATGGGCGATATTGATGTCCATCTGCGTATTGAAAATCTCGCCGGCCAGGTGCTGCGGCGTGCCGTTGCCCGCCGAGGCAAAACTGAGCTCCATTTTTTTGGACTTGGCCAGGGCGACAAAGTCTTTGACGGTGCTCACGCCCACCTTGGGGTGCACTTCCAGCACCAGCGGAAACGAGGAGATCTGAATTACCGGGGCCAGATCGGTCAGCGGGTTGAAGGTCATGGTTTTGTACAAGGTGCTATTGACCGCCATGGGGCCACTGGCGGCCAGCAGCAAGGTGTAGCCGTCGGCCGGCGCTTGCTTAGCCACGTCGGCGCTGCCGATATTGCCGCCGGCGCCGCCCTTGTTGTCAATAATGACCGAGACGCCCAGGCGGGTTTGCAATTCGGTTTGCAAAAGGCGCGCCATCAGGTCGGTCGGGCCGCCTGGTGGGTAAGGCACCACGAAGCGGATGTTTTTGCTGGGGTAAGCGTCCTGGGCACTGGCTGCTCCGGGGAGAGCAGCGGCCAACATACCAAATGCCAGGGCGGCGATTTTCAGAAAATTGCGGATGTGCATGGAAGTCTCCTTGGTGTAGTAAGTCGTGGCGCCTGCGCTTAAGCCCCATGAAACAGGGCGCGGATATCGTCGGCCTTGGCGACCGGGCGGCCCAGGCACTGCGCCACCTCGACCGCCTGGCGCACCAGGGCCGCGTTGTCCGGTGCGGTGCGCCCGTCTTTAAGCAGCAAATTATTCTCAAAGCCCACGCGCACATGGCCGCCCAGCGAAGCGGCGGCGCTCACGCATTGGTGCTCGGTGGCGCCAAAAGCACACACCGCCCAAGGCTCGGCGCCGGTGTGGCCTTGCAAAAAAGGCAGCAAATCGCGGGCATCTGACTGTTGGCCAGCGCTATAGCGGCCCAGCACAAAGAGCAAAAACCAGGGTGCATCGGCAATCACGCCGCGGGTGCGCAAATCGTTCCAGCGCTGCAGGTCTTTGTCGTCGTACAAAATGACTTGCGTCATCGTGCGCTCACGCGCCAGCAGGCCAAAGAAGTCAGCCAGACCGTGTTCGCCGATGTCCGCGTGGTCCAGCTCGCGCAGGCCGACCGAGACCGCCTCGGGGCGCAATGCGCGCACCATGGCCATTTGGGCCTGGGGGGCGTAAATGCGCGCCGCCTCGCTGGTGACCTGCAAGACCATGCCCTGCCCGACGGCACCGCGCACGTGGGCCAGCGCGTCGCGGTAGCCCTGCACATCCAGGCTATGGCGGCCGTCGTTATCGCGGATATGCAAGTGCAGCATGGCCGCGCCGGCGTCACGGCATTGCACAGCGGTCTGCGCCAATTGCGCTGCGGTGATGGGCACGGCAGCGTGGTCGCTGTGCTGCTTGTAGGCGCCGTTGGGCGCAACGGTAATGATGAGCGGGCTGGCCATCGCTTGCGTCCTTAGCCTTGCCGCGCCAGCGCGCGTTCGTGAAACACAAAGCCCAGGGTATTGAGCAGCAACTGCGCGGCCAAGATGGCGGTAATGCCGGCCGGGTCGTAGGCCGGCGCTACCTCGACCAGGTCGATGCCGACGATTTGGCCCTTGCTGCGTTGCACCAGCGCCTGGATGATTTCCAGCACCTCGTAATACAAAAAGCCGCCATGGCTGGGCGTGCCGGTGCCCGGCGCGATCGAGGGGTCGAAACCGTCGATGTCGATGGTGAAGTAGTAGCGCGGCGCATCAGGGATCGCGGCCAGCACGCCGGCCGTGCCCATCTGGCGCACCTGGCGCACCGAATAAATGTGCGATCCGGCGGCACGGGCCGCGTCATAGTCGTCACGGTTGGAGGAGGACACATTGCGGATGCCCAACTGTGTCATGCCGCTGATGTGGTCCATCTCGGAGGCGCGGCGCAGCGGGTTACCGTGGCCGTAACGCACGCCGTGGCGCTCGTCGACAAAATCCAGGTGCGCATCAAAGTGCACGATGTGGATGGGGCCCATGCCGTCAAAGGCCTTGATGACTGGCGCATGCACCGAATGGTCGCCACCCAAGACCACCGGCATGGCGCCAGCGGCCAGGATTTTGCGGATGGCGTACTCGGTGTTGGCATGGCTTTTTTGCATGTCGGTGTGCACGATGTCGGCGTCGCCCACGTCCACGATACGCGCCTGGTCGCGCGTGAGGTACATGGCATCGTCCTCGTGGTCGTACGCACCGGCGTGGCCAAACGAGAACAAGGTCGACGCCTCGCGGATGGCGCGCGGGCCAAAGCGGGCGCCCGGGCGCCATTGCGTTCCCATGTCGTTGGGCACGCCGATGACGGCGACATCGGCGTCGATGGCGTTCCAGTCCACGCAGGCCGGCGATTTGGCAAAGGTGCAGTGGCCGACAAAAGGCAAATCCAGACGGCCGCGTTGGTAGGCGTTGTCAGACATACAGGGCTTTCAGGCAGGAGTGAGCAGGCCGCGTTTGCGCAGCATGGGTTCGACCGCCGGCGGGCGGCCACGAAAGGCGACATAGGCTTGCATGGGCTCTTGCTGGTTGCCCGCCGCGTACACATGGCGCAGCAGCGATTGGCCCAGAGCCGGGTCTAGGACGTCGCCTTTTTCTAGAAAGGCGTCAAAGCCGTCCGCGTCCAGCACCTCGGCCCACATATAGACATAGTAGGCCGAGGCATAGGCGTTCGACGAAAACAGATGCGAAAAATGGGGCAGCCGATGCCGCATGCCGATGCCCGAGGGCATGCCCAGGGCCTGCAAGGTGCTGTGCTCAAAGGCTTGCAAGTCCAGCGTGTCCGGGTCGGTGCGCTGGTGCAAGTCCAGATCGACCAGGGCCGAGGCCAGGTACTCGACCGTGGCAAAGCCCTGGTTAAAGGTCTGGGCAGCCAAAATTTTCTCCAGCAGCGCTTCGCCCATGGGCTGGCCAGTGTGGCTGTGGGTGGCAAAGCGTTGCAGGATCTCGGGTTGCAGCAGCCAGTTCTCAAAAATCTGCGAGGGGAATTCCACAAAGTCGCGCAGCACGCTGGTGCCGGCCAGGCGCCGAAAGCGGCATTGCGAGAGCAGGCCGTGCAGGCCGTGGCCAAACTCGTGGAACAAGGTGCGCGCATCGTCCAGGCTGAGCAAGGTGGGCTCGCCTGCGGCGGCCTGCGAGAAATTATTGTTGTTCACCACGATGGGGCGCACAGCGGCGGGCAGCTCGCTTTGGTCGCGGTAGGTGCTCATCCAAGCGCCCGAGCGCTTGCCGCTGCGGGCAAAGTTGTCGCCCAGGAACACGCCCACATGGCGGCCATCGGCATCGCACACTTCCCAGGCTTTGACACTGTCGTGGTAGGTGGCGATGTCGCTGCGCGGCACAAAGGCCAGCCCAAAGAGACGCCCGGCGACATAAAACATGGCTTCGGTCAGGCGCTCGAGTTGCAAAAACGGTTTGATCTCGGCCTCGTTGAGGGCGTATTGGCGTTGGCGCACTTTCTCGGTCCAGAAGTGCCAGTCCCAGGCCTTTATGTCTTCGCTGGCCCAGGGCTGGCCGGTTTCTTGGCTGGCCAGGGCCGCCAGATCGGCGCGCTCGCCCAGGGCTTTGCGCTGCGCCGGCGCCCAGGCGCGCATCAGCAAGTCGCGCACGGCGCCGTGGTGGCCGGCCATGGTGTCTGCCAGGGCAAAGTCGGTGAAATGGTCGTAGCCCAGCAAGCGCGCCTGCGCCAGTCGCAGCTGCAGTATCTCGCGCATCAGCGGCCGGTTGTCGTGGGCACCTTCGTTTTCGCCGCGCGCGCACCAGGCCTGCCAGATGTGTTGGCGCAGATCGCGCCGCTCAGAAAACATCATGAAGGGCGTGATGGACGAGCGCGAAAGCGTGATGACATGCGCATCGGCGCCCGGGACGCCGCGCTCGGTGGCCGCTTGGCGCGCCGCAGAGACGACAAAAGCCGGTAGGCCGGCCAGTTCGTCGGGGGTGCGCAGCACCATTTGGAAAGCGGACTCGTCAGCCAGCACGTTTTGCGAAAACTGGGTAAAGCAGCGGGCCAGGCGCTCGGCGTTGGCAGCAAATTGGGCGCGCTGGGCGGGGGCTAAGCGGGCGCCTGCGCGCTCAAAGTCCAAGAGGTAGCGCGCCAGAAGACGCTGGCTTTGCGCGTCCAGCGCAGCGCTGTGGCGGGCGACGGCCTCGATACGCGCAAACAGGCCGGCATGCAGAAAAAACGCCGCCTGGTGGGCGGCAAGCCGGGGCGCTATTTCGCGCTCCAGGGCGCGCAACGCGTCCGAGCTGTGCGAGGCTACCAAATTAGAAAACACCGAACGGCAGCGCGCCAGCAACTGGCCCGCCGACTCCAGCGCCAGCAAGGTGTTGTCAAAGTCGGGCGGTGCCGGATTGGCCGCAATGGCCTCGATTTCGGCCTGGTGGGCAACAAAGGCGGCGTCAAATGCCGGCACAAAATGCTGCGGCGCAATAGATGCAAAAGGCGGTACCTGGAAGGGCGTGTCCCAGGGCGACAGGAGGGGATTGGTGGCGTGAATCATCAGCCCACTGTAATAGATGGCAGGGGCCGCGCCCCGGCCTGCGGGCCAAAACCTTGCGCGCGGGCTTACTTTATGATGCCCGCTGCCTTGGCCCCCTTGACCGGAGACTGATCCTCATGCTGTGTTTGGATTTTTTTGCTGTGCACCATGTTGCGCCCCGTAAGTGGGCCCTGGCGCTCGCCTGCATCGCCAGCCTTTTTTTGGGCAGCGCCCAAGCCGGGGCCAATCCGGCCGACCCCAACAAAGTGCTGCGTATGGCCTTTCCGGCGGCCGAGACTGGTTTTGATCCGGTACGCGTGAGCGACCTGTACTCCAACATCGTGAACTCGGGGATTTTTCAGCCCTTGGTCAATTACAACTGGATGGCCCGGCCCAGCACCATTGTGGCCGATGCCGCCGAGGCGCTGCCCGAAGTCACGGAGGACGGCAAGCTCTACACCTTCAAAATCCGCAAGGGGCTGTACTTTTCGGCCGACCCGGCTTTTAAGGGCCAAAAGCGCGAGTTGACGGCGCAGGACTTTGTCTACACCTTGCTGCGCCATATCGACCCCAAGAACAAGTCGCCCCGGGTGGCCGACCTGGACGACAAGATTGAGGGCTTTGCCGCCGCCCGCCGCCAGGCGGCCAAAGAGGGCATGAATTACGAGCAGCGCCATCCCGGCATTTATGCCAGCGACCGCTACACCCTGCACATCCGACTGACACGGGCTGACCGCAACTTCCTCACTTTGCTCACCAACCCCTATGCCGGCGGCATGGCGCGCGAGGTGGTGGAGGCCTATGGGTCCGAGGGCACCATGGCGCATCCCGTGGGCACCGGGCCGTATGTGCTCGATAGCTGGGTGCGCGGCTCCAAGATCACGCTACGCGCCAACCCGACTTACCCTGGCTTTACCTGGGACTTCAAACCTGACCCGCAGCACGCGCAGGACATAGCCATTGCCGCACGCCTGCAAGGGCGCGGCATGCCGCAGATTGGCCGCGTGGAGATCAGCATCATCGAAGAGCCCCAGTCCATGTGGCTGGCTTTTAGCGGCAAGGAAATCGATATTGTTGAAATGCCGCCCAGCTTTATCGAAAAAGCCCTGGACCGCGAAAACCGCCTACAGCCTGTCCTGGGCAACGCAGGTGTGCAGATGTACCGTACCGTTGAGCCCGACATCGTCTACCAGTTTTTCAATTTGCGTGACCCCGTCATTGGCGGCTACACACCCGAGAAAATCGCATTGCGCCGGGCCATTATCTTGGGCTACGACGTGGACGAGGAGATCCGCGTGGTCCGCAAAGGCCAGGCCATCCGGGCGCAGCAAATGGTCTCGCCCGTGATACCGGGGCACGACACCGACTACCGCAGCATCGTGCGCTTTAGCCCCCTGCAGGCCAATGCGCTGCTGGACCAGTTTGGCTACAAAAAGGACGCGCGCGGCTACCGCAGCCACCCCGACGGCAAACCGCTGGTTTTCACCATGCATTCATCAACCTCCTCGGTCGATCGCGAGCGTGATGAGCTGTGGAAGAAATCCATGGACCGCCTGGGTATCCGCCTTCAGGTGAAAAAAGACAAGTTTGCTGAAATGCTCAAGCAGGGCAAGGCCTGTTCGCTCTCTTCGTGGGGCTTGGGCTGGATCGGCGCCTCAGAAGCAGAATTTGTGATGGGACTTTTGTCCTCCAAAGCCATCGGGCAAAGCAATTACGCCTGCTTTGAAAACGCGGAGTACGACCGTGAATTTGAACGTTTACGAATCCTGCCCGACGGGCCGGAGCGTACCCAGGTGCTGCGCAATTTGTACCGCATCATGGAAGTCTATGGCGTGCTCGGCCTGAGCTCGACCCGTATTCGCACCCGTCTGAGCCATACCCATGTGGATGGCTACCGCGCGCACCCCTTGGTGACCAACGGCTGGCAGTTCATGGACATTCGCCCCAGCGCGGGCGGGGAGAAATAAGTATGCATGCCTACGTCGCACGGCGCCTGTGGCAAATGCTGCCCACCATGGCGGGTGTCATCTTGCTGGTTTTTTTCTTGTTCAACTGGGTGGGCGGCGACCCGGCCTATGTACTTGCTGGCCTGATGTCCAACCAGGAGCAGATCGACAGCATCCGCACCGCGCTGGGCTTGAACGAGCCGCTATACGTCCAACTGTGGATTTTTGTCAAACAGGTAGCCACTTTTGACTTTGGCGCCAGCTGGACCACGGGCGAGCCGGTGGCGCAGCTGTTTGCCTCGCGCTTACCGGCCTCGCTGACCCTGATGCTGCCCTTGCTGGTCATCGAGACCGTGGTCTGCCTGGTGCTGGCGGTCGGCCTGTCGTGGGTGCGCGGCTCGCGCCTGGACCGCGGCGTGATGGTGTTTTTCACGCTGCTGATGTCGGTGAGTATTTTGGTCTTCATCATCGTGGGCCAGTACCTGCTGGCCTACCGATGGGGCCTGTTTCCGGTGCAGGGCTGGGGGGACGGGCTGTGGAAAAACCTCAGTACCTACGCGCCTTTGCCGATTTTGCTGGGCCTCTTGGTGGGCGTGGCGCCGCACACCCGACTTTTCCGCACCTTTGTGCTCGACGAGGTGGACCAGGACTATGTGCGTACCGCGCGCGCTAAAGGCCTGTCAGAGGCGCGGGTGATGTTTGTGCATGTGCTGCGTAATGCGCTGATTCCGGCTTGGTGGGCGTGGCGCCGCACACCCGACTTTTCCGCACCTTTGTGCTCGACGAGGTGGACCAGGACTATGTGCGTACCGCGCGCGCCAAAGGCCTGTCAGAGGCGCGGGTGATGTTTGTGCATGTGCTGCGTAATGCGCTGATTCCGGTGATCACCTTTGTCATCTCCAACATCCCCGGCTTACTGCTAGGCGCGTTTTTACTGGAGCGCTTTTTTGGCATTCCAGGCGTGGGACGCGAGATTATTTTGGCCGTGGAGCGCAGCGATTTTCCGGTGATCAAAGCGGTCACGGTGTACGTGGCGCTGGCCACGATGGTGTTTAACCTGTTGGGCGATTTGCTTTACCGCCTGACCGACCCGCGCGTGCAGCTGCGCTAGAGAGCTCTTATGACAATGACTCTGCACCCCGAATCTTCTACGCAGACCAGCCCCAGCGCCTGGCAGTTGGCTTGGCAGCGCTTTGGCGCCGATCGCATTGGCGTTTGGAGCGCTGGCATCGTGCTGTGCTTTTTGGCGCTGGTCGCGCTGACCGCCATGAATCTGGTCGCTTCCAACTGGGAAAAAGAAGTGGCCATCGGCCACGCACCACCGAGCTGGGCGCCAGTGGCCAAGGGCGAAGGCGGCGCGGTGCAAGCCTTGCCGCCGGTGCTGGACTACACACCTAGCCCGACCGATGTGGTCGACCCGATTGCTAAAGAGTGGGCGCAGGCGCAGATGGCCGTCAAGCCGGCTGGCGAAAAGCCCGATGTGCTGGCCACCCACTTGCCCATGGGTGCAGACAAATGGGGGCGCGATGTGCTGAGCAAAACCATCAAAGGCGCAGAGACCAGTGTGCTGGTAGGCCTGGCTGCGGCGCTGGTTGCCACGGTGGTGGGGGCGGTGCTGGGCGCGGTATCGGGATGGTTTGGTGGCTGGGTCGACGACCTGAGTAACTGGTTGTACAACGTGTTTCACGCCATCCCGGGGATTTTGCTGATTTTGGCGATTGCCGCAGTGCTCAATACCAAGGGCAGCGCGGCGGTGGTGGTAATTCTGGGCTCGACCAGTTGGACCGGCGTGTACCGCCTGATGCGCGGCGAGTTTATGAAACACCGGGAGCGCGAATACGTGCGCGCCGCCGACGCCATTGGCGCTTCCAATATGCGGCGCATGTTTGTGCACATCCTGCCCAACGTCAGCCATGTGATTCTGGTGCAGTACTCGCTACTAACGGTGGCCTGTATCAAGGCGGAGGTGATCTTGTCCTACCTGGGCTTTGGTGTGCCGGTGGACGGTGTCTCCTGGGGCACCATGCTGACCGAGGCGCAAAACGATTTGTTGGTGGGTAAATGGTGGCAGTTGCTCTGCGCTACATTGGCGATGTCGATATTTGTCACCGCCCTGTCCTTGCTCACCGACGCCCTGCGCGATGCGCTGGACCCCAAAGTCGTTCAATAAGAGGCCTGCCATGACAACTTTGCTCCAGGTCGAACAACTTACGGTGGACTTTGTCAGCGCCTCGCGCGCCCCGGTGCGCGCGGTCGACGGCGTGGGCTTTAGCCTGCGCAGCGAGAGCACGCTAGCTCTGGTGGGCGAGTCCGGCAGCGGCAAATCGGTCAGCGCCTTGGCGGTGATGGGGCTCTTGCCCCGGCACAACGCGCGCATCGGTGCACAAACCCGGCTGCAGTTTCAGGGCCAATCGCTTCTTGGTCTGGGACTGGCCGATTGGCAGCGCATCCGTGGCAAGCACATGTCCATGATTTTCCAGGACCCGATGAGCTCGCTCAACCCGGTCTACACCATCGGCTTTCAACTGGCCGAGATGCTGCGCATGCACGAAGGCATGGGCCGCAAACAAGCGCGCAACCGGGCGCAGGCTTTGCTGGAGGAAGTGGGCATCCCCGAGGCGGCGCGACGCCTAGATGCCTACCCGCTCGAGCTCTCGGGTGGCCAGCAGCAGCGGGTGATGATTGCCATGGCCCTGGCCTGCGAGCCCGAGCTGCTGATCGCCGACGAGCCCACCACCGCGCTGGACGTGACGGTGCAGCGCCAAATCATGCAACTGCTGGCCGAGCTGCGCCAGCGCCGCAAAATGGCCATGCTCTTTATCACCCACGACCTGGGCTTGGTGAGCGAGATCGCCGACGAGGTGGTGGTCATGCGCCACGGCAAGGTGCGCGAGTCGGGCCCAGTGCAGCAGATTTTTACCCAAGCACAAGACGCCTACACCAAGGCCTTGCTCAGTTGCCGCCCCAGCTCCGAGCGCCTGGGCCAGCGCCTTTTGACCATTGACGACTGGATGCAGGCCGAGGCCACCGACGCCCCCACCCAGAGACTTCCCGCCCAGGTGGCAAGACCCGCTGCGCAAGCGGCTAACGACGCCCCCCTGCTCGAAGTACGTCACTTGCGTAAAGTGTTTGATGTGGGCGGCTCTTGGTTCGGCAAAAAGCAGTTTGTCGCGGTGCAGGACGTGAGCTTTTCCATGTTCAAAGGCCAAACGGTCGGCCTGGTGGGCGAATCGGGCTCGGGCAAAACCACTGTAGGCCTGGCTATGCTGCGCCTGCACCAGGCCAGCGGCGGCGAAGTGTTTATGCAGGGGCGCAATTTGCTGGCGCTATCGAAGGCTGAATTTGCGCCTTACAAAAGGCATTTGCAAATCGTTTTCCAGAACCCCTACGCCTCGCTCAACCCGCGCTTTACCGTGGCCGAGGTCTTGGACGAACCCATGCGGCTGCACGGTCTGGGCGGGGATGCAGCGGGGCGCAAGCTAATCGCGCAGCGCCTGCTCGACCAGGTGGGCATGCCTGCCAGCAGCATGGGGCGCTATCCTTTCGAGTTCTCGGGCGGGCAGCGCCAGCGCATTGCGATTGCGCGCAGCCTGAGTCTGTCGCCGCAGGTGCTGGTGCTTGACGAAGCGGTCTCGGCGCTGGACGTATCGGTGCAGGCGCAGGTGCTCAACCTGCTCAAAGACCTGCAGGCCGAATTGGCACTGAGCTATTTGTTTATCTCGCACGACCTGGACGTGGTGCGCCACATGGCCGATACGCTGCTGGTCATGCACCAAGGCAAAGTACTCGAGCAAGGCGATGCAGCCACCTTGTATGCGCAGCCGCAGTCCGATTACACGCGCCAACTTTTAGCAGCGGCGCCGCGCTTGCAGTTCCGTCCGGCAGCTTAGGCGCATCCCACAACTGCGCTTAAGGCCGCGCACCCGTAGCGGCTTTGTTTTTAGCGGCCGCGAAGTCACCCGCGTAGACGTGCATCAGCTGCGCCGGTGCGATCCATCGGGCGATGGCGGCATGGACTTCCTGGGCCGTGGTGCCAGCAATCTGGGTGTACAACTTGTCAGCAAACGCCATGGTGCGCCCCGTGCGGCCGTTGTCCACCTGCATTTGTGCCAAGGTTGCGTCCTGGGACCAATTAGTCAGGCGCTGCTGGTCCAAGCTTTTCTTGGCGTCTTGCAATTCGGCCTCGGTAATGCCACTGGCAAGCAAACGCGCTAGCTCTTCAGACACTGCTTGCTCCAACTTGGTGCGGTTTTCGGGCGCAAAGATCGCCCATACAGTCAGCCGCCCAGAGGGTTCAAGGGACGAGACTTGCAACTGGCTGCCCGCGCCGTAGCTGATGCCCTCTTGCTGGCGCAAGCGCTCTAGCAAGCGCGACTGCGTGCCGCCGCCCAGAATCTCGTTGGCGAGCAAAAGCGCCGCATAGTCGGACATGGTGTCTTGCGCCTTCAGAGGTATAGCGGCCAGGTAAACGGCATTGGCTTTGTCGGGCGTCTCTAGTTGTACGGTAGACGGTTTGGGCTCGGACACCCCTTTGTGCATGCGCGCAAACGGCTGCTTGCTGGTCCAACCGCTAAACAGCGCGCTGGCCGCCGTTTGTGCCCAAGCCGGATCAAAATCGCCGGCCATTGCAAAGTGCGCAGCTGTACCGCCGGCCAAATCGGCATACGCAGCCTTGACTTGGGGCAGACGCAAGGCCTGGAGATCGGCAATGCGCTCGTCCAAACTGCGGGCATAGCGAATGTCTTGCCGCCCAAAGTTGTTCAGGCCGCGCGCCAGCGCGTTGCCGGCCACCGCCTCGGGGTCGCTGCGTTGGGTATTGGCAAAGGTCAAGGCTTGGCTGCGCGCCTGCGCAAACTCAGCAGCTGAAAACGTGGGCGCTCGCAAGATGTCGCGCAGCAGCGGCATGAGCGCGGGTAGGCTGGCGCGCACCGTATCAAACTGCAGCACCAGGCTTTGCCCTTGCTGGCTGACCGAGAGCTTGGTTTTGAGCGCATCCAATGCCGTGCTGATTTCGCTGCGGCTGCGCCGACCCGCGCCCCGGGTGAGCAAGGTGGCCGCCAGCTCAAGCGCGCTGGCGCGGCCTGCGAGCGATTTTTCGTCGCCGAGTTCGATCAATATATGGCCCAACACCGTCTGGCCGCGCGTCTTTTTGGGTATCCAGACCAAGCGCGTACCGCCGGGCAAAGTGCTGCGCAGCGTGCGTGCATCAATCGCTGCAGGCGTAAGCGCAAATACTTCGCCCTGCACTACGGCGGGCTTGCCCTGGTAATTCGCAAGTACTTCTGCCAAATTGGGCGTCGGTGGAATGACGGTGCGCCTCGGTTGGGCTACGGGCATGAATTGGCCTAGCGTGCGATTGCTGCTTTGCAGATAGTGCTGCGCCACCCGCTGCACATCGGCCAGCGTCAAGGCCTCCACCCTGTCGCGCTGGAGGAAATACAAGCGCCAATCCCCTTTGGCAATAGCTTCTGAAAGCGCAACCGCCAGGCCCTGGGCGTTGTTGATGGTGTTGTCAAAATCGCTAAGCAAAGACGCTTTTGCCCGCGCCAGTTCGGCCGCCGTTATGGGCTTGCGCGCAACACCCTCTAGCTGCTCCAGCATGGCCTGACGCGCTTGGGCTATGGAGTGAGATTTATCCAGCTCAAGCCAGAAAATCATGCAGCCCGGCTCGGCAAAGTCCAGCATCCACATGGAGCTTTGCGAAGCTTTTTTGCGCTCGACCAGTTGCGTATGCAAGCGGCCTGCAGGCGGCGAGGCCAAGATTTCGCCCACTACGGCCAAGGCGGCTGTGTCGGGGTGGGCTCCGGCCGATATCAAATACAGCGCAGCCAGGTAGTAACTGTCGGCGACGCGGTGGACGGTGACCTCACGGGCGCCATCGCGCGGCGCCTCGCGGGTGTAGGTCGACTCCAGCACCCTGGTGGGCCGGGGCACAGGACCAAAGCTTTGCTCCACCATCGCCAGGGCTTGGGCCGGCTCGAAAGCACCGGCAATCACCAAAACCGCGTTATCGGGCTGGTAGTACTTGCGGTAGAAGGCTTGCAGGCGCTCGATCTGCACGTTCTCCACGTCGCTGCGGGCGCCGATGGTGTCTTTGCCGTAGTTGTGCCAATCAAAAGTCGCGGCCAGCATCTGTTTGTAGAGCACCGACTCGGGGCGGTTTTCACCGGACTCCATTTCGTTGCGCACCACCGAAAACTCTTTGTCCAGGTCAGCGCGGGCAATCCAACTGTTGACCATGCGGTCCGCCTCCATGCCCAGCACCCAGCGCAGGTTCTCGGGCGAGGCGGCAAAGGTCTCAAAGTAGTTGGTGCGATCGGTGTAGGTGGTGCCGTTGAAATCCATGCCGCGCTTACCCAGCGCGGTCATGATGTTGCCCTCGCTGGGCGTACCTTTAAACACCATGTGCTCGAGCAGATGCGCCATGCCGCTTTCGCCATAGTTCTCGTGGCGGCTGCCGACCAGGTAGGTGATATTGACCGTGGTGGTCGGCTTGGAGTCATCAGGCGCGAGCAGCACGCGCAGCCCGTTGGGCAACAGGAACTCGGTAATGCCCTCGACGCTGCGCATTCGCTGCGCCGTGGGCACGCTGGGGCTACCGGACGTTTGGGCGCTGGCCCCCACTGCAAGGCTTAGGCCGGCGACACATCCTAAAAAAAGGGTCGCGACCCGCTGAGCCCAGGTACTAAATGGCATGGGAAACTCTACTTTCTAGGGTGTGGCACCCGGTGAGGGCGCCTTCACCAGATTGTCATTGGAATTGCGGTCGATACGCACGTTAAACGGATCCACGCCGACAAAAGCAGGTGCTTTGTCGGTGACCAAATGTACTTCCTGGCTGCCAGAGTGCAGCGCCACGCGCTGCAAGGCCAGCACCGCCTGCGGGCCATAGCCTTTCTTGGCCGGCTCGGCGCTAAAGGCGCCAATCTCGAAGCGTTCGTTCAAAGCTGCCTCGGTTTCCTTGCCTTTTCCGTCGGCATAAAACTTACTGGCTTGCACGGTAAAGCGAACATCAAACTTGCCATCGGCACGCGCTTGCACAGAAGGTGCGCTGGCCTTGAGGTCGTAGAGCGTGATTTTTTCGAACAGATCAGAAATCAAGGCATGCTGACCCGGATCCACTTCGGCTCGCAAAAGGCGCAGAAAATCCGTGCTCGCCGGGTAGGGCGCACTCTTAAACGCAAATTGCGCCAGCAGCTTTTGCAAAGCCCGGTTGACCGCCGCTTCGCCCACCTCCTCTTTGAGCGCGTACATAGCCAGTCCGCCTTTTTGGTAATGGATGTAGCCCTGGTTCTCCACACGGTACAGCGGCAACTCTTCCAGCACTTCGCCGCCCCGGCTGCGCAAGTAGCCGTCCAGCTCGTATTTCAAAAACTTGCGAATCTGATCGCGTCCATAGAGTTTTTCCATCACCAGCAATGCGCCGTACTGTGAAAAGGATTCGCTGAGCATGGTCATGCCCTGCTTATCCGCGCCGATGACTTGGTGCGCCCACCATTGGTGGGCCACCTCGTGGGCGGTGACGTAAGTGACCAGATCAATCTTGCTATCGCGCGACGCCTCTTTGAAATTTTGGATAAAGCCTATGGACTCAGAGTAAGGCACGGTGTTGGCAAAGGACTGCGCAAAGGAGGCATAGGCCGGAAATTCCAAAATCCGCATTTGGCGGAATTGGTAAGGCGAGAATTTTTCGCTAAAGACATCCAGGCTGACCTTCATGGCGTCGAGCATGCGCTGCACATTGTGGTCATGCGGGGCGTGGTGATACACCGCCAGGTCCACGGTTTTGCCGCTCGGGCTTTTCCACAGGTCTGTCTTAACGGTGTAACGTGCCGACTGCAATGAAAAGAAGTTGTGGATAGGTGCTTCGGTTCGGGTGACCAAGGTACGGCGTCCATTGGCCGTGGTATCGCTCACGGTGTAGCCCGGCGCCACCGGCGTTTGATCGGCGTCGGTGATCAGGGTGATGTGCGCTTGCACCCAATCGCTGTCATGGCGCAAATAATGGTGTGCATTGGCCTGCTGGTCTTCTAGCTTGGCCTGGCGCAGCTCGGCGGCAAGCCCCTGCTTGCGGCGCTTAACCCGGTCTTGCAAAAACGCTGCGCGACTGACCCCCATCATGGGCGCCACTTCAAAGTTGTTCAGAAAACTACCGTTCTCCACGATGCGGGTTTGGTTGCCCTCGTTCCTAAAGCCCCGCTGTTCCAGCGTGTTTGAAAAGCGTAGCGTACGGCGCTCATCAATCGCCATCGGACTGTCCAGCGCATAAATGCGGTATCCAAAGCGCGGGTATTCCTTCTCCAACTGTGCGCCGTCCATGGCCAGGGCTAGCTGCTTGGCATCGGGGTCCACCTGCACATGGAAATGGTTCAATGCAGCACCGCTGCGGTTTTCCAATACATAGCTACCCTGGGTTTGCGCGCGCTGTTGCCGGGGGTACAGGTCGACCTGCAAGTTCACCTCGACGATGGTGGGCTGGGGCAGGCTCTCAAAGCCCAGCAATTGCTTTTCCATGTCGGCGGCGAGAGCCTCGCGCTCGTCGCGTACCTCGTAGCGGTTGAGCACATTGGTGTTGTAGAAAACCCAGATACCTGCGCCCAGCCATACGCTGACAGAAGCCACCAACACCAGAAGTACACCACCCCGAAGACGTCCGGTGATGCGGCGCATACGCGGTAGCAGGGATGTATCGACACCACGGCGCCACATCAAATGGCTGAGCACTAGCAACACGCCCGCAAAACCAAACCAGTACAGCTGCATCCAACTGCGTCCGATCCAAAAATGGCCCGACCCATTCATGTCTGACAGGGGCACCGATGTGCTGCTGCCGTAGTTGTACAAATTGTGCTCAAAGCCCAGGTTGACCAGAACAATGGTCGAGACAAAGTACAGCAGCATCACCGCCCAGCCGCTGAACTTGTTGGGCACCAGGGTTTGCACAAAGATGGCCAGTACGGCCAGCAAAAATGCCTCTACTAAATGAGGAACGATGAACCAGGCGCCATAGGCCGTGAGGTCAAATTCGGTATAGCCGTGAAAGACCTGAAAAGCAATGCCCCCCAACACCGCCGCCACAAAGGTGGCCAGCAAAACGCCCGCAATTGCCAGCACCTTGGGCAGCATAAAGGTCCAGTCAGGCGCGGCACTGGCGCCGACAATTTCGTGCATGCGCCGGTCGCGATCACGCCAGACCAATTCGCCCGCGTAAAACACGGCGATGATGAATATAAACAAGGTGTATGCGCCGCTGAGCGCACTGATGACATTGCGGGTAACGGGGAAAAACTCCACGCCCCGCTGATCCACCGTGCCCGTCATGGCGCCCAAGGCATTGAACAAGCCCAAAACCAGCAGCACGATAAAGGCCGGGCTGCGCAGCACATAGGCCAGGTCAAAGCGCGCCAAGGCCAGGCACTGCGCCAAGGCCACCCGGGAGCTGCCATCGCCAAAGGGCAGTGGGCCTTGAATGGGTGGAGGCAGGTCCAGAGACGTCCTGACTTCAGGCTTTTTGCCCTGGGCTTGGGTTGTTGAATCGAATCGAAATATCGCGTAGGCCAGCGCTAAAAACACCACACCGATGCCACCCCAAAGCAGCCGGTTGTACAAAATCAGACCTGTCATCGCGGGCAGCTGGGAATTGCGCTCGGCGGCTGTCCAGTAGCGCGTGAGCTGGTTGAGGGCACTCATACCGAAGGGGTCGGTCCAGGCCGAGACCGCATCCCAAGCCGGGTCGCGCAGCATGATGCGCGAGGTAATGAAGAGCACCAAAAATGCAATGACGCCGATAAATGTCCACATCAGCGACCGCGTCGCGGTGGCCAAGGCAAAGAAGGCTGCTGCCGTCAAGAACAAGGTGGGCACGGCAAAATACAGAAATGCCAGGCCGTAGTGCTGCAAGACCGTAGGCCCCAGTGTTTCCGGATCTATCCAGGGCATCAAACTTCCTGTCAACATGCCAAGCGGCACCGAGGCCATCACCGCCAAAGCGGCAAAAAACGCGCCGCTAAAACGCCCTATCAAATAGTCGAATTTTCCAACACGCGTACTGCGTACCAGTGGTGCAAAGCCGGTCTCTTCGTCGCGAATAATGACATTCGCGACGAAGGCAGTGACCACAAACAGTCCAAACAAATTAAGTACCGCAATGGTTTGGGCAATGGCAAACGGCGCATTCACATGCACATTGCCGCCCGCGCCGATACGGATGTTTTCAGAGGCGACGCTGCCAAAGGCGAGCAAGAAAAACAAAGCGAAAGCCACCACAAACAGCGGCGAGCGCAGCTGGTAGCGGGCTTCAAAAAGGGCGACAGCGCTCCACATGGCGGGCTCAGGCCTGGACGGCAAAATGGGGCGCAGCGCCGGTGGCTTGCCGGGCCTGAACCACAATGGAAAAATACAGGTCTTCCAAAGAACCTGTCACAGGCGCAAACTGCGCATCCGGGGCGTTGTCGGACAGCACATGGATGACGGTTTGGCCTGCGCGCAGCCGGTTGGCAATGACCATGTACTCCTGGCGATACGCGTCCAAAGCACCGGTGGCGATCTCGCGGCGCCACACACGGCCTTGCAAACTTTGCACCAAGGTTTCAGGCGCACCTTGTAACAGCACCCGTCCGCCAACCATGACGGCCATTTGCGGGCACAGGTCAGAGACATCATCAACGATGTGGGTGGACAAAATCACCACCACCTGCTCACCAATTTCCACCAGCAAATTGTTAAACCGGTTGCGCTCCTCAGGATCCAGGCCGGCGGTGGGCTCGTCCACAATGATGAGCCTGGGGTTACCAATCAGCGCCTGGGCAATACCAAAACGCTGGCGCATGCCACCTGAAAATCCGGCAACGGCTTTTTTACGCACATCCCATAAATTCACTTTGGCCAACAGGCTCTCTACCGTGTCTTTGCGCGCGCCGCGCGCAGTGATGCCCTTGAGCACGGCCAAATGGTCTAGCAAATCATAGGCGCTGATACGCGGGTAGACACCAAAGTCCTGCGGCAAATAGCCCAGGACTTGGCGCAGTTTTTCGGGTTCACGCACCACGTCGATGTCACCAAAGCGGATGCTGCCTTCGCTGGGCGTTTGCAAACTAGCAATGCAGCGCATCAGGGTCGATTTACCCGCACCATTGGGGCCCAGCAGGCCGAACATGCCGGTAGGAATACGCAAGTCAATGCCGTCGAGCGCCTGGGTGCCGTTGGGGTAGCGGTGCGAAAGCTGACTGAGTTCAAGCATGGCGAAAGCCCTTTTTGATGAAAAACGTTAGGTATTGTGCGCACCGCCGCCCCTCCGGGCAAGGGCTAAGCGACCAAATGCACAACAACGGGATCCAACTGCAAATAACGCATCCCAAGCTAGCGCACCGCATTGCTGCGCATGGCCCGGCCGACGTAGGCCAAACCAGCGATGGTCAGTACCACACCGATCGCGCTGGGCAAGAGCCACTGCCAAAGCGCTATCGGCTCAGCGCGCAGAACATGCAGCATCAGGGTTTGCTGCGCCAGCGAGGGCACGAGGTAGTACCAATCGGGCTCGGCCGCGTCATTAAGCAAAGACACCAAGGGCAGCAGCATAAAGACCATGAGCACCAACGAGTTGCCCGCCTGGGCCTCTTTGATGCTTTTGCCGCGAATAGAAGATGCCATCAAAACCGCAGCTACCGCACCCGCAAAGGGCAGGCATATCAGTCCGAACCGCAAGGCATCAGCAAGACCGTAGCGAAACAAGGCCTGCAAAACATCGCTGCGAATGAGCAACTGCGCTGGAATAAAGCTTAGGCTGGTCAAGAGCGCAATCAAGGCGGCCAGCAGGGCCACGGCGCCCCATTTTCCCAAGGCCAGGGCCCAGGGCGAGACCGGGTTCATCATCAAAGGTTCGAGCGAGCTGCGCTCGCGCTCGCCGGCCGTGCTGTCCATGGCCGCGCCCATGGCGCCGGTCAGCACGGCAATGAGGACGTAGAGCGGGATCATGGCGCCGGTGAGCTGCGCTGCGCGTGCATTGGCATTGGCCATATCGCGCTCTTGCACCTCCAAAGGCTGGAGACTGGCCACGGCCACACCGCGCAGTACCAGCGTGAGTGCCACGCGCTCCTGGGCGTAGGACTGAAGCAGCTTGCGCACCAGATCACGCGCCGTGTCCGAGCCGCGGCTGCTGCTGTTGGCGTAGATTTCAACTGCAGGCATTTCCATAGCGTGCAAGCGTTGCTCAAAGTCCGCAGGCACCACCAAAATGGCGTCTTCCAATTGCCCAGCAGCGAGCTTGTCCATGGCGTTGGCGGGCGGCACTTTGATGGTGTAGGCCTGGCGTTCGATGAAGTTTTGCAAACCTGGCGCGTACTGCATGCCTTGCGCATAGATTTCGCGCTTATCAATGCGATTTTCTTTTTCACTGGCCAAGGTGGAAACCAGCAGCAAGACCAGCGGGCCTTGCACCAGGCTGAGCAATAGCACCATGCGCAAGGTGCGCCGGTCGCGCCATGCGTCCTTGATCTCTTTGATGAAAACAGCCCCCCATTGGGCCAGGGCCTTGCCCACTGCTGGCCGGCTCATGGCACCACGCCTACTTGGGGCGGCGTGGCTGCGATAGCCAGGTGCACAAAGGCATCTTCAAAATCACTCTGGCCAGTCTGCGCCAACAAATCGGCCACGCTACCGCTGGCGACGTTTCGCCCATGGGCGACCACGACAACCTGGTCACACAGGCGCTCGACCTCTTGCATGATGTGCGTGGAAAACAAAATGCATTTGCTCCCGCCTGCAGGTGAGCACAAATGCAGCAAAGTCTCGCGCAGCGCGCGCGTGGCCAGCACGTCCAGGCCGTTGGTCGGCTCGTCAAGAATGATGTTGTCCGGGTCGTGCACCAGTGCGCGGGCCAAGGCGGTTTTGACCCGCTCGCCCTGGCTAAAGCCCTCGGTAGCGCGGTCTAGCAAGGGGCGCAGCTCCAGCAGGTCGGCCAGGTGCTCGGCGCGGGCATGCGCCGCCGGGGCTGACAAGCCTTGCAGGCGCCCAAAGTAAACCATGTTTTCCCGGGCGGTCAGGCGCGGGTACAGACCGCGCGCATCGGCCAGAATGCCCATGCGCGCCTGCGCCTTGGCGCGCTCTTGGGTGACCGACAAGCCGTCTACCTCCAGGCGCCCGCTGTCGGGGGCGAGCAGCCCGGCCAGCATGCGCAAGGTGCTGGTTTTGCCAGCGCCATTGGGGCCAAGCAGGCCGGTAATTTGCCCATTGGGCGCATGCAAGCTGATGTCACTGACCGCCTGCACCCAGGGTTGCGCTGTGCGGTGCAGGCGCCAGCCCTTGCGCTGCCAACGAGTGCCGGTGGCCTGCGCAGCAAAGCGCTTGGAGACTTTGTCGATCAATATCATGGTGCCCCCTGGGGTTCAGGAACGGCCGGTCGCACAAAAGCCAGCGGCCGGGGAATCGACTGGGCGCAGCTGGCATCGATCGCCAAGGCTTTGGCGTCATCCGGAGCCTGGATAAAGGCCGTCAGCACCTTGTGCATACAGGCATGCGCCAAGATGCCGTGGCCCGCCTGAGGCACCACGACATGGCGCGCCAGCGGCCCAAGCGCCTGCTGCACCTGCTGCCCATGGCGTGGCGGGGTGACCGGGTCCAGGCCGCCGCTGAGCAGCAAACTGGCATGTTGCGCAGCGGGGATGCGGTAGAAGTCCGCGGGCACATCGCCTTGCGGCCAATCACGGCAGGAACGGCGGTACTGCGTCTGCGGGTCGGTGTCGACTGCGCTTGCCGCGCCAGCCGCTGCCATACGCGGGTAGTCTTCGGCGCACACCACGCCCAGGTGCATGCCAAGGGCGATGCGCAAGTGGGGTGGGCCGTCTTGTAGTGCGCTCTGCATGGCGGCCAAGCCTTCAAAATGGCCGCGTGCGGCATCATGCACAGCTTGAGGCAGCGCCGCCGCAACAGCGGGTGTGTACAGCGCGCCACGCACCGCGCCTATCACCGCCTCGCGCGTGGCGCTGACAGTGACGCGCTGACCGGTTAGGGGATGCGCCAGCGTCACGGTCTTGGGCAGGCTTTGCCATAGCGATTGCCAGTCCGCCGCCAGCGTGGGAAAGGTTTTTTGACAATGGCTTTGCGCACCGCAGCTGGCCCACAGTGCATCGAGCGCGGCCTGGCTGTCCGGGCCCAAGGTGGTGGGCAGCACCATATCCGGGGGGGCAAGGCCATCCAATACGCTGCGCCTTACATGGGGGCCGAACTGGCGCATGTACTCCAAGGCAGCGCGCGTGCCGTACGAAGCGCCCACCACATTGATCTGTGCAGCGCCCAGCGCCTGGCGCACGGCGTCCAGGTCTTGCATAGCCAAAGTGGTCGTGAAAAAACCCAAGTCCGCAGGCGCGCCGATGAAGGGTAGGCGCGCAAGCGCGGCGCGGCATTGGGCCAATTCCTTGGACTGCGCCTGCGCGTTGTCTGAGGCGAAGGGCAGCACGGGCGTACGCGGGCACATCAACGGCGCTGACTTGCCGGTGCCGCGCTGGTCCACCAGCACCAGATCGCGCTGCAGCAGCAAGCGTTCAAACCAGGGCAAAACCGCAGCAGCCAAGCCAATGGCGCTTTGGCCAGGACCGCCTGCGAGCATGAAAACCGGGTCGGGCTTGCGGTTGCGCGCAACCGAGCGCAGGACCACGTAGTGCACCGTAATCTGCGGCCCGCCCGGACGCGCCGGATCCAGTGCACGCACCAACTGACCGCAGCGCACCCCGGTTCTGATGCCGGCAATGCGGCAGGCCGTGGTCGGATCCGCAACTGGGGCGTCAGAGGCGGCGGCAAGCGCGGGCAAGGCCTGGAGCAGCAAGCCAAGCCATAGTCCAAAAAAAGCGCGGATCCAAATTGAAGAAGAAGGCATCATGGCAAGTGCGGCGGCCGTCAAAGTGTTGGTAATCCTAGCGAAAAACCTGCCACGCACCCTCAGGCATTTGCGCGACGGCGCATCCACATCCAGCCGCCCAGCAGGCTGCGCCACACAAAGCGCAGCAACAGCAAGGCCATTAGTGCCTCTAGCATGGTCACCACCAGCGCCAAAGACTCGTGGTAACGCTGCCCGCGCGCCTGAATTTTTGCCCGCATGCGCTCGCTGGCGCTTTCGATGCTGTCGTAAAAACTGGGCACTACCAGCAAAGTTAGCAGTGTCGAGGTAATGGTGCCGCCAATGATGGAGACGGCCAGCGGCTGGTAAAACTCACCGCCCTCGCCCAAGCCCAGTGCCACGGGCATCATGCCTGCGATCAGCGCAAAAGTGGTCATCAAAATCGGGCGCAGGCGGACTCGGCCCGCGTGCATCAAAGCTTCCTCGCGGTCGATGCCGCTGGCCTCTTCTTTGCGCGCAGCGTCGAGCAACAAAATAGCATTTTTCGCCACCAAGCCCATGAGCATGATGATGCCGATAAAGCTCATCAAATTAAGCGTTCCACCCGTGAGCAAAAGAGCAATGACCACGCCGATCAGCGACAGCGGCAGGGACAGCATCACACCCAAGGGCGCGGTGAAGGAGCTAAATTGGATGACCAAAATCAGGTACATCAAGCCGATACCGCTGACCAGGGCGATCAACATTTCGGTAAACAGCTCTTTTTGGTCCTGGCCGGCGCCGGCCAACTGCAGGCCGTAGCCAGGTGGATAGTCCATCGCCTGGGCCAGTTTGAGCGCATCGGCGGTGACTTCGCCGTTGGAGCGGCCTTGGACATTGGCAGCCACAGTGACCACGCGCTTGCCTTCGCTGTGCGAAATCGTCGAGGGCGCCTTGCCCATGCTGATGGTGGCAATTTGCTCCAGCGGCACCAGTTCGCCCGTGCCTGCGACGGCAATGGGCAGGCGCTCGATGTTTGCGCGCGAAAGGCGGTCCTGGGGATGAAGACGCACGGCCACGTCACGCGTCTCGCCCGTCGGATCGACCCAGTCGCCCACCTCGATGCCGGCAAAGGCGATGCGTAAGGCTTGGGCTGCATCATTGGCCGAGATGCCCATGGAGTTGGCCAGGCCGCGGTTGAGCTCGATGCGCAGTTCTTTGCTCGGGTCTTGCTCGGATAGGCCGACGTCGACGGCGCCGGGCACCTGGCGCAGTTTTTCCATAAAGCGGTTGGTGATTTCTAACAAGCGGCGCGAGTCCGGCCCGGTGAACTCGATTTGCACCGGCTTGCGCGCGCCATTGCCCAGGTCGTCAAACACGGTGAACTCTGCGCCAATGAGAGGGCGGATTTTTTCGCGCAGATCGGCAGCGAGTTCTTTAGCGCTGCGGCGGCGGTCTTTGCGCGGGCCGATGTCCACATAAATACGCCCACCATTGGGGCCGATATTGCTATTGGTCTCCCGCGTTTCGGGCAGGGTACGGGCGATTTCGGCGGCGCGCTCCATTTTCAGGCGGGCATATTCCAGGGACGATGAGGCGGGTGTCCGCACATCGATCATCAGATTGCCCGAATCGGCGGCCGGCAAAAAGGCCGAACCGCCATATTGCCAGTGCAGGGCAATGGCGGCAATCAATGAACTGAGCGCAATCAAGCCCATGGCGCGACGGTGGTGCAGCGCCCAGGCAATCACGCCGACATAGCGATCGGCCTGGCGGTCAAACCAGTCGTTAAAAACTTGCAGTCGGCGGCCCAAGGGGCCCTTGGGTGCCGTGTGGTGGTCTGGAGGGTCGCCCCAGTAGGCCGACAGCATGGGGTCCAGCGTGAAAGAAATAGCCAGACTGACCAGGACCGAACAGGCCACCGTGAGCGCGAAGGGCCGGAACCATTCGCCGGCGCCACCGGGCATGAAGGCCACCGGCAAAAACACCGCAATGATGGACATGGTGGTAGCCGTCACTGCCAGCCCGATTTCGGCCGTACCTTCCAATGCAGCGGTGCGTCGGTCCGCGCCACGTTGCATATGGCGCACGATGTTTTCGCGCACCACGATGGCGTCGTCGATGAGCACGCCAATGGCCAGCGACAAGCCCAGCAATGACATGAAGTTGAGCGTAAAGCCGCACAGCCACACGCCGATAAACGCCGCGATAACGGATGTGGGCAAGCTCAGCCCGGTAATCAAGGTAGAACGCCAGGAATTGAGGAAGGCGTAGACCACGACGATGGTCAGGCCAGCGCCCAGTACCAGCGAGTCGATTACGTTGTTGAGGCTGTTTTGCGCGTCCTTGCCCCCGTCGCGGGTGACCTCCAGCACCGTGCCGGGGCTGTCCTTGGTCAATTGCACGTTGAACTCTTTGGTGGCCTCGCGCACGGCTTTGGCGACGGACACGGTGCTGGCATCGCGCGCCCGCGTCACGTAGATGCCGACATTGGGCTTGCCGCTGCGGGTGCTGAGGCCATCGAGTTCCGCAAAACCATCTTCCACAGTTCCCAGTTGACCCAGACGCACCAGTTGGGCGCCCATGCGCTTGACCACAATTTGCGTGAAGTCCTGCGGCTCGGCGATGCGGCCGACCAAGCGGATGCTCTCGTTTTCATAAGGACCGCGCAACTTGCCTACGGGGGCGTTGGCGTTTTGGGCCCGGATGGCGTTCACCACCTCACCCACCGAGACGTTGTATTCGCGCAGCTTGGCTGAGCGCAGCAAAACGGAGAGTTCGCGTTTGAGCGAGCCCGCCACATTGACCGTGGCCACACCGGGCAAAGCACGCAGTTTGTCGGCCAGCACATCCTCGGCCAGACGCGAAATTTGGGCATGGCTTTGGCTGCTGCTGGACAAGGCCAAGTTGATGATAGGCTGGGCTGACGGGTCGTAGCGGCGGATGACCGGCTCGCGCATCTCGACAGGCAGTTTGTAGCGCACCGAGGCGATCACACCACGCACCTCGTCGGCCGCTTCGATCATGTTTTTGCTAAAGGCAAACTGCATGTCAAAGCGGGCATTGCCTTCGGCGCTGGTGGACCAGACTTTTTGCGCTCCAGCGACGCTTTGCAGCGATTTTTCGAGGCGGTTAACGATTTCACGCTCCACCGTATCGGGCGAGGCGCCGGGGTAGGCAATGGAAATGAACAGGCCCGGGTTTTCGATATCCGGGAACTGGTTGACGCGCAATTTATTGAGCGCCATCAGCCCCAGGGCCATGACGCCCAGAATAAGCACCACCGTGGCAATCGGGCGGCGGATGCTGAAATCCGATAAAAACATACTTATTGCCCCGAAGACGCAGCGCTGGCCTTAGCCTTCGCGGGTGCGGCCACCAGGCTGGTGGCTTGACCGTCTTTCAAATTGCTCCCCGGGTTGCGCAGCAAGCGTTCGCCAGTTTGCACTCCCGTCTGGACCGCATACTGGCCGCTGCGGGCGTCACGCGCGCCCAAGGTGACGGGCACTTTGTGCACCGCGCTGGCGTCCACGCGCCAGACAAAGCTGGCATCGCCCACACGCTGCACCGCCGATTCGTCCACGACTGGCACACTTTGGGCCTTGGCGCCGCTGCTGATTTGGCCTTCGGCGTACAGACCGGCCACCCGTGGCCGCGCTGGGCCAGTAATAGCCACCAAGACCTCGAGCTGGCGAGTCGCCTCGTTGGCGCTGGGGTCGATGCGGGTTACCTTGCCTTCAAAACTCTCGTCACCGTAGCCATTGACGCGAAAACGCACGCCTTGGCCCAATTGCACCTGGCCGGCCTGGTCGGCCGAGACGCGCCCGACAAAACGCAGGCTGCTGGGGTCTATCACTTTGAGCAGCTCTTTGCCGATGGATGCGGTGTCGCCGGGTGAGGCTTTGCGCTCGCCGATCACACCATCAAAGGGCGCACGCACCTGGGTGCGCTGCAGTTGCTGGCGTGCTAGCACGGCGCGTGAGTTGGCAGCAGATAATTCATTTTGCGCGGAGTTGACGCGAATCTCGGCGTCATCCATGGACTGCAAGGTGGCCATGCCACCGGCGCGCAGGGTTTTGAGGCGCTCCAAGTTGCGCTTGGCTTGCTCAAGCTGAAAGCCGGCGTTGCGGGCGCTTTCTTCGGCTGCATTGAGGTTATCGCGGATGGCGGTTTCGTCCAGACGGACCAGCAAGTCGCCCCGGCGCACCACGTCGCCATTGTCTTTGAGCACTTCCAGCACCACGGCCGAAGCCTCTGCCCGCAGATCAGCCTTGCGCTCGGCAGCAATAGTGCCTGAGATCACCGGGCCGCCGCCGGCCGCGCCGTCAGCCGCGATCAGCATGTCTTCGGGCGCGACCAACAAGGGCGCAATCGGCGCGCCTGCGGCAGAAGCAGGTTCGGGCGCTTTGTGACAGGCGGCCAGGCTCACAACGAGGCAAAGAAGAAGGGCGCGGTTCATGGAGTGGAGCTACCTCAAAGGGAAAGACAGGGGTTTTGGAAGAGCCCGCGTGTTGGGCGGCTGCACCATCGGAAACCTACGTTGCAGTGCGCAGCGAATTCTAGAGCAGCGGCGCTTTGCCCAGCGGGAGCCAGCGGCCTTAAGCCCCTCCGTCCGGCGGGCCCAAAAACCGTATGCCAAAATTAAGACGTTTGGCGCAGACCACGCGCCCCAGCCCTAAAGGAATCTTTATGCGTCTCCTCGCGAATGCCGCCACCTTCGCCCTCGCCATGATGGCAACGGGTTATTGGGCGCCAGCCACCGCCCAAAGCAGTGCGGCCAGCAGTTTGTACACGCAAGTCGAGGGCATCAGCGAACACCGCCTGCCCAACGGACTGCGGGTTTTGCTGGCGCCCGACGCCTCCAAACCCACCACCACGGTCAACATCACCTACTTGGTCGGTAGTCGCCACGAGAACTATGGCGAAACCGGTATGGCACATTTGCTGGAGCACCTGGTCTTTAAGGGAACGCCCACGCGTGGCAACATCATGCAGGAGCTGGGCAAGCGCGGCATGCGCTTTAACGGTACGACGTTTTATGACCGCACCAACTATTTTGAGACCTTCCCCGCGAGCGAAGAAAACCTCACTTGGGCGCTGGAGATGGAAGCGGACCGCATGCTCAACAGCTTTATCGCCCGCAAAGACCTGGAAACCGAGTTCTCGGTGGTGCGCAATGAAATGGAAATGGGCGAGAACAACCCTCGCCGCACGCTGTGGAAGTACATGGCTGCGGCCGCCTACGACTGGCATAACTACGGCAAAAATACCATCGGCGCGCGCAGCGACGTGGAAAACGTCAAGATCGAAAACCTACAAGCTTTTTACCGCCAGTACTACCAACCTGACAACGCGGTACTGCTTGTCGCTGGCAAGTTTGACAGCGCCAAGACCTTGGCCTTGGTCGAACGTGTTTTTGGCGCGCTGCCGCGCCCGGCGCGCAGCCTGGGTAAAACCTATACCGCCGACCCGGTCCAGCAAGGACCGCGCGAACTCACGCTGCAGCGGGTGGGTGACACCACTTTGGTAGGTGCCCTCTACCATACAGCGGCGGCCAGCCACCCGGACGCCACCGCCATGGCGGCCCTGGCCGAAATCATGGCCGACACGCCCAACGGACGCTTACACAAAGCCCTGGTCGATACCAACAAAGCCACTTCGGTCGCGCCCTGGAACTTTGCCTTGGCCGAGCCGGGCTACATCTTGTTCATGGTGGAGCTGGGCAAAGACCAGCCTGCGGCTCCGGTACGCCAAAGTCTTTTGGATATTTTGGAAAACCTTCGCAAATCCCCGATTACCGAAGCAGAACTCAAGCGCGCTAAAGCCAGCATGCAGGCGGATATCGAAAAAACCCTGAACGACCCGCAAAGCCTGGCAGTGCAACTCTCGGAGAGCATTGCTTCGGGCGACTGGCGCCTGTTCTTCCTGGAGCGCGATCGTATTGACGCCCTGACGGTGCAAGCGGTGCAAAAAGTGGCCGAAAACTACTTCAAAGAAAGCAACCGCACCTTTGGCCAATTCATTCCGACTGCTGCGCCTGAGCGCATCGCTCTGCCCGAACCAGTGGACGTGGCCGCGCTCCTGCAAGGCTACAAAGGGCGCGCTGCCGTGAACGAAGGCGAGAACTTTGACCCCAGCCCGGCCAACATCGAAAAGCGCACATTGCGCACCAACCTGCCCAACGGCATGCAAATGGCGCTCACTGCCAAGAAAACCCGCGGCGAAACGGTCAATGGCCAGATTCGCCTGGACTTTGGCGACGCCGCAACACTACAAAACCAAGCTATGGCAGCGCAAATGACCGCCTCCATGCTGATGCGCGGCGCAGGCACGCTGACCCGCGCCGAACTTAGCGCCCGCCTGGACGAGCTCAAAGCCAAGATGCGCGTGACGGGCAGCGGCTCGACGGTGACGCTGTCCTTTGATACCGTGCGCAAGCACCTGCCCGCCGTGCTCGACCTGGCCCGCGATGTGCTGCGCGCACCCACCTTTCCGGCAAGCGAATTCGCCACCTTAACGAAGGAAATGACAACGCAAATTGAGTCGCAGCGCAACGACCCCCAAGCCATGGCGTCGCAGGAGTTGAGCAAAGCGCTGGATACCTACCCCAAGGGCGATGTGCGAGCCTTCTTGAGTTTTGATGAGCGCATCGCACTGATGCAAAGCATCAAATTGCAAGATCTGCAGGCCTTCTACCAGCGCTTTTATGGCGCGGACCATGGCAAGCTGGCTCTGGTGGGCGACCTGGATCCGGCCCAGGCGCAAACCCAGCTGAGCGCATTGTTTGGCAACTGGAAGAGCGCAAGCCCCTATGCCCGCTTAACCCGCAATGCCTATGCTTTTGCGCCTTCGAGCAAAACCTTGCAAGCACCGGACAAACCCAATGCCATGTTCATGGCGGTGCTGTCCATACCGCTGCGCGATGACGACGCCGACTATGTTGCACTGGCACTGGGCAACAAAATTTTGGGCGGTGGCGTGAACAACCGCTTGGTCGAACGCCTGCGCCAGAAAGAAGGCATCAGCTACTACGCTGGCAGCCAGTTCTCGGCCAGCAGCTTTGAGGCGGTGGGCGAGATGACAGTGGTGGCTATCCACGCCCCACAAAATCTGGAAAAGCTACAAGCCGGTGTGCGCGAGGAAGTGCTGCGCATTGTCAAAGACGGTGTTAGCGCACAAGAGCTGACAGATGCGAAAAAAGGCTTGCTGGAAGAGTCCAAAATTAGCCTGGCCCAGGATGCCGCGCTGAGCGCAACGCTGGCCGGCCAGTTGCATACGGGCCGAACCATGGCCTATACCGCCGCCCGCCTGGAGCAAATCCAAAACACCAGCCTGGAGCAGGTCAATGCCGCGCTGCGCAAGTATGTGGACTACAGCAAACTGTTGCACGTCCACGCCGGCGATTTTGAGGGTGCAAAAAAGAAAGCGCCTTAATCCCTAAGCGCAGCAGCCCAGGGCACCAAGCCCTGGGCCACCAGCACGCCCAAGCCCACCAGGGCGGCAGCAGCGGCCTGGCTCCAGCTCCAATGGCCACCCAACGCAAACATGATCAGCATCACGTAAAAAGGCGTGGCGTTGATATGCAGTGAGGACAGCGCGATCCCCAGGTGCCCGACCGAGCGGATCCACAAAAACTGGCTGATCGCCAGCCCGCCGATGGCAAAAATAGCCAGCGCCCCCAACTCCGTCCAGCCCAGGGCTTGCCACTGTGGCGCAGAGGCGCCCGCCAGCGCAGCGCCGCAGGCGGCCACCGTAGTGGCCATGGCCGCGCCGGTGAGGGTGACGGTGGTTCGCCCCAACGGGCTGAGCGCAGCAAACGAAGTAACCGTCAGTCGCGAGCCCAGGGTGTAGACCACCACAGATATAAAGCACAGCGCAGCGCCCAGACCCAAAGACATGCCATCGGGGCCATCATCCAATGCCAGCCAGCCACCGATCAGGCTCAATAGCACGCCCACCACCAAGTTGCGACTGAGCTTGCGCCCGTCCAGCAAGACTTCAATGGCAATGCCAACGACTGGCATGCTGGCCGATATCACGGCGACGGTGACCGCGTCGGTCATGCCTTGGCCCAGCACTAGCAAAAACGCGCCCAGACCCAGGGTGCCACCGCCGATAAACACACCCTTGCGCCAGGGCGCCGTGCGCAAAGCGCCAAAACCCTCCACCAAACCCCACAGCGGCAGCAAACAGGCAGCGGCCATGAGCATGCGCGCAGCCGTCAAGGGCAATGGCGGCACGGTGGCCAGCAACAGACTTGCGGCCGGCAGCCCCATAGCCCAAATCAGCATGGACAACATGCACATGACATTGGCACGAAGATTTTGTTGGGCGTGGGGCATGGGCAGATACGTTCAATTGGGCGGCATCATCGCACGCGCTTGCTTCTTGCTAGGATGGCGCGCATTCTTAGCCGATTTCCGAAGAGCCACACTTATGACCGCTATTGCCCAACGCCTTGCCACTTTGCGCGCCCAAATGGCGCTGCACCACCTGGACGCCTGGGTCCTGCCCTCCTCGGACCCGCACAACTCCGAATATGTACCGGCGCGCTGGAAAGTGCGCCAGTACCTCTCTGGCTTCAGTGCCTCGGTCTCCACCATGGTGGTCGTGCAGGACAAGGCCTTTGTCTGGGCCGACGGCCGCTACTGGCTGCAAGCCGAGCGCGAGTTGGCGGGCAGCGGTATCGATATTGTTTACCTCGGCAAACCCGATGTGCCGCAGTGGAACCATTGGTTGGCAGAGCACCTGCCCAATGGTGCGCGGCTGGGTTTTTACGGCGCCACCATGATGGTCAAGGCCCTGGCCGACATCGAGC
>Ga0209084_1000714_pt1 | contig 30731 bp, 23 predicted proteins | sample C_130820_MF_Meta_FD_187309 | JGI IMG/M metagenome (GOLD analysis project Ga0209084, IMG submission 187309) | Freshwater microbial communities from Lake Croche, Canada to study carbon cycling - C_130820_MF_MetaG (SPAdes) (version 2) | ecosystem: Environmental > Aquatic > Freshwater > Lake... | reverse complement strand
CCCTAACCCTAACCCTAACCCTAACCCTAACCCTAACCCTAACCCTAACCCCCCTCTAGGGTTCACCGTGTCTCTGTCGCGGCGGGGGCTAGGGTTAGGACGAGGGCAACGGCAAGTTCAAGTGCAACTGGGGGTACGGTTAGGGACTCGAGGACTCGAATCCCCCTATAAGAAGGAACCAGCCAGGACTCGAGGTCCAAGTCCTCCCTTACCTTATAGGGGGATTCGAGTCCTCGAGTCCTGGGGCATGGCGGAGGGAGTACCCCCTGCGGCCAACGGATATAAAAACGCAACGGTTTATGCCTGTCATTGCCATGGACGACATTAGAGACTCTGTGCGCACATCGGTGCGGATTAAGGTTTTTCCAACCATAACGAAGTCCGTACATGCGCATCTGTATGACAGCAAGCTTGTTCACTTTCCGCTAGCCATGTGCAGGGATCTTCATAATTTCAACCCCGCCCGTCTTTCACATGATCCGTATCCGAAGGAGGACCGCCCACGGGGTCAAGCAGACATTGACTCTGTACAACACCATATACACGTGCTACGCCAAGAAGGTGAAGTAGATCCAATTTATGTTGCATTAAAGGATGGAAACTTTATACTATTAGATGGAGCTCATCGGATTATCGCTACACATTTAGAAAATAAACGAACGGTTCCAGCTTACCTTGTGAAAGCATCATAACACAATGGAGGACACAATGGGCTGTCATAGGCTCATAGATAACTCGCGTTATGGTCCGGGACACCCACTGAAACGCGAAAGGCATCACAACAGCAGTTTTCATGGAGGCATGCTTGCAGCATACCAGGGATTTAAGAGGGAAGAACCAAGATGCAGGTCATGGGACCAATGTGTCCCGCTTACCAGCGAGGTGCTTAACAAGATGGGCCTGGCCAATGGCGTGCCTACCAAAACACAGAGGATGCTAAACCATGGACTTAGACATATCTTTGGCTTGTCATTGCGTCACTCACAGCCGGTACCAGGACACCCATCAACCAGAATACCAGATGCCATGGGCATACCTGATGATGAGTGGACACAAGCATATGGAGCACCACTCATTCCACATAGATTTCCTAATACCTTTAAAGCGCAACTATCAAACAGTGACTTTAACAAGTTTGTTGAAGAAATACAGGACCACGGAGGGTACGGTATCCTTAAACTAGACTATCAAGGTACGGACAGGGGTCATGTAATGCCAATTGCGTACGATCGCTTATCCGGTCGCGTTGTTGTTGCCGATCCAGGGATCGGCGGTCTAAAAGGCCCCCACAAACTGTTCTACCTACCGTATCAGCGCCCATTTAGGTCTGAACAGGTAACGAATTGGGTCGAGAAAACTTTACACGACGAGAGAAAACCAGCCATTACTGCGGGATACCGCCTACCAACAGATGAAGACCGTTCTAATTCAATTTTCGATCTTTCGGGATCGGTTGGCAGGGACATGGTAGAAGCCGGCTTTAAGTGGCCAAATCATTTCCAATATGTGTTAGAAATGAGAGCACGATCAGGACCAGGATTTGCACATCGCGAGCGGGACAAGAGAAATCTCAAAAAACAATTCGACCACTTCAGAACCAGAAATCCTCAACGAGTCAAGACACTTCAAGATGGACTGGATATGTTTGTTTCGAAGCCCCGGGGTTGGTGTGGTGACAACGGCCCCTTTGATGACAATTTTAATGACGGTGGCGGCGGTGGAGGCGCAGTTGCTGTAGCTGCAAACGATCCCGGTGGCGGCGGTGGCGCAGCTGTAGCTGTAGTTCCCGGCGGCGGTGGTGGCGGTTTTGACGGTGACGATGATGGTCTTGCTGCACTGGACGAGGGTCTTGCTGCACTGGTGAGAGCCGAGAGAGCCGAACAAAATCCAGGCGGCGGTGGTGACCACGTTGACGATACCGAGGATGAGGGTCCGTGGCTTGCTGCACAGCGTGCTGCACTGGATGCCCTAACCCCTGCACAGCGTGCTGCACTGGATGACCCTTTCCATCAACCCTTACTTTCTGAGGCTGATCAAGCTGCCGTAGCCGCAGAAAATCCAGGCGGTGGCGGTGGCGGCGGTGGCGGCGGCGGCGGCGGCCCGTTCGTGCAAAATCTCTGGGAGCTGTTCGGGGTTGAGCCTCCAGAGCCTCCAGAGCCTCCAGAGCCTCCACGTGATGTTACAGGGAAAGGAAAACGAAAAAAAATGTTAGGACTTCATGGCAGCGGATGGTTGGGTGATGCTGCCGGCAGACTCAACCCATTCGTAAACCCATTTGCGACCACACCCAAGGAACCTCCCAAGCCACCACCCATTGTCCAGGCACCAGATCCCCGTCCCAGCGACTTTTCAGGAGATACCGGGCCCCACTATGTGTCAAATGACGCATATACCAATGAGGAGATGAAGGCCATTGCCTCAGCCGCCTACTCTACAAGTCCCACAACCGGAAACAGTATCCTGGACAATACCCTTCTGCACAAAACCAGGACGCTTGCCTTTTACGCCAAGCCCCAGAGTCGCACCATTATTGTTGGAGTGCGAGGCACGCAAGACCTTAGCGACGCATACTCGGACGTTCTTCTCGGCCTTCCCTTCCAGTCAGCCTTTGTAAACTCGCCGCGCGTTAGGGAATCGCTTGACGAGCTGCGCGAGTTCCAGAGGAAATACCCCAGGCCAGAGTATACCTACATTGGGGCAGGCCACTCACTTGGTGGCGCCGTGATTGACGTCATGCTTCAGCAGGGCCTTCTTTCGAGCGCACGCACCTACAACCCGGCCCAGAGCGCCCTTGACGTTGTTGGCCCGCAGAACACGGATGCATACGAGGCCAACCATCGCGTCTACAACGACCACGACTGGCTCTATAATATGGGAAACACCCTCAGCCAAGCGGCTGGAATGGGCACACTTGCAGACCGCGGGGCAGCCGATGTGCGGAAGGACACAACGTCGGGAGTCAACGGCTATGCAGCGCATAACATGGGCAACGAAGCGCTTGCAGGCGGCGCAATTGAACCCAGTGCGCGGCAATATCTGCGAAGGGAAAAAATCGCCTCCGATCCCTACCACTACAAAATGGTCAGCAAGTGCCACAAGCGCCGCAAGCGCAAAATGATGGGCGAGGGGCTTTATGACCGTCTCAGGATGATTGCAAGCCATTATTAACCCATCATATCATACATGCGCTTAGCCGCCCGCATACCCTGCTGGATCTGCGGGGAGTGCTTCGTCGCCATCTTAATCATACCATCGACCATGGAATTGCCCGTGTTCATGGCGCCGCCCACCAGACGGTGGAGGTGCGCCGTTGTGAGGCTATTGGTGGACGTGACCGAAATCACATCACTGGTGTTTAGAATGGTGCGGCGGATGGTGGACGAGCCCTGGCACGTCTCAAACATGCCCGACGAGACAGGCATGATGGTCATGGTAAAGCTCGTGGCCGGGAAAAGGCCGCCCGTGCTAAAGTAACCCTTCGAATTGTCCAGGTCTACCGTAATCTGGGTCGAGTAGTTACCCAGGCAGCCCGGCGCCAGACCGGGGCTGAGCGTGACGTCCGTGCCCATGCGCAGCGCCAGGGGGCAGCCCACCAGAGCCGCCGTGTTGCCAACGCCTGCGTTATTCGCATAGCCCGAGAACTCGAGCCACGAAATGTCAATGCCCGCTGCCTGCGTGCACGTGTAGAGGTGCTGCTGCGTAAAGTTGCTGCACAGGTTTGAAAAGTTATCAAACGTGACGCGCGCCGACGTGATGGGCACATAAGGAATGTTAGTGGTCGAGCCAATCAGGTTCGGCTTGACCCAGACAAGCAAAATGTCCGGGCAGCTTGAAAGCGTGATGGTCTGGCTCTGGAAGACGTTGCTTGTGGTGCCCAGTGCGGATCCATAGTTTGAGAAGTAGCGCGGGAAGTCCGTGTACGGAACGGACGAAATGAGGGGCACGCTAATGCCCGGCGCCGGCGTAAGGAACTGCGCGTAAATACGCGGATTGATAAAGCCCGGCGTGGTGGAAGCACTAGGGCCAGCAATGGAAACGTTCGAAATGACGGTGTTCACGCCGCTGACCTTGATGATCTGGCCGCTATTCGGGTACGGAACCTGAAGGTCCTTCCAGTACGACTGGCCTGGACCCGGTACCGCCGCAGTCTTTGTGACCGCCGCAGAGGACGGAGTCTGCATGTTCATCGTGAACTGCATGTTCGTGCAGCCAAAGAGACCAACGCTAGACATCTCAAGAGTCTCGCGCCACAGGAAGGGGCTGACCACAATGGGCTCCATGACCGTAAAGCTCATGATCAAGGTGTACGGGGTCGCAGTGCCGCCGCCTGAGCCGCAATCAATCGGCATACCCAGAGGCTTACCGAAATACGTGTTGACCGCAGGGGCGACAACAACCAGATCAGGGGGCGGGACAGTGCCTCCATAGAGAGCCAGGTCACTCTGGTAATAGCCCCAGCAGGGAACGCCGTCGTGGTAACGGACATAGAACCCATTCGGGTCTAGGTAGAGGCCAGACCCCTTCAACTCGGCTCCCGGCTGAACTGCGGCATACGTCTGAACACCCGCGCCCGCAAGCACAAAGGCATAGGACTGCCCCTGCACCAGGTCCGGGATTGACTGAACGGTGCTAGGATTGTAAAAGGTAATGGGCCACGAGCCGTTCGGGATGTCGCCATCCGTCTCGTAGGTGTAATCGCGGAAGTTTCCGTTCCTTGCGCCAGGGTACAGGGAAGTACCGTCGCCGGAATCCGCGCGGCACGACTGGTACTTCTCCCAACGGGACGGCGTGGTGCGGATCTTTCGGACCTGGGTCGGATTGGCCAACTGAAGCATCTCGCGAAGGACGTCGCCGTTCGTGGTCACGTTTGCGTCGTTGATTGACACCTGCATGTTAGACACCAGGTTAGAAAGCGGGAACATGCTGAGGCTCATATCCGAGCCAGGGTCCATCATAGAGGGAAGCGTGCTACTCCAGTTGCCAGTTGACTGGGCACCCGTAAAGACCGATGCGTTAGGAGCACCTAGGACCACAGTAGGCACGCGGTTTGCTACGGTGATCGTGTTGCGCCACACCATGTTCGGGGGGTTAGGCACGGCGGCAACCTGATTACCATTGTACGCAGGCGTGCCAGCCAGTGGTGGAGGCGACGTGCCCTGGCCGCCTGCCGTGGGGCCGGCGTAATAGGTGTTCATGGTCAGGTACACGCCGCTCTGCCAGCGGATCTCGCGATCCACAAAGACACCCAGGTTCGGAACCTGCAGCTGGTACGTGTGCTGGGCAGGGTTTGCGCTAATGGCCTGAAACGGCATCACCGTGTTGGACAGAGCGCCCTTCTGCACGAGAAAGGTCGGGTCCTCCTGGACCAGGCGGGGGTCCCACACCCCCACCTTCTCAATGAAGGACGTCGTCATCTTGTCACCCCTCTTCCAGGAAAGTAGGCAGATGACTCAAAAAAAGGCAGAGCTATCCGCTTTTTTGATACTGTAAGTCCTGATGGCGCGCAGCCCCCCTAAACCCCACGTTACGGTGTATGTCTACGCGGGAAATGACTATCAGGCGATTCCTTACAACCACTGTCTACTCTGCGGCCAGCCGTGTACGCGCAGACCCCGGCGCTCTCAGGCGCAGCGATTTTTTTGCACCCGAAATAGCTGCTCCTTTGACTGGCACTAAAGAGGCTCAAAGAGAAACTTGAGGTTGCAGCTTCCGCCCGAGCTTAGAGTCACAGGCAACAAATTCTGTGTCACGCGGCTTCGCCAAAAGAGCGCAAAGCTAATGGTCTGGAAGAGACTGCTTTCGCGCAATGAGATGCGGCGGTACTCTGATGTAGGAACATACATGATGAAGGAGCGGTAGTCCTGCGCCCTCTTCAGCTCGAGTGAGAAGTCTGTCAGGATCTGAGCAGTGTTTTGACTCGATTGCTGCCCGCCCGTGCTTGCTGGAGATGACTGGGGCACCCAGGTTGGGTCTGCCAACAACTCCTTCTTCAGCGGGATGTTGCCTGACGTGACAACAATTGCGTCAATGGGGCACCACAGCGTAGAGGTAGACTCGAACTGCTGGTGGATGGCGTAGTAAAAGGTTTGACTGTACGAAGACCAGATTGGCTGCGTAAGACTGATACTTTGACCAGGAATATAGAGCCCAAGGCGCTGAAACCTCAACGCCTGCACTGGAAAGAGCTCCTGATCTGCCAGTGCCGCAGCCGCGTTGCTAGTAGGACCGTAGAGGTAGGTGGGAGGGACCGTCTGGTTTGAGTCAATCCCGCTCGCCGTGATTACGCCTCCCCACAGAATTGGAACCTCCGTATCCGAGCGCGTAATCTGCTCAAAGTTAGCAAAAAGCCCGGCGAAGGTAAAGTCAGACACGAGGCGGATAGACTCGAACTCGGGATAAATCACGTCTGCATTGTAATAGGAGGGCACGCAGCCTGAAAGCCCCTCTGAGTCCTCGGCGCCTGCAATGGAGTAGGTGTCCATGTTCAGGTCAAACAAGCCATTTGACTGGTTGTACGTGAAGAAAGGGCTAGACGAGCACAGCTTCCGAGCAATCAAAAAAGTAGGGACAGTCGCCGGAAAGTTGCAGGCAAGGTTGGGTATCTGCCAAAAGGTAGTCGCCACAGTTGGATTCTGATCAAGCGTTGTAGGCCCAAGAGCAAGAATGCACGTGTAGAAACTGTTTCCGAATGTGACTAGGGCGCCCGCCTTATACGACCGTGTTGGACACCAGGAGCTTCGTAGGGATTCCCCCACCTTGAGCCACCCAGGATCTGCACCCGGGGGGTCATTGGTCGGACCCATTGCGTAGTTGGCGATGTAGACCGTGTTACCCAATGTAGTAGACGAGATATAGGTCACAGGAGTGCCCATGGTATAGGACGTGCCAGGTACATATGCAGCAAGCACGTTGCTGGCTTGAGCTTCCTTAAACTTGAGATACTGAGACTCCGCGGAGAAGGATTTGAAGTAGGCCGGGTCACTTCCATACGTGTTCGTAGGACTGGTGCGGATTGAGTCTTCAATCGCCTTATTGACCACATTGTTCAAGAAGGAAGAGTAATTGTACGAGAAGTAGTAGGGGTAGTCCATGTACGAGGTCCAGTTAGGCGCGCCTTCAAAAATCCACAGGGTGTTTACGTTTGGCGTTGGCTGGCCTGCCGGAATGGTTGAGTCCGTAGGAGGCCTGGCAATATAGACCGAGTCGGTATTTGATGGGTATGTGACCCTGTCACCCTTTGCATACACGGTGATTGAAGACCAGTTTGGCGGCACTGGCGGCGCTGTAGGCACAGACGCCGTCTGGTCCTCAGGTACCCACTTCAGGTAGGCAAAGGACTGGAGCGTGTAGAAATGCACACCAGGGCCCTGGCGAATGCCAAGCGGGCAAATGTACGTATATTTGAAGGGGCCAAACTGGAGAATCGTGCCAACGGGAACACCGAGTGCGTTACAGAGCGTGGTGGGATCCTGCTCCGGTCCATCCTTTGTGAAGTCAACGGTTAGGTTGACGTTTGTGAGCTGCAAAGCAGCCTTGACGGACATTTGTAGGTAGGAAGGCTGACCGAATTGAGGTACCGCACCCGGATTCTGAACAATGGTAAAGTCGAAGTACTCTCGTGCCACGTAATTCAGCTGCTGAATCCACCCCTGATCAAAGGCCGCTCCGTTCCACCAGCCCTTCGATGAGTACACCCCTCCTGCCTGGAAGTAGTTTGCAGTGGCCGGCGGCGCTGCTGGAGTAAAGGTCCAATCACGATTCAAAGGAACAGCAGTAGACCCAGAAGTAAAGGCAGTCATGCGAGGTGCTGTGCCAAGACTAAAAAGATCAGACGAGCTGCCCAGGGCGAGCGGCACATCTTCAGGCTCGGCCAAATGCATGAGCGTTCCCGAGGTTGTGAGCTGAACGCCCACGCGATAGTCAAGCATGTTGACATCAAGTGGGTCGTAATAGTTCGGCATGGGCTTCGGGATAAACATTGGAAGGTCCTTTGTGGTCAAGCCGCATCGAATGAGCGAAAGGTTGTAGTTTTGCGCATTCTGCCGAATGATCTCGGAGGAGCGCGAGTCTTGAAACTTCGCCTCACATTCGCTCTTAGGGATGTTAAAGCCGGGCGGGTTGTTGTTGACTACATTTCCGTTGTAGTAGATGTTGGGCCTCTGCGTGCCATCCATGCCAATGGAGCTAGCGCCACCGATCCCGCCATCAGAGCGCGCCCGCTTCGCCGTAGAGAAGGAAAGGCCTGACTCGACATCAATGCCGCCATAGCTCGTTCCAGGGCGCTGGTAGCCTGACATCTTACTTTCCAAGAAGATTGTAGGTGATTTTTGTGACCACTTCGTCTGGGTTTCCCTGCCCCTTCAGGCGCTTTACGTACTCTTCAATGGGAAGCTCCTTGTTAAGAAGCCGCACAGCTACGTGGCGACCGCACGTGTCTGCGTGATCGCCCTGAAGCTTTGTTGTGTTATGCACCACTTGAATGCCCTCTTCCTGTGCAGCCTTCAAGATATCGCCAAGCAAGGGAAGAGTTTCGTGCAGTGACGAGAGCTTATTTTGATCCAACCAGGCGCGATCGCCGTCTATAGGCGTCCCAAACGAATCAAAGACCTCGATTTTCTTTCCACCGTCCTGGCCCAAGACAGTCAACCAATGGCCGTGCGTCTTATCCTCAGTCAGAAACAGCAAAAGCGTATGTCCACCAGGACCCAACAGGTCTCCCAAGGACTCCTTGCCAAGCTCAGGATACGTTATTATTTTTACGTCGTTGCCCAAAAGTGTTCGCAAATCATCATCCCCGAGAGCATATTGCATAAGCTTGTCAAGTGACTGTGAGCCTGCCATCCTTTTTAAGCAACTTTTTTCAAGAAAAACGGGCAGAATGGCTACGTACTCTTCAGCTTCGACGATCACATCATCTGACGCGTCAGTGTGTGTGGGCCCAGGCTATGCACCTGGGAGTGTGAATCTGAAAAGCCATGTTCTCCAAGCGGGCATCTTTGCGTGGGGTACAACCGGTTCGGTTACTACCGCCACCACACCTGCAATTCGGCAGATTACGTCTCTTTCAACCCCGATTACTGCGAATGTAAATACCCCCGATACCTTTTATACCGCTATTCACCTCCTCCACGCAGTGGTGGTGGAGATTACGCCAGCTGTACTAGGCATCAGCGCAGCCACCTACGGAATTCAGTTCACTCTCAGTGGTGGTCCGCTGGGAGGAGGGTCTACTCTAACAATTGCCTACTTGATTGGCAATACATATGATACGAGTGTGCCTCCGCCCATTGTAGCAACAGGCGGCACCATTACGACTTCCGGGGGGTACAGGATTCACACCTTTACAAATTCGGGGACGTTTACGCTTCAGTACCCAAGCAGGGCTACAGTTCAGTACCTTGTTGTAGGCGGCGGCGGCGGTGGTGGGTGCTTTATTGCAGGTGGCGGCGGCGCTGGTGCAGTTGTCACAGGAACCGCATCTCTCCTCGCGTATGACTACCCAGTGACTGTGGGCAATGGCGGTCTTCCTGGTTTCGAACTAGAAGATGATGGAAACAACGGAGAGGACTCGATCCTTGGCGGCTTGTTTGGGCGCCCGGCAACTGCTACAGCGATAGGTGGCGGCGGCGGTGGGTACCTTGATAACAACGGTCTAACGGGTGCTTGTGGCGGTGGCGGTGGCGGTTTCCGTACCAATTCAACCACAGGTGGAGTTGGGACACAGGGTTTCAGTGGCGGCAATGGACCTGTACCCGCTGTAGGACAAAATGGTGGCGCAGGTGGCGGTGGTGCAGGTGGCGCAGGAGTCAACAAGACAACGGCCACTAGTGCAGGCACTGCAGGTGGTGTTGGTGTGCTTGTAGCCGCCCCCTTCGGAGGCCTTTATTACGGCGGTGGCGGTGGCGGTGGTGCCGATGCTAATGCCCTTCCTTTTACAGGTGGAGCTGGTGGTACTGGAGGCGGTGGGGCAGGTGGTAATGGATTTGGTTTCCTGCCCTACACTGGAACAAACGGGACAGACGGAAGAGGTGGCGGCGGTGGCGGCGGCGGAAATGACGGTACCGGTAATGACGTTGGCAGTGAGGGAGGAAACGGAGGTAAAGGCATTGTTATTGTTGCATACCTTATCTAGTCTACATCAAAAAAACGTCACCATGGCCGCCTATGCATCGCCTTCGACCCTTGTGTCTTCTGACGCGTCAGTGTGTGTGGGCCCAGGCTATGCGCCGGGCAGTATCAACCTCAAGTGTCACGTCATTCAGGCGGGTCAGTTTGCATGGCTGCCTGCCGGGGTGAATCTTAACACCATCACCCCTGTGATTCGGGAGATTACGTCGCTTACGACCCCGATTATTGCGACTGTAAATGTCCCCGATCAGACGACGGCTGGCATTTATCTCCTGAGGGCATATGTGGAGCAGGTTACCGCAGCTGTGGCGGGTGTGAGTGCGGCCACCTACGCCATTCGGTTTTATGTCAGTGCTGCTCCTAACGCCGCAACTAACATGACAATTGGCTACATGATTGGCAACGTGTACACCACAGCTGTGCCGTAAATAGGTTTCAACGCTGTCTCTTTTCGCCCACCTTTTCCCCCTCCTCTTCCACAAACGTGTCCAGATTCGTCTGCTTCAAGGGCTGCTTAAGCGCCTTCAAGCACGCAGGAACAAAGCGCTTGTGGTAAAAGAGCGAAGCCTGCTCGGCCAGCGCCGCGGCGTAGAGCGGCATGTAGGGCACGTGCGTCACGTGAAGCGCGTGCGGCTGCCAGCAAACAAACCACGCGCGCTCCATGCCTTTAAATTGAGGCCTCTGGCGAGCAATGTGCATTGAGTACTGAAGCTGGATCAAGTAGTGCTCAGGGATGCATTTCCAGTACTTTACGTAAGGGTGGTGGGCCGCGTCGCGGTGGTGCGCCGAGCACTTGTACTCAACCAGCTCGTGCGAGGTCTCGTGATCGTCCCCTACAGCCGTTCGGCGGTGAAGTACGCCGTCGGGCGAAAAGCCACCGAACCAAAGCCCGCCCCGACCGTTCACAAACCCAAAGTGCTTCAACAGGTAGGCGCCGCCGCGTTCCACTAGAAAGCACTTTTCAAACGCCTCCTCAGCGTGCGGCTCGTGCACCGTGCCCCAATTCGTGTAGGTGTTGCCCGAATACGCATTTGCCTGTGGGTAGACTTTTGTGTACAGCAGCTTCTTCCGGCTCATAAAGGGGCTTTTCCGAACCACACTTGCCACCTGGCTGGCCGAGAGCTTAAAGCGGCGCGCCTTGTACCATTCGGGCCCGCGCTGCAGCTCTGGCGCTGGTGGCGCGTCAGGCGCCTCCTCGGTCATCTTTTTAAAGGTCTCTGCCAAGGCCTCGGCCTCTTCTTCCTCATCCTTTCCCTTTGACGCATCAAGCACGCGCTTAGACTCCTCCTCCGTCTGCTCCCAGGGCATGATGCCGCCCTCAGACGCCAGCGCGTCCTTGGTCTTCTCGGCAGACTCAGCCGCAGGCAGCGACGTAAGCTCAAACACGGCATGCTCGGCGGGCGTTGAAAGCTTAACAGTGGCAAAGGGCAACAGGCCCATCACCTCACACGCGCTAGGAAGCACATCCGTCTCGGACGGCCTTGGTACCCCCTTGCGCGGCTTCAAAACCCTCGGAGGCATTGTAGGACTCAAAGCACAATAGGTATCTAAAATTGCTCTGCGTAACGCCCGAGTCGTTCGTGTCAGACCACCGTTTACCATGAGTAACATTACGCAGGCCTTTTTGGAGATCCTGGGCGAGGCAAGTTCTATTCAACAGTGCGCATCAGCTCACGGGAAGTTCACGTTCAACGGTATTTGTGCGCTTCTCTGGTACCACGCAGTCAAGGAAGTGGGTCAATTAATCAAGGCCTACCTCGAGCACCGAAAGCGGTACAAGCGACAGGTGGATGATAGTCAGTCAACGAACAGCCCTGATCTGAGCCCTATCACCTAATGGCTTCCTTTGGCCGCAACGTGGATGTGGGCGAATTTGCGCCCATTTTCCGCAACTTTGCAAATGAGCGGCTCGAGCTCATGAAGACCGCGGGTCTTCAAGAGGATGTAGAGTCGGAAGGCGAAGAGCTTGAAGCCGAGATTCTCCCTGGTTCGTCGCGTATGATTCTTGGTGGACAGCTTGGGGAGTTTCACAGCCAGCTCTTTGAGCCCACGGGCCCTCTTCTTGCCCCAGAGCGCACGCTCAATGGACGGTCTCTACACACTGGAATTACGAAAGATCAGGTTAAGAGGAGGGTGAGCGACTTTTCGAGCGGCGGCGACAAGTGGCACGGCCCTCAGGACGAAAGCCGCATGAAGGCCATTGAGCAGCGCATCAAGTATGTTGACCCCGCTGAAGGGGAAGAGTTTTGGCGCGTCAGTGGCACGCCGTCGCATCCGCCCAATTCCCTTGCGTATTACCCTGAAAAGGGGCAGACCTTTGAGGACGTTTCTGCAGCAGTGGGGTACTATAAGATGGAAATGGGGAACTGGGATACCACCAAAAACCACCCAAATAGCTCCAATGGCCAGCAATATAACCTAAGCAACCTCATGCATGACCGCATGCTTGCCAAGGCCAACATGACCGACCAGACACTGAACACTGAAGGGCCTTCCAAGGTCTTTTCGCGCTTTCAAGGCCGTTCAAACCTTTCAAAACGCGCTCCGGGGCTTGAGCGCCCTCAGACAGATGCTGCAGTTGAGCTCAATGCCTTTGGCGTACGCCGGCAGCTTCCGTGGCCCGAGCCCGGCGTCAACACCTACACGCACGGCGGCGTCCCCTTGGCGCCCTCTGTCCAGGCCAAGTTTCCCGCCCTTGCCGAAGAGGAAGGGCCGCCCAAGCCCTACGATTACGAGTATCAGCGGCTTGAGTCCATGGCACCCCCGCCCACCATCCCTCTACCCTCGCTCCGCAATCGCGCGGCCGGGCGCCCTTGGGAGCAAGAGTATCTACGCACACGCATGGGGGTTTCTAACCAGTTTGGCAGGTTTGAACGGGGCGATCGGTACCGCCCTTATAATGCGTATGCAGATGCCATGGCACACAAACGCCAGCGGCTTCTCTTTGGTCTGCCGCGGCCTGAGAACGTCTTCCGCGCTGTTGACCCGCCTCCCCTTGTAAGGCTTCCAGTGGCGCCACCGCCGGCCCCAGGCGCTCTACCCGCTCCAGGCGCCAATGCGGCCAATGTTGTGGTTCGCCCGCCTGTAAACCAGAGGCCCGCAATTACCCCTTCTGGAGCGACTGGGCCGGCCTTTGCGCCCCAAAACAACCTCTACGCCGCGAATCCGCGGATCCCCCAGGGCGTTGGACACGCCGGGTCCGGCATGCCTAACCATGGACGCGGGTACATGAGGGCGCATGGTATGCATGGGAAGGGCGGACCACTGCCTGAACATTTCGGGCAGTTGGACCAATCGAACAATTCATTGGGAGAAACCCTCCTTACTCCGTCTTGGGCCGCCCCTATCTCGGGTAATATCGCACTCTATAACTTGGCAAGGGGGCAGCCCAATGGACCCCCAACCGAGGCCCAGTTTACCGAAAGGCCGAGAATGCTGGATGATCCTCAAATTGCCAAAATGGCACAGGAACAAGACTACTTAAACTCAGGGTACACTCGAGACAGCAAGGGCAATCTAACAGCAGGCAAGGGCCGTCCCTATGATTTCTCCAAGGCACTGGCCACCGTCAGCAACCCAGGGAGCTTTACTGGCAAGGGCCCCGACGTTGGCCTTGGCGCTCACCAAGCGTCCAACGCAGAGTACGAGGCCCAGGAACAGAAGGAACATAATCTGCGCGACCTTCATCCGACCTATTCTGTAAAGTACAGCACGGGCGAGCGAACCGATCCAGCGCGCATGAAGGAGTCAGGTCAAGAGGAGCAACCGGAGCAGGCGTCTGCGCTGAACAACCTCTACGCAACTGCAGAGACCGAGGCGCTTGAATCTGGAAAGCCCCTTGTTGAGCAGTCCTCCACACTTCAGGGCCAGAATGTTGCAGGGGAGCGGATGAGCGGCTCGGGGCTTGAGCAAAAGCTTGATAAGCTCCTTGAGGCCCAGGAACAGAAGGCGGCGCGACGTGCGGCAAAGAAGCTTCCTAAGGCGGCCGCAGAGGGCGCAAAGAAACTAGTCAGCTTTTTGAAGTAATGGGCGCAAAGGGGTTAGGTTTCACTTTCCCTCTAACGCAAGCTCGTCCTCGGGGTTGGGAAACGTGACCCGCAGAGGTGTAAGCTTCTTTCGCGGCGACGCTGGCACGGGTGACTGGACCCGCTCTGCCATGCGCGCCATGAGCGCCTCAGCCTCCTTGTTCTTCTCGCGCTTCTCACGCGCCGCGCGATTCGCCTCCAACTCAGTCTCGGCAATGGTCTTGTCAAGCTTGATGGCCGGGCGCTTCAGGGCCTCCTCGTAGCCCGGCTGGCCCGGCGATGGGTCGCCTGACGTAGACGCCTTGAGCTCAACCGAAAAGGTCTCGAAGCCCGCCGCCGGATCCTTCCAGTACTCTGTCCACTCAGGTCCAGTCTTGAGGCTCTTGAGGCAGATCATGTGCACCCACCCGGGCTGCATGGGCTTAGGGAAGATGAGATCGAAGCCGTGCTCGCGGAAGAGCTCAATGGCGCGGTCGCGGACGGCCGGGCACACCTCTTCCACCAGCCGCTCCTGTATGCCCATTGGGAACTGAAAGCGGAAGAAGTCAGTCACTACGGGCTTTGAGTCCGCGTAGACCCCGGTGGCCGAGGGCGCGTGCCAGTCGCAGTTGGGCGGGCCCCACACAAAGTCTTCCTTGGTGAGGCACATGGGAATCCAGTAGAGGTCTACGTCATAGTTTGAGTCGTCAGGGTCAATGAAGGCGGGCTTGATGTCGCACACATCCGGCGTCTTCTCGGGCGCCGAGTCATCAATGGCGCTGCGGATGTTGAACTTCGTGAAACACCGGCCCGTGCGATTGTCAAAGTTCGCAAAGAGCGTGTCAAAGAGCTGCTTGGTCAGAAGAAGCGGCATCACCTCGAGCCAAAACTTGGTCTGCGCGCGGTAGTCCATGGTGCGCAGGGACATGGCGCGGCGGTGCGCTGAGCGGCCCAGAGAAAACACCTCACTGCCCGTTACAGGCATAGAGGGCTCGACTGCCTTTGTCGGCACGCTAAAAGCAGAAGCATTAGAATAACCGATGTGACCGCCGCCACCGCCGCCGCCGCCTCCACCAATTGAAATAAGCCGGGCCTCATTCGCGGCGCGTACGGGGACGGGCTTGGATGCCATCTCCCCTAAGAAGCTGCTCAAGCTCTTCAAGTTGAGCGTTGCTGAGGTCGTGGGCGTAGCTGGGGGAAGGGGGAAGAAGAGGCGCCCTGTTAAAAAAAGGCGATGGCGGCGTCACGCACGTAGAACAGCAGGGCTTGGGGCTAAAAAGGCGGGCGCAGCTCTGCAGGCAACCCATAGTAGGACTCGTTTCGCGGACGACTCTCCTTTTTTTTTACGATTTGATGAGACCCTTACCTTTGGTGACAAAAAAAACACACCACTCTTCCCTCGTTTTTTTACTTCGAGTCCTAAAATGCCGCCTCGTTCCCGCGCCACCACTGAGGCCTTTGCCATGGGCAAGAAGGAGGAGCCGGAGACCCCTCCTGAGTCTGAGCGGGTTACCAAGTTGGAGAAGGAGGGCAAGGTCAAGGTTGCGCGTGTCATCAACCCGTCACACCCGGACTGCCAGCGGTGCCTGAAGCGCAAGGCAGGCGAGCAGGCAAAGAAGAAGCTGAGCAAGACGGACCAGCGCATTGCAGAGGCTGTGGCCAAGGCCAAGAGCGACCTGCTCGCTGAGCTGGGCCACGCACCGCGCTCAGAGACGTGCGCATAAGAGTAGTACAAAAAAGAAGGGGGTGGTACACAGGGAAGTGAAAAAAAAAGTCCGGGTTGAAATGTCATAGGAGGGTCAAGAGTAGTGTTAGAAATTCCCTATGTGAGCCTTACGAACGTTTATCTGACGTAAGGACGGTACTCTAAGGGGTCTTCGTACTGGCGATCGGTCGACGAAAATACGATGTGTCGCGCATCCGCCTGGCGGTCCGCGGCTCGTCCGCGGAAATCCACTGCGGAAAATATCGCCCCCGCGTCGCTCGCCGTTTCTATATGTATGGAGACTGAGTGTTAAGAGCAATAGGTTATTAGACTAGACTTAAGCTCGTGTTCTTAAGCTAAACCTGCTCAACTATCTTTCTTTTATCTTAGAGAAAAGAGCGCGGGACACTGACCTTCCTTATAGTACTCAGTGTCCCAGGGCTGGGTGGATTGGCGACCTACCTAGCCCATTGCGCCCACCACCACCACACCGTACGTCAAACTCTAACCTTAACCCTTCATCCTTTCCTTACAGGTCTTCTGAACGCATCTTCTAGAACATAGACTCAGAGTACGTACTTTTGTTACCGCCCGCCCGCCCGCCCACAATGACAAAGTCAATCAAGAAGAACCTCTTCGAGTCGGAGTTCAAGCAAATGAAGCCGAAGGGTCTGAAGAAGCCAGTACCTACACTGACTTGGAAGGACAAGGACGGTAAGGATGTTGAGGTTCCTTTCGCCTACTATACCTGGACGGACAAGATGTACAAGGTTAAGAAGTGGACCCCAGACTATGTGGCCTATCCCTTCCAACGGCCTATCACCCTCAAGCAGCACGAGCTGGGGGTGGAGCACAGCTGGGCCTGGGTGGAGTGGACGGCCGACGTTGTAGACGCTCCCTTTTAGAGTTGCAATACATTTTTAGACCCCCTCCCTTCGTTACTAACCTAGCCCTTCCTTTCCTTTTTTTGCAGGATGTCCGTGTTCCCTTTTTTTCGTGTGACTACCTTGGTTTTGAATGCGCCTTTGGAGAGTGCGGGCGTTTCATTGGCCGAGTCTATGCAGGATGGCAAGCCGGTTTTGGTGGTGTCCAGTGTAGAGCCCGGCGGCCTTGCTGCAAAGCTAAGCATTCAGGTAGGCTCAGTCTTATACCGCTTCAACCAGATTGCGCCACCGGCAGCAGAGTCGTTGGCATGGTTTGACCGCATGTTGACTCAGCTGCCATACCCGCGAGTCTTTGAGTTCCTTCACCCTATACTGGAGGCAAGGCAAATTGTCTTCCCGCCCTTATGGGAGAAGGCCACTGCAGTGGCAAAGCCCCTGTGTCAGGCTGAGCTCTACACGGACCTTGAGCGCTGGTCACAGAGCGAGGACCTTGTGACGCGCGTCCTTGAGTCCATTCAGGTCTTGACGCAAAAGGTTACTGTGCACCTTCAGACCTTTGTGGCCTCAGAGCGCTTCACTGGCTCGAAGGAGGTGGGCAAGGAAGTGATTGAGCTGTATTTTCGGCTCTTTGACCTGCTTCCTTTCCGGCGCGTGCCCGACACGCTCTTTGAGGTTCCTTTGCTGGCGCGCTCCTCGTTCCCCGCTTTGTATGAGTGGGGCGGGACGCTCACAGAGTCTCAGATTGCGGACATGGGCGCGCCTGAGCTTCTATCCTGCATACGGCCCATGTCTATGCGCATTAAGGCGTACCGCAACTTTATTAAGCTGCGCACAAAGACACGCCGCGTCAAGAGGCCGCACCCAATCATGGGCATGTATAACCAGCTTCTTACGCTCTTTACCCGGCAGTATACGCGCATGATGGCGCGGAAGCTCAAGGTCTATGCAAACTCAGAGTACTCTCTGAAGGCCCGGCTTGCCACGCCCCTTACAAGCATACTACGCAAGCAAGTGCAGCGGGCCTTAAAGCTGGCCATTCAGCGCCACGATGGAGGTCAGAACGCCTTGCGCATTGCCTTTGGCGCAAAACACAACCACTTTCTCGCCAAGCTTCTAGGCTTAAAGTCCAAGAAGCTTCTTGAGCAGAAGACTGTGTCTGTGACGCCGGCGCACGACGAGGCCATGCGGCGCGTCCTTCTGGGCTACTCGGAAATGCTAACCACGTTACGGGACGTAAATGAAGTCAGGATTCGGGCCTGTAAGCAGTCCTTACGAATCAAGGACCGCGAAGTCTATCTGGCGCGCGTCCTCTCCAAGCAGCTCCTGGCCTCAGGGGCATATGCTGAGCCCTTGAAGATTGGGTGCGCTATGCTGAGGTGCGAGGACCCGCTGGACCACATTACCGACTTACAGAACATTACCTTCCAGACCTGCCGGGTCTATCTGCAGCTTCACTCTGGCGAGGGGACGCTCATAGGCCCCTTTACAGAGTTGGACTCTACACGCACGCGCCTCATTGAGAGCCGCCGCGCGCTTCAGGAGGTCATAGACTCCCTTCCTGCGTCGTCTACCCCGGAAAGCTCATTTGATGACACTGTGTCTGCGCCACTGAAGGAATTCCTTTACTGGTATACGGACATGCGCTCTCGGCGCGCGACTCTACAGCTGGCCATGCACGCAGTCTGCTCTGCGGCTGGGCCGGCCGAGGAGCGCCCGGCGCCTACCTTTTTGGACGCGTGGGCCTTGGTGTCTCTCTCGCCCAAGCGGCACGAGCATACGTGGGGAGACACCTTCTGCACAGAGTGTGGCGAGGAAAAGCCCGAGGTGGAGAGCGAGTCTGAGCCTGAGGATAAGCCCGAGACTGTGATCGAGCGCTATGTAGAGGACCTGCCAAACCCATTTGCGATTGGAGACGAAGAGTATTGAGTTGTAACGTTTTTTTATTTGCGCAGCGCCTAACCTTGCCCTTTTCCCAACCCTGACAGATGGGCCGCACCACGGACATGACAAAGGCGAAGCGGGCGGAGCAGGCGGCGCAGATGGACACGCTGCTCAAGAAGGTCAAGGACATGGAGGCCATGATCAAGAAGCAGGCCAAGAAGATGAAGACGCAGAAGCGCGTGCTCGAGAACTGGTATCGCGCGGTTGAGACAGTTGTTGACGGCCACAACCGCCACGTTGAGAGCATTAAGCAGCTTCAGGAGAAGGTGTTTCCCACCATCCCGCTGAACGACTCTGCTGTTCACCAGCTGGCGGCAGAGTACCTTGATGAGCTCTATGACGTCAAGAAGGAATGGGAGGCGGGTCTTGAGGAGGACGAGGACGAGGAGGACGAGGAGGACGAGGACAAGGAGTTCGAGGAGGACAAGGCGGAGGAGAAGGGGGAGTAGGAAAATTGAAGCTGGAAAGCACTACGAGTCCTGCGTTTCAAATGCCTTCCTGGTCGAAAAAGGCTGCGCGCCGCTACTACATCCGCATCCTTTTCAAGGACGAGCACGCCCTTTGCAGCGCAAACTGCAACAATGAGGTTATGAGCCTTGACAAGTACATGTCATCGAAGGGGCAGCTCTTTTGCAACACAGAGTGTCTTCGCAACTTTACTGGTCGGTTTACTGGCGAAACCTCTGAGGCGGCGCGCACGCGGCTTGCTGAGGAGGCTGTGCTGAAAGACCCGAAGACTGTACAACTCTTAAACCATTTCCTTGGCATTTAAGCGTCCAGTACAATGGCGAACTGGAAGTTCTTGGCGCGCGCCGCCTCAGACATCTCCTGGTTGTAGAAGTCGAGGTCCTCGTCAAGACCCTCGGCCTCAACATTCTCCTTGATGACCTTCACAAGCTGGTTGCAGATGAGGTCAAAGACGGTCTGGTTGTCAACGCAGGGCACAATGTCGTGCACCACGTGGTGAACCAGCTCGTCGTTGTCGTAGTTGCGCGAGTGGATGGGCGCCATGCAGTCGCGAAGGTACTCCAGCATGAGCGAGTTGCAGTCCGCCTTGAAATTGTTATCGTTGCCGGTCTTATTGTAAAGAGGCGAGAAGCAGAAGTTGAGCGCGCGGCGCCAGGCGCTGGTGCGGCCGTCCTGCGCGTACTTCATCTGCGCCAGGTGAAGGAAGAAGGGCTTAGGCGTGTAAGACCAGTGCAGAAAGCTCATGAGCCAGAACTCGCCGTCCGTGGCAAGCTCGTAGGGGCTGTTGGCCTTTGAGCGCCAGATGGTCACACAGGCGCTCATGATGTAGGCCTGGAAGCTCTTCACGTTCTGAGTCATCTCAGCCTCGGCCTCGCAGCTAATCTTGAAGCTGCCCACAGCGCCGGCCATGCCAGGCGCAAAGTTCAGAAGGTTCTGGTAGTACGCGGCTGAGTCGGCCGCAAGCTCCTCAATCATCTGCTGAAGCTCCGGCTCCGTTGAGACCATCAGGTGGTGAAGCGGGTGCGCCTCGTCGTTGATGCTTAGCCCGGCCATCTTCGGCTCGGCAGTACTGGCAGTCCGGATGCCCTTGTTGAGTGTCTCCCACTGGAAGTGTTCGAATGTAAAGCGGGCGGTTAAAGCGCGACCGGTTGAGCTCAGCACGCGGTATACCACAGCTTAGACGCGCCCGGTTGTGTTTTACCATGTCCAAACGGATAGATTGAAAACGGCTCGATTTCCACTTCTCGTCACCCCGTCCGACGATGTCAGGTGACTTTTTTGTGCTTAGAACAGGACTCTAACCGTCCCGTCACCCCTCCCATCCGCAGATGGACGTGCCACGGCCGTCAGCGCAGCTCTTTGCCAAGGCGCTGGCCGCCGTAGAGGCCAAGCTCTCGGCCGCCCCAAGTCAAGTCAAGCTGGCCAAGTCAAGGGAGTCTCTTCACCAGTACCTTTCAAGTCTACACCCGCCGCTCAAGCTGAGCTGGCCGCCGCCTGAAGAGGTCTACGCCTACCACTCCTTGAGTGAGGCGGCGCAGATTGTGCGCATCAATCCCGAGGCGCAGTTTGAGGTCAACGGCAAGCGCGTGAGCGAGGAGCGCATGAAGGAAATCAAGGACCGCGCCTACGAGATGGAGAAGGCGGAGGACCGCCACGCCTACGAGATGGGGAAGAGAGCGGCGGTTGAGAAGGCCGAGGAGGCCTGGAAGTGGTCGTACGTGCCTGAAGCCGAAGCCTTTGAAAGCTCTCTGCAGCACGACCTAGAAAACGGCAGGTCGCGAAAGGAGTACGTGGAGAATAAGAGGGAGGCGCTTCTAGCGAAACTTAAAGAGCGTTGCACTTAAGATCGACCGCGCTTCCTTACGCCCTCAAAGTGCAGTCCATAACACCCCACGCTGTCCCCAGTAATGCCGGACTTTTGCATAAGCTCCTTGTTGAGAACTGGAGACCCGGCTGTAGGGCCTGTTGGGATGGTCTTATCAAAACGCTGGGAAAGGGCTCCGTAGTTTTTGGTGATCATGATTTGGCCGCGCGGGATGTCATGGGCGTCAGCGAGAAAGAGAACCTGGATGGCCTGCTCACTTCGCTTATTGGGCTGTGGGTGTTTCATGACCCACTCTTTGCGCTGTTCGTCTCCCATCCTTCCCGCGGGAAACGAAGGGATCTCCGAAAAGGTCGGATCGTTACCAATGTACGGATGGTGTCCCACCTCTCCTTCCGGTTTCCCTGGTTTTCCCAGTCCCTTAAGGTTCAAGTTTAGATGACCCTTGTACCCGGTTCCATCGTGCGTAATGCCGTTTTCCTTATCGCGGATCCATGCCCGAAATGCGGCATTACCCCTTGCAGAGAGAGTGCCATCTGCGTTAAGAACAGGGTTTATCCCAGCCAAGGTTCCAAGGCGTTGATACTGTGCGATTTGCTGTTCGCGGTTTCCGTACCGCACCGGTGTTGCCGCGCTTGCTGAGTCATACCCTACAGTGGGGTCACGTAGACCCTCCTTGGCCGCATTTGAGCGCTGAGGCCGAGGGGCTGGGGCTGGGACAGGAGCTGGGGGCGCGGGGCGAGGGGCTGGGACAGGATTGACAGCTGGGCGGGGGACAGGGGCTGGGACAGGAGCTGGGCGAGGGACAGGGGCTGGGACAGGATTGACAGGGGCACGACCCTCCTGAGCCCTTCTCAGTGCCTCCTGGTCCCGTAGCCGCTGTTGTACGGCTGCTCGTTCAGCTTCAAGCCGCGCAGATAAGGCGCCTGGGGCTGGGGCTGCCTGCCCTGAGGGGACCTCAATGACCTCTGGTGATGCCTCCCCGGAGGAAACCTCAATCACTCCTTCATCATCAGGCAGCTCAGTAATGGATCCAGTGATGGCTCCCAAAAAACGCGATAGACCTTCTTGAGTGGATCCCAGGCCCTGGAATATACGATCAGCAAACTGTTGACGGTCATGAGCTTCCTTGGCTTTTCTTGCGCGTTCTGCTTCTTGCATTCGCCGTTCTCTTTCATTTTCGGCCCACCGTGCCTCCGCTTCCGCGTTTCGGCGTTGGTTTTCCAGATGCCATTCCATATTCTCTTGATACTCGCGTAAACGCTCCGCATAGCCCTCGGGGTCTGCAGCAGCCTCTCGAGCCCGTTCAGCAGCCCTTCGAGTCTTTTCAATAGCTTCCTTTTCTTGACGGCGTGCTTCAGCGATTGCAGCAGCCGCTTGAGCCGCTTCGCCATTTGTTTCCTGACGACGGCGCTGGTAATCCTCGTCCATTGCTTCGCGTTGCGCCATTAAAGCCGCCAATCGCTGTACATGGGCTGCCCGAGTTGCTGCAGCCTCAGCGTCAATCTGGTCTGATTCCGCAAGTGCCTCGTCCATGTTAAAGGGTACACCAGCAAATAGACCTGTGTCAAGGTCAGCAAAGGGGTTCTCGTCCGGTCCCTCGCCTTGATTGCCCATGCGTCTTGCCAGCCACCGTCTGAACCGTAGAAAAGCCCTTATGTTGCGTTGATCAAGCCCTTGCTCAGGAATAGGCGGCAAGCGAGGAAGCAAGCGAGGAACCCGAGAAGGGGGCCCACCACCAGGGTAAGGATCCACATCCGGGTCCCCACCCCCAGGAGGGGGTGGACGGGGTGGCGGGGGTGGCGGGGGCCGAGGAGGCGGGGGCGGAGGCGGGGGAGGGGGTGGAGGGGGTGGAACACCCCCAGGAGGACCTCCGGGGCCACCCCCGGGACCACCAGGAGGACCTCCGGGGCCAGGGGGACCACCAGGAGGACCTCCGGGGCCAGGGGGGCCACCAGGAGGACCTCCGGGGCCAGGAAAGCGGGGAAAAGGCTCAAAAAAATTAGGACGGGGGCCCGCAGCGGCAGCGGCCCTTGCAGCAGCAGCCGCCGCCGCTGCCCTAGCCCTAGCAGCCGCTGCCTCTGGATCAGGATCTGCGTCCTCCTCTTCGTCATCCTCCTCCTCGTCCTGGTCTTCAACTCTGTTCGTCTCTGTGGTTGGAATGCCACCTGCTGCTGAAAGGGCGTAGTTTCCATAACGGGCTAGATCCCCAATGACCTCCTTGAGAATGGCAAGGTAGGGAATCTGGCCGTCATTCGGAAGATTGATTTGCTTGCCCTTGGTATATAGAGTGGTGGCGCGCTGGCGTAGAGCGTTTAGCTGATCGTAGCTTAGGTGGCTTTGAAGCGCAACCACCTGTGCCTTGAGCTCCGAAGCAATGTTCGTTGGCTTTGGGTCTCGAATGGCTGGATCCGACCTTTGCTCCGTATAGGGCCCAAGTGACTCAATGATTGACCTAATTGCAGCCTCGGCAGCCACATCGCCTTGCGCCTTGATAGGCAGCGTTGCCCGTTCAGGCTGAACAGTGGAGGCTGCGTCCAGCTTGCGTTGATCTGCAAGGCGGGCTTGAAGCTGAAGACGCTCATAGTCTGTGCGCCAAGGCCGCTCATCCCAGCCCGGAAGTCCCTTTGCCTGATGCCAGCCATGAAGATCAATGTGGGCGCGCGGCTCAACCATGTACCCCTGATCATCAAGGCCGGATGTGCCGTACGATGGGAACTGGCCAAGGGAGGTTTCCGCTGGCCTCTGCACCTTTCGAAACTCAACATGCGGGTACCACTTATCGCGCGTGCCTGGAACGGGTGCGTTAAATTGCGAAACGAGTGCATACGCGCTATTTGCGGCCTTATAATCCTGTTGCTCCTGAAGGGCTAGACCGTGGGCTAGGTACTGGGCGCGCTTATACTCTCGCCATTGAAGCTCGCGCTCCAGGCGACTGTTCTGTGGCTGCATATCGCCCTCCATCGCGTGACGGTGGCCTACAGGGCTCTAACCGGGTTAGGGCTGCGTTTTTTTATTAAAAGGTAGTTGACGCGGTGTCCCGTGCGCGCTTCAGAGAGGGCGATGAGGAGGGCGCCCGCGGCTCTTCCTGCTGTAGACGCTGTGTGCGGCGCTGATGGTACTCGGCTGCAAGGCCGCGCATCTTCTCAACGGCCGCATCCAAGACCTCGTCGCTCTGTCCTGCCACGCGCTCAAGGGCCGAGGTGGCGCTGAAGGTCGCCGGCGCGCTCAGCTCAAAGACCGTGCTCCCAATTCGGTCTGCGCTCCACACGTTTGAAGGCGGCTCGGAGTTGCTAAAGAAGACCACGTGAGGCACGCGAAACTGCTTGGTGCACGAGGTGTACTTTGAAGAAAAGCAGGCGCCGTTCTTGAAGTCCTCTGATATGGTGAAGCACGCCTTGCTTACCTCATCGTTCAGATTGGTCATGCGCGCCAGGTCAAAAATAACGATTGGCTCAAAGTTGTAAGTAAAGGCAAGGTCGGCCTTATTCGCGGGGCTCAGGAACTTGGCGTTCATCTCGCAGCGCAGGTACTTGGTCAGCACCGATTTACCTGAGCCGCCCACAGGGTCACAGATCCAAAGGATGTGGCGCGGGTCCGGGTCGCCGCGAAGCACGTCAACGAGCGCCTCTTGCCAAGGCCGCGGCACAAAGTCTAGGTTTCGAAGCCGCGGTACCATGATCTGCGCGAGTTTCTCAATGCCGGCGTGGGCATACAGAAAGACTTGCGGAAACTCCTTGGCCACGGCCTCAACGCCGGCGCGCGGGTTACCGGACTCCTCGCCGTGACGCCGCAGCAGCTCTACAATAGCGTCTGACTTGCCGCCCTTTCCATCTGCCACCGAAACGCTCTTTCCGCCGGGCTTGACACGCTCGGGCTGTCCGTAGTTCCAGAGCACAAAGCCTTCGTGGCTCATGGCGCCGCTGCTGTACGCCTCAAGAGAGACCGAGGACGCCGACGAGCCGGGCGGGTCCAGCGAGAGCGCAAAGCGCTTTGAAACGTTTGTGACCTGCTTCAGCGACGTGTCACGCTCGGAAATGGGCGCGGCCTCAAACGTTGCGTCCGGAAGCCACTTGACCAGGCGGGTCTCATAAATCTGCTTCTTCGCCTCAACATATCCCACGAACTCAAGCGAGTGTGGTAGAAGGCCCTCGTTGACCTGTCCGCGGCCAAACTGGATCTCAAGCTCGGCGGTGGGCTCAGCAAGCCGAAAGGAGCGCGCCGCCTCCTCGAGCTCATCCATGTCCGGAGTCTCCTCGCCGGGCGTGTAGACTGGCACGGTAAAGACATACGCGCGGCTTTTGTTGCCGGGCATTTCAACGGTCTACAAAACAGCTAATCGGAAAACGGCTAGATTCTCACTTTACGCGGATGACGTAGGAGGGGGGCTCGCAGTTTTTTTGCTTTTTTCCAGGGAACTCCCTACGGTCCGTTACCCGTTGCCTGACGCTTCTGTGTATCATATGACAAAAATAGCCCCGTCTTTCCACAGTGAGTCCTATGGAGTCAGAGGAGGCAGCCCAGGCTGCGGCGTCCCTTCCAAACCCTGGCTCACTGGACGCTGCGCAAATCCTGACCTCTCTACACATGACGTACTTTCGGACGGCCTACAACCTTGGGTATGAACAGGCGCAAAAAGAGGCAATGAGCGCCCCGGGTTCCCTAAAGTGCAATTGCTCAGAGCGCCGCGAGAGGAATCGCATTGCGGCAGCTGCGTCGCGCGCTTTGAAGCGTCAGCGAGAGGAAGGGAAAGGCGACGCGCTGTGAAGGAGGGTCGGGAGGTATGCGGCTCTTGGCGCCAGCAAACGTTAGACCTCTCCACTCGAGCTACAAAAGGCCGCAAAGGTCGCGCGTTCAAGTTGTATTATATAGGCCAACGTTTGCTGATATGTTGTCCATTCAGGCCGGCACGGCACCCAACGAGGCGCCTTTGAATGACCAGCCCATTAAGGACTTTAAGGAGGAAAAGGAGCGCCTTTTGAAGGCTGGCTTTGATGAGTCTAAGCAGCCTATCGCGGTTCTGTATGGCGACACAAAGCGCGATGGCGACTGTGTGTGTTTAAATTCGACCTTGCCTGGCGACACCCCCACTGCGCCCATTGAGATTGATGGAATTAAGGAGAAACTCGCTGTCGAGCCGACCCATAATCCGATAGGCCGCGATGTCTTTGCTGTTGGAGGAAAGTCTGGCAGCGGCAAGAGCAACTTTGCGAAAAACTTCGCTACGCGGTATCATGTGTTGTGGCCTGAACGAAAGGTCTTGCTTGTTAGTTACTTGAAGAAGGACCGCACGTTGGACGCCCTTTCCTTCATAACGCGTGTGAAGGGCGACACCTTTTTGGGCGAGGCACCGCCGCTTTCTCGCTATGACAAGACGCTCCTCATCTTTGATGACATTGAAGCGTATTCAGCCGATGGAGCAAAGCCGGCCGATAAGGCAATCGGAAAGGCTATTATGCGCGTAATCAACATGATTGCCACAACAGGGCGTCACAATGCAAGCACGATTCTTTTTTTGACGCACGCCTTGACCGATTATAAGCGGACGCGTCTTTTTCTTGGGGAGTGTCACGGATATGTGGTGTTTCCAAGCGGCGTCTGCTTGAAGCAGCTCAATAACTTACTGGGAGGCTACGCGGGTGCAGATAAGGAGGACATTGCGAAAATCCGGTACGAGCTACCAACGCGCTGGGTCGCCCTGAAGCCTAACTTTCCTCCTGTGGTGATCCACGAACGCGGCGTCTATATGCTTCGAACCTACAGGACTGGAAAGCGGTCAAGGGATGCATTTGAGAAGATTGAGGACCATAAGCCTTTGAGGGGTGGGGGCGGTGAAGAAGAGGAGGAGGAGGAGGAGGAGGAAGAGGAAGAGAAAGAGGATTCCGACTCGTCTTCAAGCGACTCCAGTGACTCCTCTGAAAATGAGTAAAAAAATCGACTCACATTTGCTGTCAGTTCCTCGAAGTGAAAAACTAGCTGTTATTGAAAGAGCTGTTGGTCGAGATCCGTTACCATGGAGCCGACGCTGCCCAAGGTGGCTACGGCGGAGGAGTGGTCCAAGCTCATTTCCTTTCCTCCGCCGCCCGAGCAGAAGGACGCTTCTAAGCAGGCCTCTTCGGGCCTCATCACGAACGCGTCGTCGGTCGGCATTGAGTGTGTCGGCCCGGGCGACATGGTCTACGCGAACCCGTGCCAGACGCTGATGGGCTGCACGGAGTTTCCCGGCGAGTTCATGACCAAGTACCGCGGCCAGCTCAGCCTGGCCATCAAGATGACGCCGACGCTCTGGGCGCACCTCAAGGTCGTGGACACGCTCTTTGAGCAGTTCCTTTTCGACAACGCGGCGAACCTCTTTTCCAAGTCAATGGCCGAGAACATCAAGAAGGACCGCGGCGCGCTGGCCATTCTGCGTGACAACAAGGGCCTCGCGAAGTGCACGCCGGAGGGCGAGCCGGACCTGAGCAAGCCTCTGCGCCTGCGCGTCTACGGCCGGGCCAAGGACGTGAGCGGCTTCAATGTGCGCGTGCGGGCCAGTGGCGAGGCCTACGTGCGCAACATCGACTATGTGAACCGCACCACGCCGCTGGACTACGGCGCCTCGCGCTTCCAGATGTGCATGGGCACGGACAGTAAGGGCAAGTGGTCTACCACGCCTACGCGCCCCATCACGGACGCTAAGCAGGGCGAGATGCGCACGCGCCTTGTGGGCCCGGGCGACTTCACTGGCGGGCGCGTGCTGAGCCTTCGCATCAAGTTCGTGAACTGGTCTAAGGTGAACAACCTGCTGACTGTGACTCCGGGCCTTGTGTCCTGCATCTTCCTGAACCAGGACACCACGGAGGAGGCGCTGCCCGAGGGCTTTTCGACCTATGTCGAGGACGAGCACGACACCAAGCGCGTACGCTACGCTGGCGGCCCCAGTGCTGGCGGCGCCCGGCTGCAGACGCCCGAGGACACGGACGACGCAATCGCTCAGTGGTGCGACAATGAGGACCTGGGCCTCACTGCCCCTTTTTCGGCTTCATCCTCATCTTCATCCTCATCTTCATCTTCATCCTCAAGCGGTGGCGGCGGCGGCGGCGGCGGCGGCGGCGGCGGCGATGCGGACATGCCGTCCAAGAAGAAGCCGGCCAGGAAGGCTTTGGAGCAGTTGGAGCAGAAGTGATTACCAGCGCTTGGCACAGTGCGCGCTATGTCCACCGGGACAGTAGTCTTTCTGGTCAAAGCCCTTTTCGAGAGCGCAGCAGGTGGAATGGAAGTCGCGTGCGCTTGAAAGTCTTTGACCCGTAAACGAACTAAAATAGGGCCCGCAGTACTTGAGGCCGCACTCCCAACACCACGACTGGCCACAGCCAGCTCCAACTACAAATACATTGGAGTCAGTGTACCCGCACGCAAACACGTAGTTACACGCGGCATCTTTAAGACACCAGCGCTGACACCACGGGCATTGCTTTGCAACATCCGTCATTTTTTTATCGGGTACTGACACCTCTGTAAGAATAACCCTTTCCCTTCACCTCCTCTGGATGCTGCCTGGCCCACACTGAAGCGTACGAGCCGGGGTTGGGATCAGGGGCGACACGTACCCCCTTGACCATAGCCCCCCCCTGCAATGCGGCTGCGATCTCCTTGACCGCCTTTGCTGCCTCCGCCGCCTTCGGGATGTAGTCTTTGCGCAGCAGCGATTCCGGGTCGGTGAGCTCGTGGATTGCCTTGGGCGCAAGGTCTGAGCGCAGCTTGGAGTCGGGGTTGGTAAACTCATTGCCCAGCATCGAGTTGGGGTTAGTAAACTCATTCCGCATTGCCGAGTTCGGGTTGGTAAACTCGTTGCCAATGGCGCCAAGGGGGTTGTCCCAGAAGCCTGCTCCCTTCTTCACCGGCGGCTTGTCCGGCGGGTTCAATGCGGCTGCGACCTCCTTGATCGCCTTCACTGCCTCCTGCGCCTTTGGAATGTAGTCTTTGCGCAGCAGCGATTCCGGGTCGGAGAGCTCGTGGATTGCCTTGGGCGCGAGGTCTGAGCGCAGCTTGGACTCGGAATTGGTAAACTCATTGCCCAGCATCGAGTTGGGGTTGGTAAACTCGTTGCTGATGGCGCCAAGAGGGTTGTCCCAGAAGCCCTTTCCGTGAAGTGCCTTGCCAATGCTGTCCGCCTGGTCTCTGAAATAGCTTCCAATATTGTCGGCCATGTTGCCGGCGCCCTCGTATGGCATTGTGTGAACGTCCTGGGGCCTGCCATCACCCTCAACCCACGGCATCACATGGGGCCTGCCTGTGCCCACTTCGCCAAGGTTGGGCATCTTAGCCAGCCGATTTACGGCATTCAGCCCATTTGCAGCAGCAACCCCTTGGGGTCCCGCCAGCCTAAACAGAGGGTCTACGTATGGAAGAGCCTTATCCATGGTGCCTGTAAATCCACCTTGAAAGCCGCGGCTAAAGTCCTTGGTTCCCTGCCAGAGATCGTCATAGAACCCCCCTCCGTGGTAGTGATGGTGGACTCCGTGGTAGTGGTGGTGGTCCCCGGGCCTTCCCTGGCCGTAACTCTGATTGATAGCATTTGCGATACCGTACAGACTTGGATTCATCAACATGTTGCCAACAGTCTTAGCCGCTTTATAATCATCGGAAAAGTCATGGGTAGGAATTCCCAGGATGCTTTCGCCAAAAGGGTTCATGTGGCCGCCGTGAAGGCGGCTTGAAGAGGGATCCGCGATGGCGCGGTAGCAAGGCCTGCCCTTGTAGACCGTCAGCCCCCTGTGGGCCTTTGTGTGGACCATGTTGGCACGGGTGTAAGCACGGGTGCGTTTTTGTGGCCGTCCTCTCCCAGCGGCAGCGTTCTCGGCAGCAAATTGCCGTTCCTGCTCTTCTGTGTACTGTACAGGCGGAGGTAAGTCGGGATCTGGTGCAGGCCACCCATGTTCTGGTGTCCAGCCGTTTTCACGCGCTCCTGCTTCATCTGACGAATAAGGCGACCATTCTGCTTTCTGCCTATCCGCTTCAGCCTGTCGGTTGCCTGCATCCTGAGCCCATTGCCATTCCTTTTGATATGCTTCAAAATCTGCTTGCTGTTTCTTTTCCTCTGCTGTAAGCTCTTTGGGTTGGTAGTGTTCCGGGCGATAATCGCCGTTGGGTAAAAAAGTGGGATCTGTGCCTGCAAGTACGGATTGGTGCCGTGCGTCTTCCGCAGCTTGCCACTCTGCTGCCCGTTTAGCTTCCGGCGCGTTTAATGCAGCCATTCTTTCTTCTTCCTGTTTTATCAGCTCCTGCTGTTTCTCCGCTGGGTCCCTCATCCCCGTTGCGTCCAATATTTGGTTCACCGTTGCTCCCTTGTTTGTATTGTAACCGTATCTTAGGAAATCCACGTACCCGGGAACCGCGTAGTTCAATGCTGCCTTTGCACCCGATCGTATAGCTGTATCGGCGTCTGACAGGCGATGTGCGCACAGAGTCTCTAATGTCGTCCATGGCAATGACAGGCATAAACCGTTGCGTTTTTATATCCGTTGGCCGCAGGGGGTACTCCCTCCGCCATGCACCAGGACTCGAGGACTCGAATCCCCCTATAAGGTAAGGGAGGACTTGGACCTCGAGTCCTGGCTGGTTCCTTCTTATAGGGGGATTCGAGTCCTCGAGTCCCTAACCGTACCCCCAGTTGCACTTGAACTTGCCGTTGCCCTCGTCCTAACCCTAGCCCCCGCCGCGACAGAGACACGGTGAACCCTAGAGGGGGGTTAGGGTTAGGGTTAGGGTTAGGGTTAGGGTTAGGGTTAGGGTTAGGG
>Ga0209084_1000713_pt1 | contig 30763 bp, 48 predicted proteins | sample C_130820_MF_Meta_FD_187309 | JGI IMG/M metagenome (GOLD analysis project Ga0209084, IMG submission 187309) | Freshwater microbial communities from Lake Croche, Canada to study carbon cycling - C_130820_MF_MetaG (SPAdes) (version 2) | ecosystem: Environmental > Aquatic > Freshwater > Lake... | reverse complement strand
TAAATGTATTATTTGTACCAGTTGTAATTCTTCTTCCTGTATTTAGCCCTACTGAAAAATTGCTAGTACTACTTCCTGCTCTTACTTCAATTATACTTGTACCTGCACTATTAGCAAAAGTACTTGATGCTGAACTTGTACCAATAGACTTAATTGAAAGAACAATAGTACCATCAAAATCTGTTGTAGGTGTAATTGTAAGAACAGCAGTAGAAGATGCCAAAGGACCAGTATTTCCACTTGCAGTTATACCACTTGTAGATGTTCCTCCATAAGCTATCGTAATACTACCAGCAGTTCTTCCTGTTATCGTATATGTAATCTGATAATACGTTCCATTTACTGCTGCTAAAGATGTTGTTAAGGCAGCAGTTGAACCAGTTGCATGAGTATATCCTCCAACGTTTAAGTTAGTTCCTGCTAATGTCCAGTTAGTACCTGTACCTGTTACCGCAGCTAATTCAGAACCAATAGGTGCAGTATCTGAAGCAGTAGTACCTGTGAAACGAGTTAATCCAAAGACATCTAAACGATAACCTGCATCTGTGAATGTTCCTCCGTTTTGTAGGGTAAAGTTTCCTGTTGTTGTATGAAATCTTGCTTGGTTAACACCTCCAACATTAAAGTAAAATCCACCACTATATCCTTGGAATGTACCAGCATAAAGAATACCGTTAAATGTTCCACTACCAAAAGGAACACTTCCTGTACCCAGTGAAGTAGCTCCTGCACTGGTTGTTAGAATATTACCATTAACTCTTATCGCTGCATTTGTTACCCCTGTAAATGAACCATTTGTAAACGTAGGAGCAATATCTAATCCTACTAACACATCACTATTTGCAGAAGCAATTAATGTACATGTAATACTTTTAGATTTAGCAGAACCTGATGAAGCAGTAACACTATAATTAGAAATATTACCTACTCCTGTTACTGAACCTGATAATGTTAATGGACTTGCAATAGTAGTAGTTGTTCCATCATCTGAAATTAAACTATTACCTATTGCAGTTGATGATGTAAATTTGGGAATATAATTTGTTGTACCACTTAAAGCATTTGCCTTATTATTAAACGTAGTCCAATCAGTAGATGATAAGTAACCACTAACAGATGTAGTTGCTACAGGAATAGATATAACCCCTGTAGTATTGGTATATACAATTGGTGATGTAGCAGATAAAGAAGTTAATGTTATATAATTAGAACCGTTTGTTAGTTGGCTATTATTTGTAGGAATTGTTATAACACCTGTTGTGCTATTATATGCCCCACTTCCTGCTGTGAAACTTAAAGATGCCCTTGCTAAAGCATCTGTATATTGGGTAATTGTTGTTGCAATACTAATAGAACCATTACCATTTGTAATGGTAATTCCTGTACCTGCTGATAATGTAGATTTAGATAAGGTATTACCACTTGTATTACCAATTAATAACTGCCCATCTGTATAAGTAGATTGCCCAGTTCCTCCTCTATTTGGTTGAACAACGTTACCATTCCAAGTTGCAGATGTAATACTACCTGCATAATCAAATGTGTTTGTACTCCAAGATACGTTTGCAGGTGCGTGAAAATGCCTATCGTAACTTCCTGCCGCAGTAGAATTATCAATCAAGATAACTTCGCAATATCCACCCGAAGGAACAGATACTACTAACGTATTGCTATTATTGTTGACTAATATTGCACCACTACTTTGATTATTATTAAACAAGAATGATGCTCCATTAGATAATGTTGTTGCATCAGGTAATTTAATTGTTTGCCCTCCACTTCCGTTTACTACAATTTCAGGCGCAGAAGCAACTGTTAAAACTACTTGAGTCCCCGAAGCAGTAATATTAGAGAATGCATTTAAGAAATTATTTGCACTTATATTATTTGTTCCTAAATTAACATTTCCTGATGCTCCTGTATAAGGTACATAAGTTGTTGTTGCAGAACTTGTAGTCAAATAAGTATTTGTGTCATAAGATATTGTACCTGCCGTAGACTTTACGAATCCTGTTCCTGATAAAGTTGCTTGCTTTGCATTTAAAGCATTTTGTAGATCAGTTTGATCAGCTAATGTTCCACTAATTCCACCCCATATTGTTCCAATTGTAGGAGAAACCTCAATGTAAGTAGAACCACTCCAACGATAAATCTTATTTGTATCTAATGCAACGTATATCTTGCCTGTTGTTCCACTTACAGGAAAGCCTGCTAGATTAGCATATTCTAAAACATCATCTACATAACTTGGCAATTGAGTTGATGGCACTAATCCACCTCCATCAAGACTTGCATATCCATTAGCAATACCTTTGTTTGCGCTATTCTCTGGTGTGTAACCTAAAGCAGTTGTTACGTTAGAACTTGTAATCCCTGTTATATAACCACTTGGATTAGTTGCATTATATGGTGTATAGCCTAAAGCAGTTGTTACATTACCACTTGTTAATGATAATGTACCTCCTAATGTAAGATTTCCACTTGTTGTAACAAATCCACTTAAACTTAAACCACTAACTGTACCGGTACCTCCAACACTTGTTACAGTTCCTGTATTATTTGTATAACCACTTGGATTAGAAGCATCATATTTTAAGTTTAATGCACTTTGTGTCGCAGTACTAATTGGCTTTAATAGATCCGTAGTATTGTCTACATTGCCTAAACCAACCATTGATTTAGTAACTCCAGTAACCGTACCGGTAAATGTTGGTGATGCTAATGGTGCTTTAAGATTTAAAGCAGATTGTAAATCTGTTTGACTTGATAATGTACCTGCAATAGTACCCCAAGATGTAACAGAATTAACTTGACTATAAACACTTCCTGTCCAACGATACATTAAACTTGTATCATTAGTTACATATAAAGTTGTTGTATCACCTACAACTGGTAATGCTCCATAACTACTTGATAAATAATAATTAGATCCAATAATATTACCATTTGTATTAGAAACATTAATTGAAACTAAATTTGGAGTTATATTAAGTTGTACGTTATCGGAATTATCGGTAACAATTATATCAATAATATCGTTTGCCATTATCGTGTAATTTCTTGGGTTATTGAAAATATTCCTTGAACGTATGTTTTAACCGTATTGTCGGCAAACTTAATTTCTATATCGTACTCATAATCATAAACAGGTATGTCAATGATTTGTGAATTTATTCTAAAAAGACCTGTATTTGGAGATGTAATTGTAATGCCTGCACCACCTACAGATGTCAATGATAATGCTGGTGTGGCATCATTAGGATTAGTCCTTAATTGCATCCTTATAATTGCACCTGTAAGATTCTTTGCTACATTATTAATCTTTAACTCAAAGTTAACTTGATCAAATGTATCGGCTTTTATATGGCTAAAATTAAGACTCATTTTCTATTTTTTTTAAATATAACTTTAACTTCTTTATATTCTCTTTTTTTGGCTTATAAGACCCAGCCAACAAAATCACTTTCTTTGCTTGGAAAAATATCGGCATTGCTATTAGTGTTATATTCTGGATACAAATTATTATTAAAACTCATGTAGTCTATAAACCTTCTTGTGTAATTTTGTGCAATGGATCTTTCTTTTTCTACTAAAAAATCTATTTCTGATTTGTCAACATTTTGACTATTTTCAGATCCATGTTTATAAATTCCTTTGTTAGCAATTGTGTAAGCTGCAAATGGTAAATATTCAACCATTGACCAATGAATCAACATTGGTTTAATATAAACATTTAAAAGCATTAAATAATTACCACTTAAAGTATTGGCAACTACATCAGCATTTATTTTATTAAATAATTTTGTACCTAAATAATTCTGTATGTGAATATCTTGTGCCAACTTAACCCATTGAATAAAATTATCAGTATCTATATTGCCATTCAATGCAGTATATTTAATTAATTCATCCCTACTTATTAACAATGCAGTAGCCATATTTTATTTTTGTAAAAATCCTTTATTTGGCATATCAATTGGTCTTGTATAAACTAATTGACTATCTTTTTTATATCCTTTACCATCTGTTTTATCAAATGGATTTGGCAATATCTCACCTGCTTTTCTTGCTTGTGCTGGTGTTATTTGCTCACTTCCTTTTCTTCGTGGATCAGTAAATCTTTTATAGGTTTCCCTTGTCCAAAAATGATGGCAGGCTCCTCCTCCTTTATATAAGAATATGTCGTATGTATCTGCACCTTTAGGTCCAAATCCTTCGTTAACAGGTTTCTCACTCATCCTCATTATATCTTCTTTACGATACAACTTATTAGCAGCAGTCATTTTTTTACAAAACAATCTACTTTTTTCTGTTGTTTCACCCGAGTACCGATACCTCGACATGTATAATTTACCATCTTGCTCTGAACCAATATTAGGTCTTGCAGTTCCAGTACTTACAAATTCATATATCTTTGACATTAAAGATTTTTTAGGGTTATTTAATGCCTCTAATTCTGCATCTAATTGATCTTCTTGTTCTAAATCAACCATTCTACTGTCAATTAATTCCCATTCGTTTAAATCAATGTCTTCACCAAATTCCTCAACATTTAATTCATCAATATGTGAAGATAATTCTACACCAGTTTTTTCTTGTAGTTGTTGTTTACTTATATTAGGATTTAAATCAACAAATTCTAAAGGTTGTAAGGTTTTAAAATATAGATTTAAACTAATTTTGTTATAAGCTAATATTTTGTCCAATCCATCTAAAAATGTATCTTGAAAATATCGAATAACCATATTATCAAATAAAGTAATTGCATTTTTTAACTCATCTGCATTTGAACTAAATCCATTTGCACTTGGTATACCAAATTGTAAACCACTAACAACTCCATGTCCTAATAATATTTTAGATCTTGATTCTTCTGATAAATACTCATAATGCTTTGGTGCTTCATTTAAAGGAATAGAATCCATTGTAGTTTTTTTCGTTTCATCATTGTTAAATGAAACAACTACTTTTTTGCCTTTGGATCCGGTTAGAGTTTTTGTTACTTGTCTTGAAATTAATTCTCTTTTTTCTTCATCAGGGATTCCATTATTAAAATTAATTATGCTTGTTGGACTAAATCCATTTTGCACATCGTTAATTAAATAATCTGCTATTTCTTCCTCAAGTTTAGCATAAGGAATACAACCAATATAGTCAACATTAGAATAATATTTTTGGCCTACTGTATAATTACCTACATAAAGAATTTCTAATGTCTTATCGCCATGTCCAAAAGCTGGAATACGTTTAGGAACATAATTCTTTGTGTCTTCCCAATTATCACAATAGTAATAAGCCTCAACTTCACCTTTAGTATTGCATTTTTCTGCTCTTAAAAGTTGTACTGGTATATGTTCAACCCTAATAATTTGAGTCTTTTGCTTGTTATAAATTAATTGGTAAGCATATTGGCCCAATAATTTTAAATCAGAAATACCTTTTTTAATAACATCCTTTCTAAATAGCATTATCATTTGTGCATATTCATTCGGTTTTTTGCTTGAATCTGTTGCATCTAAACCACGACCATAAATCAACTTAACAATGTTATTAATTACTGAATTATTAGTCGTAGATCCATTGTATCTATCTATTAAAAACTGAAAAAAGTTGTTATTTTCCCCAAATTCCACCCACTTATCTCGATTAGATTCAATTATTTTAGGTTGTGAGTATGCCTCCAACTGAATAAAATGTGAATTTAAATGATCTTTCTTATTCATAGAATATTATTGAATCGCTATTGTTTACATATGTACCTGAATTAACCGAATAATTATCGACAATTTGATTAGTACAAAAGACTTTAATGTTATTTACTAAATGATAATCTAATTTATTATCAATTACTCCATAATATTTGATTTTAAAAGAATAAAAATGTCCTTCTTCTAAATCAAAAACCATTTTAAATGTAGTATAAAAACTCTTTTTTTTGCAATTTATCTTATAAGATGTTTCAACATTAGTTGTTTCATTCTTAATAAATAAATAATTAGCATCACCTACTCTTGTAGGTATAAATGATACTTCTTGATTGCTTGTTGTAGATTTTAAAACGATCATAGTGTATAAACGTAAAAAAGTCTTTTTGTTTTCTTTTTAACGAAAAAAGGGAGCATCTGCTCCCTAATTTCAACCCAAACAAACAAAATTTATTAAACTCCAGATGTAACCGTTACGCCAGCAGCAGTTAAAGTAGTTGTAATAAAGTTTGCAGGTACTGGTTCCATTCCTACAATTGTTAAGGTATAGCCTGACATATCTCCCATTGCTGCACCTGTAACAATTGTACCCCCTGTAACATCAAGTCCGTTCTTTAAACCACAATAGAAAAAGTTTCCATTGTTATCTTCAACTATTGCTTGAGGTCTACCATATGCAAGTAATTTAATTTGCTTATGGTCCTTAATAGTTAATTGCTTTAAACTTAAATTTAAAGTTTGGGTGAAAAAAGTAGTTCCATTTTCTCTTGAAGAATTAATGGTTTGCTCAAATGAACTTGATCCTTTCAAATCATATTTGAATCCAATTGGAGTTCCTGCAATCGCAGTAATTGCATCTGTATTTGTTACATCATAAGTAACACCAGTTGCATCTCCTTCAGTCATAAAATAAACTGCTTTTAATCCACCAACTGCTGTTTTACAGGGTTCTAATCTTCCCAAAGAAATATCGCAAGCCATATTGATTGAATTTAAAAGTTAAAAATAAGCACCCCAAATTAATGAGGTGCTATTTAAATTAATTTGCAGAATTTGTGATTCCGTAAGTTACAATATCAGAAGCAAAACCGTATTGTACACCTGCAGTCATTCTCATAATTATTCTGGCATTTTGAGAACCATCAATATCGCTCATGTCTATAACTTTTACTTGAGTTAAATCAGAAATTAAACCTGTACCAAAATATAAGTTAGATTTTGTAGTTGCAATTGCTTTAGTAGATGCCAAACCATCAGCTACAAAAATCTTGATACCATCAAAAGAAAGAGATCCATTATTGTACCATTGTGTTCCCATAGAGTTAGTACCTGCAGCACCCAAACCAGATGCACCAAATCCACCCAAAGCACGGATATAAGAACGTGCAATAGATTGAGATACATAAATATATAAATCATCTTTAGTGTATAATGAAGCAGGTATTGCATCAGCAATTTTACCTAATTCAGCAATTACGTTAGAAGATGTAACAGTAGTACCTGCAACTTCTTGAGATGTAGGCAAAGCAGCATCTGTAGTTAATAATGTTGTAATACCATTAAATTCTCCAGCGTTTGCAGTTACACCTTCCCAAATATTAGTTTCATTTTTTGCAGCAACTTTAGCAGCAACGTGAGCAACTAAAAAGTCAGCAAAAGATTTAGGTAAAGTTTTAAAAGCAGAATAACCTTGCTCTACTGTTAACCAATCAGAATAATAATCTTTCTTACACAATTGTAAGTTAACTTGAAATTCTTCTGGTGCTAAAATCTTTTCAGTTAAAGTAATTGTCGATGTAGAATCGAAATCACAAGTAGCATCTTTTAAAATTGCATCAGTAGCAACTCTTTTGATAACTTGCTTGTAACGTACATTAGGTTTTACTTCAATTCCTCCACGATCAATGGTAGGTGAAGATAGCAATGAAGCCGCAATAATTTTATTTGCGTATTCACCTGCATAGGTTGTGGTAATACTTGTAGTAGTTGCCATTTTTTATTTAAATTAATTTAGTTGAACATTTTTTCAAAAACTTTATCTTGGATTGTTTCAGGTCTATTTTGACCATAAGTAAATCCTTGTATTTTTTCTGCTGATTCAGGATTATGAACAATTGGTTCAGCGCCTTCTTCTTGAGAATTTAATTTTATTTCTAATGCTTCTTTCTCTAATTTTAAAGACTCATTTTCTGCTTTAACCTCATTAATCTGTAATGACAATTCAGTTCTCAATTTTTCAATTTCTGCAAAGAAAGTTTCTTTACTAACTGATTCTACTACTCGCTTTGCTTGCACCGGTTGTGGATTAGCAGCAGCTTGTGGTTTACCTGCTTGTTTTGGTTTTGCTACAGGTTGTACTTCAGTTGCCTCTGCATTTGGATGTCCCATTTCAGGCATTTGTTCTTCTTGTGATTCTTCAGCAATTGACTGAATAATACCTTCTGTTTCAACAACCAATACCATACCATCTTGCATTGTGTACTCGCCAACAGGCATAGGTACAACACCATCAGCAGTAACAATTCCAACTGAATAATCAGGTGCAAATTCTTCAGCTTCAACGATAGTAACACCATCTTCTAAAGTCATCTGCGCCAAATTAATCTGAAAGCCTAATGCTGCTTTTACTCGATTTTTTGTGCTTTTGTATTCCATATATTTATTTATTTAATTACTTACATTTACAATTGTTCTTGGAGCATTTGTATTAGTTATAGTTGTAGTAACACTTTGAACTAATGAACCTACTCCTTGTGATTGTAATTCACCATCACAACAATCACTATTGTATGTGCCATCTGCACATAAACATCCTCTATTCCCACCCTTTGGACTTGATGTTTTATCTCTACTCATTTTCTAATATGTTTAAAATTTGACTTACTAATTCTTCATCTTTAATATCAGGCAATAACTCTAAACTTAATTTATCAGCAAAATAACCCTCAATAGAAAACCCTTTAATCTCACCACTCTTTGCTTTAGCCCAAATTTCTTCATTGTCTGCTTTCATTGATACCATCCATGTTCCTTTAGGTAAATTAAATCCGTATGATTTAGATTTGTCCATAGCAGGATCAGTAATTAGCCAAGATTCAACCAATGACATACCATTTATTTTTGTCTTATGTTGTAAGGTAGCATTTAATTGATTTCCATTCTTTAAATACATTTGACTTGCTTGCTCAACCGTACTTTCACTAAAATAAACTTGGTATTTAGATTCTCCATCTTTACGGAAAATCATTTTGTTAGGGATTAAAGCTGGTCCCATTAATATTTTCTTTTCTGTATCTACTTCGGCCAAATTCATTTCGTATTCTTTAGCCAATGTAATAAAGTTGCTTTCAATAGCTGGTCTATCCACCAAACTTATGGCTTCAATTCCATCTTCATCATTAGAAATAATTAATTCGATTATTTTCATAACGTATAAACGTATATTTTATATTTTGTTACATTTTCATTATCCTAAACTTGCAGACATTATCTTATTTCTGTCTAATGATTGTTGTGAACTTACTTCAGATGCAACAACATAAGCCTTTACTGGCTCTTGATTTTGGCCAATAACTTGTGATAATTGATTAACTCCACTTGCCCCAACAACATTAAATCTTGGTGCTTGTGGTTGAGGTACACCAGATCCATCACCACCACCACCCAAAGGGGTTTTTGTGTTTACAATTGCTGCAACATTAGCTAAACCAGCAGTAATTGCTAAACCTGCAGCTAATGCTGCCCTAAATGGTGCATCAGGTGTAGGTATTTCCATTTGACCAGCATAGGCATTTTGTGCAGCTAAATAAGTTGATATAGTAACCGAAGCAATTGCTGCCGCTTTACCTTCATCTGTTTGTACACCAATTGCATTTGCTATTTGATTTAATCCATCAGCATATAATTGTAATGATGCATTTTTTGCTCTTGCCTCAATATTTGCTATTTTTTTCCTTTCTTCTGCTTGTTCTTTATCAACAGCAGTAATATTGGACATATATGTGGCATAAGAATTTAATTCATGGTTGTTTTCAAAATCAATTTGTTTTTGTTTTTCTGCTGCTCTTAATTTTCTATCTTCTTCTGCTTCAATTTCTACGGCTGCAATATTAGCTTCATAGGTACGCATAGATGATAATCTTGCTTCTATTTTTTCTAATTCTTCTAATCGAATTTTTTCTTTCTTTTCTTTTTCTTTTTTTGAATCTTCTTCTGCTTTTAATCTTGCTAATCTTCGTTTTTCTAATTCTTCTTTTTCAGTTTTAGTTTGTTGCTTTGCTCCATCCTCAAAATTCTTAACTGATTTATTATAATTTGTTCCAAAATCTGTTACAGATGCTTTTGCATCTTTCCAAGCACCACTAAAATCTCCTTTAATAAATTTAACTACCGCACTTCCAAGATTTCCTAATGATTGAATGACTGCAGTTACTGATCCATAAACAACTTGCATTGCTTTTGATACCATAGGCAAAGCACTAATGCCTAAATCAACTAACGTATTAAATAATGGTTCAATGGCTACAAAAACTCCATTAAATATTTTTTCTAATCCTATAAATAATGGTTGTAATTTTTTGACTGCTTTTTCATTGTCATTAAATGCAGCAACTAATCCACCTACTAAAGAAACAAGTAATCCAATACCTGTTGCTTTTAATGCACCCCCAAATGATTGTGTAGCAACCTTTGCATTATTTAATGCTGTTCCTAAAGCACCAATTGGGCCACCAGCACTTGCTAATGAATCTACCCAATCAGATGATACATTTTTAGCAGATTTAATTTTGTCTTCTAAATCATCAATTTGATTATATAGATTTTTAAATGCCTCTGTCCCAACTTCTGTGTTTTTTAATTCTTTCTTTAACTCTTTTAATTGCTTAATAGATCCACCAATATTATTGGATATATTTAAATCAACTTCTATTTCTGTTGCCATTTTATTAATCTATTAATTTGTCTAAATCCTTTTTTCCAAGTTTTTGGAATTTCATTTTTACCCTTTGCAATCTCTATTGATTCATGAACTCCATAATGATTATTAATCATTAATAAGTCTAATATATTCTTTATCATAAACGTATTTTGTTTGTTTTTGTCTTACTTTAATTTCTATTGATATAATAGAATGGATTTTCGTGCGAATAGAATGAATCATCAATTAAATAGTTAATTGGTTTTAAATATTTAAACCAATCATGCGCCCACATATTAACATCTAAATCTTTAATCTGATTGTAAAAATCTAATAACATCGATGATGGAATGACATAAAAATTATCATCGCATAAATCAGATACATCGCCACATCTTGACCTTGAAGAAATATTAAAACTATTAGAATCAAATGTAAAATTTGTGATGTTTTGCATGAATATTAAATCATACCTTGTTAATAAAATGTAATCAAACTTCTGATAATCAGAATCTAAAATTAATTTTAATAAATTCTTAAATGTATTATTTCGAGATCTCCAATTAGCATCTAAATCATTAGGAATATTTACTAAATCAGTAGTTACAATTCTTTCAATATTATAATCAGTAATTAAATTTTCAAGTATTGGCGAATTATAAGTTGATGCAAAAAATGTGCAATCAAAATGATTAAATATAAATTCTTTATTATTCTCAATAGATTTCCTATAATCTACCGTTGGCCTCCACCCCATCCAATGGTTTAAATCTTCTTTGTAGTGAATACCAAATAATCCAACTAATATTTTCATAATAATGGTGAGTTTAATCCTGCTTTTTGCACTTCGTTATAATAATAGTAACTACTTCTATTCTTATCTAATTCTAAATAGGTGTTATATGGTAATTTATTTACGTATTCTCCTTTATAAAACATACCACTATCAGAATCAGGTATTCCAGCATTATGGATAATTTTGTATTTAACCGAATCAGATATATCGCTTGTAGACCATCCAAAATCTAATTCTTTAACTACCTTTGTTTGATGTCCAAATAACCACGCATTGTAAAGCAATGACCACATACCAGCAGTCCATTTTTGTATCGGATAATCATGCTCATGCTTTTTAACATAATAAGGTTCTTTATTTATAAAATATTGGTATAAACTAATTGAATCTTTCTCAACTTTATCCCAAAAATTATAATCTGTTCCTTTTACAATATATTGTGCCCCTCCACTATGGTCATTCATTAGTTTTGGAATTAAAGTATCAATACCAACAATCCTACACATATCAATCAAGAGATCTTCTCCTTTTTGCATGATATAATCATAGTTTATGTAACTATTTGTATTGCTTAAATACCAAACTTTATCTCTTTCAAATTGTAAATAATCTGGAGTACCGGTAAAGACGATGTCTGAATCATGCAAAAATAAAACTTCATCTTTTAACGCTGGATTAGATGCAAGATGTTGCTTCATTAAATTAAAATAGATAGCAGGGATATAACTTGTATTTTCTCTTGTATCCTTATAAAAGAAAAACCTAATAGTTGCATAATGCTCTTGCAAGATTCGCCATTTTGTTAGATCTTCATTAGTATATCCTAATATTATATCTATTTGATTTGGGTTAATACCATGCGACATGAAATTATTTATGACAGTTTCTATTTGCCATAAATAATAATCATTTGCAGGTTGACAACATATGTATCTCATATTAAGTACATGAACCTTGTGGTAAACTTACACTTATAGCACCTCCAGCAGTTACCGTCCCAACTCTTGCACAGATAGTTATATTTCCATTTGCTTGTAATTCTACACCATAATTCCATGAACCATTACATGATTGGAAATCATAATAATCAGAATAATTAGGATCATTATTGTTCAAAGTATATTGTTGACAATTAGGACCAGCAGTTGTAGTAGTGGTAGTTGTAGGCGCTCTGGTTGTTGTCGTTGTTGTCGTAGGTGCTACATATCCGCAAGCTGGATCGTTATAAGCAATAACTGATGTATATGATCCACAAGATCCATCTGCAAAAACACCAATCTTATTATGGTTTACATTATCGCAATATTCATACAAATAAGTTCCATAAGGTTGACAAGTTGTGGTTGTCGTAGTAGTTGGAGTACATGTGCCACCTGCAATACTATTAATTTGATTAGTAAAATTAGAATGTGTAGTTCTTTGCAAATATCTTAAAATGCCATCACCATTTAAGTAATAAAATCCTGAAGCATGATTTGTATATGACCAAAAAGGAATTGGATTGTAAGTTGAGCAATCTCCAGTATTAACATCATTACGATAGAATGTATATCTTGGTGCTAATGTAGTAGTTGTAGTGGTAGTAGTTGTTGTGTAACCACAAGCAGGATCATTGTAAGCAATGACAGAAGCATAAGAACCACAAGAACCATCAGCAAATACACCTATTTTATTATAATCAGGTGCGCCTCCACAATACTCATATAAGTAAGTTCCATATGGTGGGCATGTAGTTGTGGTTGTAGTCGTTGTTGCACAACTTGAATTTGCAATACTTGTAATTTGATTTGTAAAATTACTATGGCTTGCACTAGTTAAATATCTTGTAATTCCATCACCATTTATAATCTTAAATCCATTTGCATAAGATGTATATGACCAAAAAGGAATTGGATTAGATTGAGAACAATCAAAAGTACTTACATCCCATCTATAATATGTAAATCTTGGAGTTGCAGTTGTAGTTGTAGTTGTCGTACTTGTTGTTGTTGTACTTGTTGTTGTTGTCGTACTTGTAGGTGCAACAGTTGTAGTTGTTGTCGTAGTTCCTAAAGTAATATTTCTCAAATCTGACATTAATTCAAAACTTGTTTCTCCCGTGGTTAATTCTGTTTGATAAGAATTAATAATGTATCTCTTATCCCTAATAACTATCTTATCATTTAATGCAAGTTTAGATAATAGAAATATTGGTAAAATTGCTTTAATCTTCATTAGCCTTGCTTTTTGATTAAATGTATTTGTTAAATATGCTGAATAGTAATTTTGGAATAATGAGTTTGGCTCAATTTTATCTGTAAAACTTGATTGTTCTGCACCCCAATTTATAGTATTAACGGCAGACGATACTAATGTATCTTGACCAAATAAATTATAAGTTGTAACAGGTGAACTTGATGTACCATCAAAAAAATGAAAATACTGACCACCTGATAAAGTTTGAATTACACCATAATCATAAAGTATAACTGGCTTTGGAATGTATGCTTTTAAATCAGCTTTTATAACTCCTCCTACTTGAAGATTAGTATTTGAAAATTTAAAAAATGGTAAATTCTCAAAAGGTAATTCTATTGAATATTCTTCTCCATCATTATCAACTTGATATTTTAAATTTCCATAAGGTATATCAGATTGAGATAAAAATCTTGTTGCTATAATATTTTCAGATTCTTGATATTTAAAATTAATAGTTTTATAAGGTTTGACCCTCTCTAAATCTATTTCATCTGTTTGGCAATATTTAGATATATCATAGGTTTGTCCTGCTAAATACCAGTCCTCTAATTGCTCAATGTAATATGTAATCCCATCGTAAGAATAACAAGTAAGATTAAACATTTTTAGTAAACCACTAAAGAAATCTTCTGCTTTAAGTTCTGGCATATAATCGCCAATATTTAAAGTTGTTGTTATTGTTTGTGATACACTTTGTGTAGCAACTACATCAATGCTTGCACCTGATCCACTATTAATTTCAAAGGTATAAACAGATGTAAATGTTATTGCAGTTGTTGAAGATATAAAAAAAGTATAAGCGCCTGAATCAACAAAAGAAATATCTAATCTAATCGGAAATCCAGATGGTGATGTAGTGGCTGATTGTTCAGTTAATTTGACTCCATTTTTATATACTGAAAAATTAAATGCAATACCACTTCCACTTGTAAAATCTATATCAATGTAATTTTTACTTACATAAGCTGGCAAAATTGGTTGCGTAAAATTTAAAGAATTAGTTGTTAAATCAAAAATACTTGATGTACCAGTAGTACTTGATTTAGATTGAAAAAATATTTTATTATCTGATCCTTTTTGAGCAAAAGTATCTGTATTTTTTAACCAAAGAAAAGCATTAGTAAACTTTTCATTACTTAAAAATGAACCACTTAATGTAATTCCAAGTTGTATACGAATAGCATCAAGTATTTTACTTATTCTCATTGCTGGGAATAAATCTAAATAAGATATTGGAGTAGCATTTTTTTGAATGTCATAATTGTTTTGACTTGTACCATTTGTATTATATTGCCATATATTATATGAAGTTATTAAAGGAAATTTAACATCTTTAGCTAAACCACTTGTAACTCTGTTTTTAACTACTGTACCTGAATATGTAAAATTATATGCAGAGAAATCAAAGTCCCTTAAAAACCTATTATTAAATTTATCTTTTAATGATATTAAGGAACCAAAAAAAGTCAAAGTGTAATTATCAATATTACCTTTTTTATAACTTGCCTTTTCTAATTGAATCTTTCCTTTTCTGAATGGCAATGTGTCAATTTCAATATAAGCATCTTTTCTTTTGGTGGCATTAAATCCACTATCTAAACTATTTTCGTACCAATGTTTAAATATTATATTGTTGTTCTTCGTGGCAGGCACCGTAAACGATTGACTAAAATCGGTAAAGACTTTTGATATATCATTAATGTTTTGGATTGAACTATTGATTGATATGTTTTCATCCTCAAATAATTCAAGTCTTTTTGCCAAGCCATCATCGCCATAAATAAAAATGCTTACATTAATCATATTACATTATTTAATAAGTTGTAAGCATATTCAAAGTCCATTGTATAATTAATATTCTTGTCTTGAATAGTTGTCTTTAAATTGGTTTGATTTGTCTTTAGAGTTACAGGCTTGTTATCTAATAATACAACTTCACTTAACATTAAATCTTGAATTAGATCAGAGTAATTCTGTGGCACAAAACCTGTGTTTAAAGTTACGGTTTGACTTGCATTAAAGTTAAATGATTTTGTTTGTCCTTTGTAGGCATTATAGTTAAATGCACTTGGTAACAAGTTATATATCGTACTTGAAACCGTTAATTGATTTGTTTGAGCCTTAAAAAATGTAAGAAACTGCCAACCACCAAATCTATTAATAAATGAACATTGAACTGGTGTATATTTGTTTTCGCAGATAGGAGTTACATTAAATAAAGATGAATAGGTTAATGTGCCACCTACAAAATATTTTAAAGTTGTAATTGTGCCGTTATTATAGTTAGCACTTGATGTGGTTAATGGTACTTTATACATGTATTTACCTGCACTTACTCCCGTTCCAAAAACAGAGGTAATAATTACATTGTTATTATTAGTGTCCTTGTATTCAACATCTAATTTATCGCCTACAGCGTTGTTAATTAATACATTTACATAAGGAATACTACCTAAATTATATTGAATTTCTTTGCTATTATCAGCCAATAGACAATAATTATTTAATGGATTAGTTTGATTATACCCACCATTGTAATTAGTGTAGCCATCAACTGCTGCATAAGTATTGGTATCGACTAAAGTGTATGAATCTACTGATGTTTCTTTGTATCGTTTTATGGAAATATTACACCATTGATTGTCTGTACCATTACTTGACACAATATTATCTATGTATTCTCTTATATAAGGTGATATATTATAAACTGTGGACCTTTGAGAATTAGATGCAACCTTTTTAGAAAGAGTATATGTAGCAGTTGCAGGTATTGAGTTAGGGGTATTCCAAAGGAATATTTCCAATTTACTTCCTACCTGTGATGCTTCATTTATCTCTATAAGGTATGGAGATCGTGCGTATATTATCATTTTATTTTCTTTAATTCGTAATCTACAATATAATCAACATCCATTGCAAAAGCCTGACCTATCTCGCCATCAATATATTTCTTCTTTCCAGCTTCAAATGGTTTAGTAAAAAATAAACTTGGTCTTAACCCTGTTTGATAAATACTTCTAGTAATAATAAATGCAGTTGATTGATATGAAATAAATCTACCACTTTTTTTATCTCGAAATTGTATTCCCTTTTGTTTTACCCATTTTTCGATTCCTTGTGTTAATCCACCTTTGGGACCAGACTTTGAACCAAATTTAAATCTACTATTTGGCGCTTTGGCTGAACTGCTCTTTCCCTTAACTCCTTGATCTTGATACATTCCATAATCAGCCATACTAAAGCCAACTATTGAATAATTATTTTCACTTAATATTTCGCCTTTAATACTATTATATAACTCCTTTGTGTTATTCTTTCTGCTCTTTGATAGGTTTGATCTTGACTGCTGAATGACATAGTCCCTAAATCGTTTTATTAAAGCCTCTGTGTTTTTTAGTTGCATTAGCAAATAGTCATATCATTAGGTACAATAATATCAAATGTTAAGGTCCATCCTGCCACCTTATTTTCAAATCTATCTGTAAAAGGTTCACATAATGGATCACCATCTATCTGAATTAAATTGCTAAATAAATCACCACGTTTTAGACTACTTACTAATCTTTGAGCAATAGTTATTTGATCATTTAATATGTCAAGCATATTAGTATTATTATCAAATAAATTAACCGGTAAATCTTTACTTATTTCTACGATGTCCATAAATAAAATAGAAATATTATAGTTTGTAACAAATTCCTTTGGACTAGCATTATTTACAATGATATGGGCCAATGGATAAATAGTTTGTTTGACTAAATCAACTTCGAAGATGTCACCAGTACTAACTGAATTGACAAATCCAGTTTCTTTGATATAATCCCTTAATTTATGTATAACGTAATAAAATCCGTTCATTATCTATTTTTATTTATCATTTTCATTTCTAATTCATTCTTTTGCTTCTCAAAACTTAAAAACATTAAGCATTGATTAATGGAAAGTTTGGTAATTTCATCAAATCGTCTAACATCTCCCTGTGATAAGGCATAGATTGAAGAATACCAACCCCATCTTTTTCCAAATTGTGCTTGTTCACTAAACTCATTGGTTTGCTCTCCTCCAAAAAGGCTATCGTATTTTTCAATAATTCTCGACCTAAAGTCCAAAAAAAAACCTTACTACTCAACACTACATCCATTGGAGCATCTAACATTAATTCAGAATACTTATCACTTCCTTCATAGTCCTCAATCAAATATTTATTACCTAATTTTTGTTTAATTGGTCTGTAAAGAATGGCCATACTTTTATGACTATCCTCCCAATCAACAATATAACCATCCAAGTCCATGTACTCACCACTCGACATATCGTTTAGGTTAGGAATAAATCCAAACTCTGTCCCATTTAATTTAAATATTGTGACTAACTCTGGTATCTTTTTAAACAATTCAGCAATCTGATTAACTGCATAATTTAAATCTTGCTGCTTCATCTTGGCCACCACAAATAAATCAACATTGCAAAATATCTGAACCATCTTTTGGTTTAGAAATGTACCTTCCTCATTCTCGCTTGCTATCTTAACAAACTTCTGATATTGGCTTAATTTAATCTCACTTAATGATGTCGGAATTGATATTTTAACCTTCATAGTGTATAAACGTAAATTGTTTGTTTTTGTCTTAATAAATATGATAGTTGCCTTGATTTGGATTATCTAAATGGTATATGATGTTGTATCTAATTGCATCTATTATATGATTCCAAGCATCAAGATAAAGTTTAGATGCCTTATTTAAATAAACGTAGTTATTAAATTCTTTGGCAATGTTTTGTGATTGTGGATCTACAATAATTTGATAGTCTTGCATTCTTACTATTCCCGATTCAATAGTCCCTTTCTTGACTGGTTGTATGTTTATGCCTTGATATTTTAAATCATCAATTAATCTTGGTTCTGCTGAATCTGCAATGATTAAACCATTGTTGCATTTCTCTTTAATAAGTGATGCAAGGATATGTGTTTTTAATCCTCGTTCATATATGATCTCTTTGACGTAAATAATCTTTCTTGCTTTGTCAATGGCCACTTCTGCTAAAGCATCTGGATCTATTGAAAATCCAAAGTCCATCCCATAAGATGTTTGTAATTGATTAGGATTAAACTCACCAAACTTCCAATTGGTAAACACAACACCTTCAGCCTTATCCAACCATCCTCCTAAAATTGTATGCTGATATTTTTTAGGATTGTTTTCTTGTAGGCTTTCAATTTGAGAAATAAATGAATTAGACAAATATTTTTGATTGTCTTTATAGGTTGTGTGTATGTAAGTAGTATCTTTTTTAATTAGTGAAGACCCAGCATCCACTCCTTTATTCTCAAAAAATCTTTTGTATATAAAATGTTCTTTTGTTACAGGATTTAGAATTAGAATAACTCTATTTTGCTTTGAGTTATGCCTAACCGATAAATCAATCTTATCAAATACATCTTCATCAACTAATTCTTCGGCTTCATCAAGAACAAATGTAGTAACTCCAGCCAATGACTTTAGATTAGCCGTTTGCGTTCCACTTGATGTTTTAATTCCCTTAAATATTATCCTTGAATTAGTTTGAGTATTAATAATCTCATCTTTTGTAATATAGAAATGGTCCTGCAATCCTACCGTTTCTATCTTGTCCGTGAACTCTGGAATGATTGACACATGAGCCGATGTAAGTGTGTATCTTGTAAATAGTATCACATGACCTACTTCATACGTTAAAAGCAAAAGGAATGAGTTTAAAGCATACGATTTACCAGAACCACGACCACCAGTTATTACATAGTATCTTGAATCAGAATAAAATAATGGCTTATATTTATCATTTAATTTTATCACTCAAATTTCACAATATCTTTTATGTCGAAATCGTTAATCGTATGTGTATTGTTTTGATCTATGACTTGCTTTGGCATACCATATCTGTATTTGTAAAACAATTCGATGGCCCATTTTTCTCCCTCTTTAATTGCTTGTGCGTGCTTTGATATTGCTTCTTCAGTAAATGGTTCTAATCTTTCATGTATTGCTTGCAAATCAGTTTTAGCAACTAATCTTAAATCAGTATCTCGAATTGGTTTTGTACTATGACCACCATTATTTTTTCTCTTATCCATATTAATACAAATTAATCAATTAATTTTTTAAAACTTAATTCCTACTGCATTTGTATTCTTATCGATTAAATCAATTTCATCCTTATTATTATCATAATGAATATCAATCCCTAATCTTTTAATAGTTTCCCACTTCATTTTGCCATTAGTAAAATAGACCTTTGATTTTGGTATACCTAATTCATCTGCAACTTTATAAACTTCTGCCGATGCTGATTCTTGTCTTCTTGTAATGATATAAACATCCTTTCCTTGAGTTATTAATCTCTTGGCTAATGTTTGCCCTCTCTTTGTCGATAATGTATCATCAAAGTCAAAAGAAACCTTATTTGCTTCAGCTGCATACTCACCTTTGGAGATTATTGCTACATAAACTTCTGTTGCTTTCTCTTTGGTATCATAAATACAATCACCTGTTCCTACTCTCCATTTTCCATTATTACATTTTATTACTGGCATTATATTTCCTCTTTAGTTTCATGCTCCATGTAAACCTTGCGTAATTTACCTATTGTATCCCTCCAGCATGAATCACATGATGTCTGTTGTAATCTTACATTAAAGACATTAAAATAAATATTAGATAGATCATTTTGTATCATTGGTGTTATGCTTTCATGATTTTGACCAAAGAATTGATCTAAATATTGATAATCCTCAATTGATAAACATTGTGGATTATTGTAGGGAAATAGTTTGTTTAACACTTCCTTTCTTTTGTCGCATCCACAATCAAATCCAATTGCTTCTGCTAATTTGTCAACTCCAGCCTTTATACCGATTGCTTCTGTGAACTTTTCTATTGAATCTCCAAGTCCTTGTGATTTTCTTTTGCCCATAACTTTAATTTTGTTTTACAATTTCTAATTGTGTTATAAATTGATGTAAATGATATGCCAGATTCTCTTGACATTTTACGCATTGATATTCCTTTTTTTAAATAAACTGAAAATAGCATTTGATCGTAATAGTCCCAAGTTGCTATGTAATCAAAATAAGGTTTAGTTGATTCGATGATTAAATCATCTGTTAGGTAATCTGAAATTAAATATTCAATTTCCTTTGTAAACTCTACCTTTATTATTTTTACTCTTGATAAATCAGCAGTTAGGCTTCGTAGTGTGTAATAAAAATAAGCCTCATTAATTTCTTTATTCTTTTCTAAAATCTTAATGTATGCTTCTTGGACTATGTCCTCTGCGTAGGTCAACTCGCCAAACTTTCGAACTATGTTAATCCAATGTCGATGTCGCTTAACAAGATGATCTATTGCGTTCACTTTATATTTTTTAGAACTAGGTTTTTTGTAATTCGTGATTTATATACCATAATGCTTTTTCTAAATCTTGCTTCTTATTTCCTTTTTTGTCTGCTCTTAAAATATATTTAATCGAGTTTCCAAGATTAAAATTTAAATTAAAAGAATCAATTATATCAATCACTTCAATTCCATTGCTTTGGTAATGCTCTGGATGATTTATTAAATTATTACTCATGCGCAAAGTTTACATAATTATTTTTGTAATTCCAAATAATCTTTAATTTTTTTAGTTTGTCTGTAAGCTGGATAAGAAGAACCATCATTCATTAGTATTCTATTCTTATTTACTTGTAGACTAAAATTTAAATCTAAATAGGTAGCGCAATCAATTTGCATTTGTCCTGTTGGATTTTCTAACATTTTATCAATCCATTTAATTGCATTCCTATGATTTTCTTTCAAATCTCATTTGCTTTAAACTTTCTTATTAGTTCCTCGCAATCTTCTAACCTTCGAACAATCGTATAATAATACCCATGTGCAAGTGCTATTTGCTGGAATGCTTTTTGGTTTGGTTGTTGGCTTCCTTTTTCAATTTTAACCTCAACAAATAATCCTTTCCAATTCTTGTTTGAGATCATCCAAAACATATCAGCAACACCTGCCTTTGCACCTTCCATTTTTAATTTAATTGCAACTAATCTATGCCTTGCACCTCCGTTTGGAATTGAAAAATAATAAAAGTCTTGTGTAAAATCTAACCAATGACAAATTGCAACTTGTAACTTATGCTCATATTCATTTCTCATTTATGTTATGCATTTAAATTAAATCTATCTGCCTTTGCTTCAAGTTCTCCAGTACCCATATAAATCAAATGCATTCTTACTTCTTGCCAATAGCTTATATCTTGGTTTAATTCTATAAGAGTTTCCATAATTTCGTATACGCACATTAATGCGCATTGTTTAATCTGAAAATCATTAAAATCATATGCAAATTTGTCTGTTAATTGCATTGCTTTACTTTCTGGTGTCATTGTTTTGTTGTTTACAGATTGAAATAATTTTATCTATACAAGCATTCTCTGCTTCTTCGTAAGTTTTAAAACCTATTTCAGCATCCATACCTTTAAACTTTATTTTAACTGAAAATGCAAAAGATAAATCATCTTCATATTGCCAAATATCACATTGAGAACTATACCTCTCTCTAAACCATCTGAATACTTGTTGTTTAAGTGGGGCTTTTATTGTGGGTATTTCCTTTGAATCATAAACATTATCAGTTGTTATAAGTAATGTGGTAATCACATAGTATCCAAAATACTCTTCACCAAACCCTAATTCCTTTAGGGCTAATGCTTGCTCGTATTTAATAAATTCTTTATCGCTCATTTGTCTTGTTGTTTTAAGTGGGTGTTCGGAATTTCCGAATTACTTGATTTTATATCATATTTTAACCTACCATGATTCGTATATAATCTCAAATCAATTGTATCCGTAAATATATCTTCATTAGAATCAATTCCAAAATCATTATTAATTACTTTTTTTTCTAATGTCTGATTATTTTTATTCGATAAATAATAAGCATAGCAAATCAATGCCAGCGCAATTCCGTAAATTAGTTTTCTTTTCATTTTATAAACATGATTTTAAAATTTCGTAACAAAGTAATCTAGGTATTTTACTTCTTTCATAAGCATTAGATAATCCTTGAGTTCCAGTTCTTGATCCTCTTGGAGCTTCATCATGACACGCTTCTCCATTTTTACATATTGGTCTTGGATTCCAAAAAATATTATTAGTCCAAATGTCAGTTGGTTTCATTCTATCATCTCCATATTGACAATAACTAATAGTTTGTCTTGGCAAGTTTTTCATAAAATCCATTTTTCTTAATAATCCTCTTGGGTTTTCAATAAAGAAATATTTGGGTTTATAAAAATTAATTATCTCAATTGTCTTTTTTGCTATTTCAATTCCAAGTTTAGCACTTTCGGTCTTTGGAATATAACCTTTGTCCCCCCCCCCCAATGATGACCTAATGATGCTACACTAAAAGCAGTACATGGAGGACTTGCCCATATAACATCAGGAATAAAATCTATATCATTTGGATTAAATTCCAAAATATTTTTGATATACGATATATTTTCAAAGTCATTAATATCAGATGATAAAACTTTAAATCCCATTCTTTCAGCTATTTTCCCAATAGATCTACTTCCAGCAAATAACTCTAATATTTTCATTATTCGTTTGGTTTAATATTTCCTTCTTGATCAATGTGGCAATCAAATGTAGCTAAACTATTGATAAATTTAATATAACCTTGAGTTTTACAATGTAATTTCCTTTCTTCAACATCTTGAATATTAGAATACTTTTCCCAAAGTTCAATTTTCTCTTCCCTTGAAATTGTAGGTATTTTAAATTGTTCTAAATAATCAAACAAAATTGACAAACCACCAGCTATAAACGTAAATTTCTTATCGTTTTGTTCGCAAAATCTAATTTGCTTGGCATATTCATTGGCCGTGTCAATGGCTTGCTTCTTTAATTCTTGATTACTTGGTACCGGTATCTTTTCTTCTTTTTGTTTTTCTTTAGCTACCTTACTTAAAACTTCATTTTTTTCGTAATAATATTTTTTAATCCATTGTACAAAAATTGATGAATTAAAAAATACTGATGATTCAGATTGATTTAAATACTCGCCATTTAATCCATTGTTAACGGCTATCATTATATCATCCTCTGAATAGTTACCAAATGCCTCAAGATCGGTTAAAATAAGTTTTATATCCATTTCATCCTCTCCTTTATTTTTGTCTCTTAAACCTAATTTGGCTTTAGCTAATGCTACTACTTTCATTGCAATTTGTACTTTTTGGCTTTCTGCTAATAACTTAATTGCTGGCTTCAAATATGCCTGATAAATTAAATCTTCTCTTTTAGTCAAATAATTATTTTCTACTGAACGGGTTATTAAAAGTTCCATCTTCTATTTGTTTTAAAAGTTTATGTTCTAACTCTAGTAAATTTTCAAAGTTCTTTTGGTGATTCCCTTTTTTTTCTAAAGGTTGATGATAAATAATCTCATCGTTCCAACATTTATTATTTAAATAAGTAGATGGATTTTTTCTAAATTTAATATCTTGATTTGCATTTACATAATCTTCTATCGTAGATAAAATATTATCAATATCATTTGCAGATAATTTATTCCAAGTCTTTTCGCATTTAGATCTATCTACTTTTTTATTATAACAATCCCAAAAGAAATTAAAATCACTTTCTCGTTGTATACTTGTAGATTTGTAAACTTGTATATTTGTATTATTGTAAATTGGTATATCTATACTATCAATGCTTTGTACCATGCTTTCTCTTTGCTTTGTACCATGCTTTATCAATGCTTTATCAAGTGCTTTGCTATGTGCTTTATCAAAATTTAATAGAGCAACTATGTTAGCAGAATACTGATTTTTACTTCTTTCAACCACAATAATTAAACCAATTTCTTCGAGATCATTAAGAGTATTGATATAAGTATTATGAGATTTTATACCAATGGCTTCCATCGACATCATGCTTGGAAGACCAAATTTTTTCTTCCATCCTAACCTGTTACAATGCTCAATAATAAAGAAATATAAAGCACAATGATTTGGCTTTATTTTATCTGGATTATCATAAGCATAGTCCCAAAAGTTTCTTGACAAACTATATATGTCCATTTTAAAAAATAAAAAAGCCAGTCTGTGTCAGAGTACAGAACTGGCTTGGTTGGTAAAGATACCGGATAACCCAAAGACTCTGACCCCTTTGGCTTATTGTTACAAATATACAAATATTATTTCTTTTTTTTAGGAATAATACCTAGTTTCTTGTAATCTTTTTCTAACTCTTTGGCTAAATAAATATGCCAAGTGTTATATGTTAATTTTTTCATTGGTTGTAAAGTTTAGTAATTAATTCGACAACTATTGCAAATATCCAGCATGATATGATTCCAACTATTCCGACCATTGTTAAAAATTCTGCAGTATCATTCGAACGTGATTGCTTTCCTTGATTTTTCATTGTCCTCAATTAATTTACGTTTAACACTAACATACTCCCGAATCACTTCTTCTTCATAAATTGAAAAGTATTCTTTTCTTTTATGCTCATATTTATTCACGATACCAGTAACATTCTCAATCGTGTACTCCCTTGCGGAAAAAGGGACAATCCCCTTTTCCTTTAGGTTAACTGCCACTATTTGGCAAGCATCTTTTTTTCTAAATAATTTCATTTAATTTTTGTTTAGTTCTATTTCCATTTCTTCGGTAATAATTAGATACTCCTCGTATTCTTCTAATTCATTCCATTTTCTTTTTGCTTTTAGATATGGTTCAATTTCATCTTGTGAAAATGTTTTCTTTTCGCAAAATCTTGATCTGTCTAATAAATCTATCCACCTATATAAATAGGTTTTTTTATTTTCTTCCATCTTTCATTTTAATTAAAAATTCTTCAGAAAATAAATTATCTTCAACTCTTTTCTCAAACTCTGCTTTTATAATTTCCAAAATTGTAGGAAGAAAATCAGGTGGAGAATTAAATAAAACTGCAAAAGATGCAATTGCAAATGATTCTTCGTATATCTTATAATTAGTTTCCATAATTAAAAAGGTAAATCGTTTGTATTCATTTCATCAATTTCAAAGTTAACTAACTTCTTTACTCCAGTACTTGCCTGATCTTGTCGTGCTGGTAATGATTTGCCAATTTTAAAGTTGCCCAATATTGGGGCATTTTTCTCTGGAGTCTTTACTCCATCTTGTGTGATGAAACCAAAGTTTCCGTAATTGTCTGGCTCCTCTTTTAAGAATCCACTAATATTAAGGTAAGTACCTTTCTTACCTTTGTACAATTTAGACTTGTCTAACAAATCTACGTTGATTGAAATGCTTACTAACTTGCTCATTTGGTTGGTTGGTTAATTTTGAAACTTAATTTTTTAGTTTTAAATAATGATAACACATCTTGATTGCTATTAACAATATTTGATTTTTCAGCATATAAAGCATTTAATTCATCAACTGAATTACAAGCATCAATCATTTTTTTCCATTGTGATAATGGCAATTGTAATTGTACTGGCTTGGACTCCACTTGAGTTCCAGCTGCATCTAAATCCTTGTCAGTAATTAATCCAAGCATTGATGATAAAGAATACCTACGGTAATAAGTAACTCCAGAACCATATGATTGGTAATCATTCATGGCTCCTAATTTAACTTTTGGAATGATTGTAAACGATTCTAATGATTCGCCACTTTCAACATGAAAAAGAATAGTTCTGATTCCATCGTTCTCAAGTAATTGGCTAAAACATAACCCATTTTTTTTAAGCAATGGATTAATAACGGAAAAGATTTGTGGTAGGTCAGCATAAGTGTAATTATGGCCTTTGGTATCCTTATGAATGACAGGGCATTCATTCTGAAAATTGGATAATGATTTAATTAGGTTTTTCATGTTAGTCTTGGTTTAACTCTATAAATTTTGATTTGTAAATTCTTTCTTCTCGATATACTTTAGACCAAAAGTCTTCGAATCCCTCGCAATACCAAGTACAATGATAATACCCAGCTTCATCTTGAAATTTTGCTTTATACTTATGCATGGCCTGTGATGATTGGGATGATGTGACAATACATAATATAAATTAAAATTGTGATGGCAATCATCCCATACAATCCTTCTGGATCTTGTTGATGAAATTCTTTAAAAAATTTAATGATTTTTTTCATGTTAGTAGTTGCGTTTAGTTTTGATTTTTACAATGTCTAAATGAGATGTGTTAGCTAATAGATTATTAGCAATCTTAATGGCATCTTGCTTGCTCCAGCAGTTTTTAACTACTGATGCAATTTCATTCCCTTGCTTGTCTTGGAATGAGAATAAATAAGCATACTCTTTTGGTAAATTTTTCATTTTTTTGTTGGTTTAAGATTGCCAAAGAATCCGCTTCGGCTCGGCTTATAATTTAAACTATTGATTCTTCTGAATTTAACCCTATTATATCTATTCTGCTTTTAGTTACATTACATAATCTATCTGTTAATGTGTAAACATTATGCCACATATTGCATTCTTTTATCACAACAATTGATTTTTTTACTTCTGTAACTACTCCACAAATACATCCATATTTGTATGATCCTTTAATAAAATCGCCTACTTTAATTAAATTTTCCATTGTGTTATTGTTTAAGTGTTTACAAATATAAAACTAATATTTTAAATAAAAAAACTTTATATAAAATTATTTTAATTATTTATTAGACATAAAAAAATCCCTACCGATAAGACCAGTAGGGAATTTAGACCAAACTTAAACCCTTTAACCTATTATGAAAATCAAATATAATACTATTTTACAATTTTACCATCCCTAATCTGAATATTATTTACTTTACTTTTCCCGTTTACAATTTCAACAATTGCAAAACCATGATTATGCATAGAAAAAGGCATATATTTTGGACTTAATAAAGTTAAGCATCCAGTAGTATATGTATTAATAAACTCTTTAAAACCTGTTTTTTTCTGTGTATTGCTGGTCCTATGAACGTGTCCCATTAATGTATTACAAATTGTTTTATTAAATAGATTTTGACTTGGGTTTACTCCACCACTACCATATAATTCATGTCCGTGTAATACTAATAGATCTCCCATTTCCATTCCTTGCCAATCCTCAATCATTGTAATACCTAATTTATCTAACCTAAAAAATACATCAAATTGTAAATCATGTATTTGCGCAAATTCTTCAGCTTGTACTTGTAAAGATTTTGCAAATCTATTTTCGTGATTACCTAACTTATAATAAATTGGAATGTTTCTAAATATATCCCTTAACCTTTGCAAGAAATCTCGATTCATATCCACTTCCCTTTTAAAATCTCGCATATCCTTTTCTTTTTCATGTCGTGAAATAGAATAAAAATCTTGAATATCTCCATTTAAATATAAACAATCAATTTCTTGATCTTTTAAATGCTTAATTGCGCAAGTCAAAGCTTGAAGATCATGATAAGGAAAATGTATGTCTGATAATATTCCAATCTTTTTTAAATTAGCAGGCAATTTAGCTGATATATATTCTTTTCCAATACTTGCTTCTATTCCAAAATTGTCAATTGTGTCAAGATTATAATTTACTATTACTGGTGGCAATTCTAGGTTGATTGATTGTGCTGATCTTTCTTTTGATTTAATATTATTAGTAATCATAAATTTTCTAAAACTATTCCAAGATTGATACCCATACATCGTGTGGAATGTGTTATAAAAATCTTTATTAGTCATATTAGTGGAATAAAAATGCTCCCTAATCTTTGTGACTTTATCGGCTTTGTTCATATTCTTCCATTAAAGTGTCAACAAGAAATTCTATGTTGTTTAATATTTTCATTCGTAAACCATAGGCCACATCATCAATATATTCTATGTTCTGCATTACATCCATCATAGTTTCCAATAAATCAGATGTTTTGGTCCTTCTATTTTCAATTTGCTCAATAGTTTTTGATCCCATTAATAGATGAATTTAAAATATACCCATACAGATATTAATAAACCTTGAATTAGCATAATAATTATTGCCCATATCGGAATAACTTCTCGCACTATTCTTTCAAAGGTTATATGCTCGTTTTCTTTTAATTTAGATTGGTATTGTTTTTCGTAGATATTCTTTATTGAATCTATATCGATTGTGGCTTTAATACTTCCCTTGTAAGACCTTATAATTATGTTGCCTTGTGGAATGGTTATCTTGCTATAAAATCGTGTCAGAATGCCCGAAGAATCGCATGGATTTTCAACTATTAAAGTATCTTTAACACTATCATAAATATGAACTATTTTTTCTGTCCTAAAAGTATCTACTTTAATGATGGTTTTTTGATTTTCTACCTTGCTGGTTTTACAAGAAACAATGGCAAAAAGTATAAACAAAAATGTTAATTTTTTCATGAAAAATAAAGATTAGATTCTGCTTGTCTTCGTAATGTTAATCCTTTTACCGGAACACCTTTGACTTTGTTCCATATAAGAAATTGGCTTTCAATAAATTTGTCGTTAGGATCATCATTTACTTTTTTAAGTAATGTGCTATTTTTTAATGCTCCGGTACCTACGTTATAGGCAAATGAAACAAGCGCATCAAATTGTTCTTGTGTAATATCATCCCTTGTGAATGAGTCCACAGATGCTTCGTAATGCTTTAAGACATTTAAGAATATTTCTGTGGCTCTTGCTTGGCTAATCTCTGGGTCTGTCATCTTTACTTTTGTCCCATCTTCATAGTATGTGCATCCTATTGATATGGTGGCAATGCCAGCAGGACATAAGTAAGGTTTTAATTTAATGCCCTCAAATTGCTTTATTAGGTCGAGTCCTTTTTGGCTTATCTTCATCAAGTTTGCTTCTTAACTCTATATTTTCTGTTCTTAAATTATGAATTTCGGTAGTCAAAGTTTCGACCTTGATTTTTAATTCGGCAACTTCTTGCTTCATATCGTTTGCCATCTCTCGCCAAATTTTAATCGCTTCCTGGACATTAGTAATCTCACCTGCTTCAACTTCAACTTGTGCTTTCTTTCTGCCAAAAACCCATGTAATTGCAGATGCAAAAAATGCAGTTAATGTAGGTAAGATTACTTCGTTCCAATTTTCCATTATTTCTTTAATGCCATTAAAAATTGAGCCTTAACATAAATGGTCATGTTATCGTTTTCCTTAACAAAGTTCTTTAATGTTTCTTGATCAGAAGAATCAAGTTCCAATGCTTCACCTTTGTTTAAAGCAACTGCCCAATCCCAAAACTTTAATGCATCACCTTTAGTTTGTTTAACTAATGCGCCTGCAATAATTTTGCCAAGATTAATACCTTGTGCTGGTGTTCCATCCAATTCGGATAAATCAAAATTTAAATCAATCTTCATTTTTTTGTTTGTTTAGTTTAAAAATATGTAAATGTACTATAATTTTTCAGTTTGTGTTGTAGATGCAATATAATCTTCTATAATAACAAGGTTTAAACATTTAGCTATGTAATTCCAAGCATCATTATCTACAAGCCAATTTGTGTAATCTTGACCTGTCATAGATAAATTACCTTGTGATAATGTTTCACCTTTAGTACCATCGGAATTTTGTGCAAATAATCCATAATAAAATGTAGCTGATTCATTAAGAATTAAATTAACTACATAAGCATCTAAAATAAATGCTTTCTTAATTACTCCATTATCCCAAATTGATATTTCATTTATTAATTTCATATAATTTATTTTAAACTGATGTTATAGTTTGCCATGTAGTTGAAAATACACATAATTTACCTAATGTAGTATCAAATACGGTTAATCCAGTTGCTGGACTTGAAATCGCATTCTTTTGAGTTGTTGTCATTCGAGGAAATAAAACTCCTTTGGTTGTTGAATCTACTTGCAACTGTGCAGATGCATCAGTAGATGTACCACCTGTAATTACTGCTCCGTATAACGCAGTTAATGTTGTAGAACTATTACCAAGTACAGTAGTGTTAGAGCCTAATCCTGTGGAGTTGTAGCCTATTACTATTTGGTTAGTTTGGTTATCTGCTAAAGGAGATGTTTGAAAACCAAGCATTACACTATTATTTAAAATAGTAGCACTTGTTG
>Ga0209084_1000711_pt1 | contig 30778 bp, 55 predicted proteins | sample C_130820_MF_Meta_FD_187309 | JGI IMG/M metagenome (GOLD analysis project Ga0209084, IMG submission 187309) | Freshwater microbial communities from Lake Croche, Canada to study carbon cycling - C_130820_MF_MetaG (SPAdes) (version 2) | ecosystem: Environmental > Aquatic > Freshwater > Lake... | reverse complement strand
GTTCATCGGAAGATGGCAACCGTGGCACGCAGGCCATAAATGGTTAATTGACCAAAGATTGGAACAAGGAAAAAATATTCTTATTCTTATTAGAGACATTGCACCTGATGATAAAAATCCATTCAGTGCTTTGGAAGTACAAAAAAATATTAATTTAGAACTTTGGGAACTTATTAATGAAGGAAGAGTTGTGGTGATGATTATTCCTGATATTGAATCAGTGAACTTTGGAAGAGGTGTTGGATACGATGTTATTGAACATATACCACCACAAGAAGTAAGTGAAATATCTGCAACTAAAATTAGGGAACAATTAAAACAAGAAGGTAAATTATAATGTTAGAAACAAATAAAATAATTAATGGGGATTGTGTTAAAGTGATGGCGAGTCTTCCTGAGTCTTGTGTAGACTTGATAGTAACATCACCACCATATAACGTGGGTATTGATTATGATACCCATCAAGATGAAATGAGTATGCAAGACTATTGGGTATTCACCGAACAATGGTTAACTGAAGCATTCAAAGTATTGAAAGATGATGGAAGAATTGCAGTTAATATCCCATATGAAGTTAATGTACAGGGTAGAGGAGGTAGAGTATTGTTTATGTCTGAGTTTTGGGCGATTATGAAAAAGGTTGGGTTTAATTTCTATGGTCTAGTTGACCTTGATGAAAATTCACCACATAGAAGTAAGACCACAGCGTGGGGTTCATGGATGTCACCAAGTAGTCCTTATATATACAACCCTAAAGAGTGTGTAATCTTAGCTTACAAGAAAGACCGAATCAAAAAGATTAAAGGTGAACCACAATGGATAGGAGAGATGATTGATATTGAACAGGAGGATGGTACAATAAAAAAGAAGATGGTTTATCAGGAAGAAGATAAGAAAGAGTTTATGAGTTTAGTCTACGGACAATGGGAATATTTTGCTGACACCAAACAACAAACTAAAGCAACATTCTCAATGGATATACCTATGAAGGCAATTAAGATTTTAACATATAAAAATGACATTATTCTTGACCCATTTGCTGGTAGTGGAACAAGTATGGTTGCTGCAGAAATTAGTGGACGAAGATGGATTGGAATTGAATTGAGTCCCAATTATTGTAAAGTCGCTCAAGAAAGAGTACAACACTTTGTAGATAGAAACAAACAAATTAAGTTAGAATTATAATTAAAGGGTCTTATGACCCTTTTTTTATTTATAAGGATATTTATAAATAAAAAGATGGGTGATATAATAATAACCAAAAGACAACTTAATTTGATTAGTGAAACACAACAGATTAATGAGTCTTTACTTAGTTTTGAGAATATATTAATGGCTGCCGGATTTATACCTGTAATTGGAGAGATTGCGGATATTGCTTTAATATGTTATTATCTTTATAAGGGTGAAAAATTATATGCCGCTTTAATGTTAATTGGTCTCATACCTGGTGTCGGTCAATGGATTGCATCACCAATTATAAAATTATTTAAGGGTAGTAGAGAAGGTGTTATTGCGATGAAAGAAGGTGGTGCGAAATTAACACAATATTTGGCAAAAAATCCTGAGGCGGCAACTAAATTTGCTAGTTTGGGTAAATATGTAAATTCATCGGCAGTTGAAAAAACAGTTGAAGGTGTTAGTAAAGTTAATGCTAAATTAGGATCAAAATTAAAAAATGGATTAAGTGAAATAAGTGGTGGTGGAGCATTAGCAGGTTTAAGGGCTGGTGGTAAAGAAGCTCTTGCTGGTGGATCATTCAAGACAGGTTTGAAAGATTATTATCAAGGACAAAGATTAACAAAATATTTTGCAAAAAATGGTGTTTTACCTGAAAAAGGTATTCAAACATGGTGGTTAAATGTTGGTGCCAGACAAGATAGAAGAAATGCGTTTAGAAAATTTATTTCTGCAAATAATTTATTAAATAAATTTGGAGTTCCTTCATTAACAACATTTGAAAGAAAGATGTCTGATGATGCTGAATTTAGAAAAAAAATCGCAAGTGATCCAAAAATTAGTGATTATATCGCTCAAAATTATAATCCTAATGGAGGAAATAAAACTTCAACAACAAATACTGCAACACAATCATCAACAACAAACATTGGAACACAATCATCAACCGCACAGTCAGCGGCAGATAATCCATTAGCTGGTTTAATGGGTAGCATGTTTAGTGGTCAACTTGGTAAAATAGCATTAGGAGCATTATGATAAAGAAATTATTGAAAGAAACAGGTATAAGAGATATTTCGGCTTTAAAGAAAAGATATCCTAAAGCAGAAATTTACTTTCACCAAGATTTGGATGGAGTAACTACTGCAATTGCAATGAAAAAATATCTTGAAGATAATGGTATTGATGTTGTTGACGCTCATATTATTCAATATGGTGATAAAGAATTTTCGGTTAAAAAGAATGATGCAACAGGTGATATAATGCCTGTGTTAGTTGATTTTGCTCACGGTAAGCCAATGTTTGTAATTCATACAGACCACCATGATAGACAAGTAGGTGTTGAAAAAGGAACTTCAAAACAATTTAGAGGAGCCCGTTCAAATGTTGAGACAATATCTCAAGTGGTATCACCAAAAGATTTATTTCCATCTCCCGATATTCTATTAATTAATACGGTAGATTCTGCTGATTTTGCGAAACATAATATAACACCTGATGAAGTTGTTAATTATCTTTATAGATATGATAAAGAAAAATCATTACAAAAGAATAAAATGATGTTAGGGTTTGTTATTAACAAATTATTATTGGCGTTTAAAAATAAACCAGGATTTCTTGAAGGGTTAGTTATGGATTCTGAACCATCACTAATGTCTATTTTAAATAACATTAAGAGTTGGATGACAAGAACAAATGCGGCAAAACCAGAAGAATTACAAAAAAATGCAGAAGATTACAAAACAAAAATGAAAGACTTTCCAAGAGTTAATGATAATATTATTTTCCAATATGGTGGAGGTAGTATGTTTAAACCTGGGTCTTATGATAGGTATACTCCATTTAGAAATAATCCTGAGGCAGACTTTCTTATTATGGCTTGGCCGATGGGATTGGTTCAAGCATCGTGTAATCCTTTTAAGAAGGATAGAGAACTTAAGGGTGTTAATCTTGGGGAAATAGCTCAAGAGGTGTTATCAAAATGGGAGGGACAATTGAAACAAAAAAATATACCATTATCTACAATGAAATGGGTTAGTGAAACAAGTGTAGGACCTGAAAGTGTTGGGTTTACATTCAAAGATTTTGATGCATTATATGGTGGTAAATTTATGTTTATGGATGGTGGAGAAAAAGCGTTAAATAAAGTTAAGGAGATGATGGAGAAACCATTCAAAGATTTATCTGAGCAAGAAATTGCAATGATGGATAAGATTAATATTAATGCGTGGGATTTAATTCAGGCCAATTCAGGTGGACACAAATGTATTACTAATATTTCAGGATTAAATTATCTTGGTAGAGGTAAGAGACCACCTCAAGGTCAATATAAGTACGATTCTGAAAAAGATGATTCACCTTCAGTTAAGTTTACGAAAATGATTGCTCATCAGTTTGAAAATATATTAAAAGAAAAGATTGCAGAATCAAAATAGGTATTCAACTGAATCACCAGATTCAATATTAAGTTTTTCACATAGACCACCTTTGATTTCCAATACAATATTTCCGTTACCACAGTAACTTGGACAATCATTTTCATTACACGGAGGGCAGTCATGATGAATATTAACGATTACATTATTTTTAATTATTATTATATCTAAATTAACCAAACAATCTTTCATCCAAAAACATTGTTTATGTCCACCCATTAAAAAAAGTAATCCATTAAAAGTTTTATCAAATTTTTTACCCATCATTCCCCTTGATTGGGATTTTTCGTCAATTAATGTTTTGGTTTTAAAAATATTGTTATTAATTTTAACTCTCATATAATATAAATATAATGTAAAATAAAACTATATGAAAAAAAACATCTCATTAATAATATGTTTTTTTAATAAAAAATACTATCTTTGTAAGACTTTGGTGAAAATGATGATATTTATATATCCACACCTAAAAAGGTGAGCACCCCAACAAATAGTTTCATAAAAATTTGATAGTTTCCCAAAACTTTCTTATCTTTGTGAAACAATCGTCCTACAAGTGTGTTGTTCGAGAGAATTACTGAAGCTTGTAGGACTTCTTTAAAACAAAAGTTCTTTTAAAATATTGATTACACCCGCTGGTACAACCAGCGCATGACGTGGATAGGTGACCGTGGGGAAGTGGGATTGTAATCATTAATATATTAAATTGTGCGGTAGAGCAGCGGTAGCTCGGAAGGCTCATAACCTTTAGGTCGGTGGTTCGAACCCACCCTGCGCAACTAAAGAAAAAACGTGGTAAGCTGCGATAAGCTGTAATAGCCGCACACAGGCAACAATTTACAGATTTTTTTTCTTAAAAATGAACCATAATTTGACGAGGGATGCTGATGAAATATTTCAGTTACGTTGGGTGAGAGACCCGAATGGATAGAAGGTATAAAAGTAATCCAACATCGGCTCGCAGATTCCTTCTTTTGGGTTCATAAAAAAAGATTTGACGAATTGAAAAATTCTTCTTATCTTTGAAAAACAAACGACGAGAGTTATTTGTTCTTTGAAATGATAACCGAATAAACCTGTCCTATTAGGAGTAGGGGGTCTTAAGAATTATTCGTTGTATTATCAGTTCAAAAAAAATCTTACAAAAAGATTTGATTGTTTCAAAACTTTCACTTATCTTTGTAAGACAAATGAAGGAGAGGGGTAGTAAAGGTTCCAAGTTTACTTGGTCGCAAAGTGTCCCCTTTTCTTCATTCTTTAGAAAAGTTCTTTGAATAAAAATATTATCCGTTTGGATGTTGATTATGAGACCTTCGGGTTGATTATGAGACTAATCTAATAAAAGGTAATTGGCCGTGTATGGTCATTAAATAAACTACGAAAGTAGGATAAAGTGGAATCACATGTGTAAGTGATTTTGCGGTCTAATAAATTGGACTTGAGTACACGAGTGGGATATCGTCTGACCTTTAGTATCGAGGGTGACACTGTAGAGAAAGTGGTCGGATGGTTCGGGAATGTGGATTCTCGGACTGAGTTCGGAAGAACAATAAGAATAACCCATAGGAATCATGTGAGAAATATATTTCCAACTATATTATTGCGGGTTCCAATATAAGAGAAGTCTTAAAGTCGAAAGACAAGTTAATTAACAGGTGGTGCTGAATTGACCTAACCTTAACTCTACCAAGAGTATGTGTTACGAAGATTTCTTGAAATATGAAGGTGGGGACATCTTACAGAGTAGTTTAGTATTCGGTTGTTCAAAAGACAACTGAGCTTACGGTAGACCACTACTTTGATACATCCATACACAATTAACTTAATGCAATTTAAGAAATTAAAAATCAATTAAGCGAAAGTGTCTATCAGATTTCAGTGAAAGTTACCTACACAGTCACGGGTTGTCCGTGGCACATGAGAATCGCAAGTTCAAATGTATTTTCACCAAAGACCTCTAATCCCGCAAGGATTAATCAGACCGCAAGTTTGAAGAGAGTTGAGTAATGAGAGAGTAGTTGAAATCTTAAGGAGTGATTGGTCTAACCAATCGGTAATGAGGGTTACTAATCAAAAGTTAGTGGAAATCGGAGGAAACAATAATCTCCTGTAAAGATTCTCAATGATAGGTGTATTCTCAACCTTGATGCCAAATTAACCCTGACGTTTCTACGTTAGGGTTTTTTTTTATTTGAACTTACTGAATGTTGGAGAGTTATCTATTGTTTTTTGTAATGTGTTCTTGTAAAAACCTTTTTCTTTTAAATCTTCAAAGTATTCTGATATTTGTCTTGCCTTATGTCTACCTTCTTCAAAAGATAATACAGAATAAATAAATTGTGGTGTAAAATAAGTTAGAGATGAATTATCTAATTGTTTTACCATATGATTTAATAACATAGTAATGTAGGACGGAGAGTATTTCATGTCCTTAAGTATTGTTTCCAACATTTCTAAATCTTTTTCTAGCATTCTTATAAATATTCAGAATAAATATTTTTTTATTTCAAATTATATCGATATCTTTGTAATCTAAATAAATAGGTATGACAATGAACTCACATAATATTAAGATTCAACATGAGGCTTTTGGAAATATTTTGGATGAAACTTTTGTTAATCCAATTCAATTTAAGTTATTTCTTAAAATGGTACAAGGGTGTATTTCAATGAAAGAAGACTTAACGTTTTTTAATGGAGTTGATTTTTTTGTTCATGTTCCTTATAAACATTTGGTTAGTTCCATTATCACTACAAATTTAGATAACTATACGTTAGTAGATCATTTAATTAACAAATCAAAAATGGAGGCAGAAGTAACAAAATGATAGAAGATAAAACAATACTATATATTGGAATTATAATGATTGTGATTTCAATTATTTTGCATTTCAGTGAATCTAAGAATGGGTATGATGATGGGTATGATGATGAGTATGATGATGGGTATGATGATGAGTATGATGATTATGAGTATGATGATGAGTATGATGATGAGTATGATGATGACGTACGAGACATTACAGAATCTGAAGTGACTAAAAAAAATGATGATGAGAAAACTTATATTTCAGGATTAATCAAAGAATTAAAAAATAAATCATATAAAAGTCAAAAAGATAAGGATATAATAGGTCTTTTGGAAGTTAAATTAAAACAATTAATAAATCAAAAATAGAGGCAGAAGTAATAAAATGACACACGAAATACCAACATTATTTATTATAGGTTTAATACTATTATGTGTGAAAGCTTCTAGTAATGAAGAAACTAAACCTAGTTATGTACGACAAAGAGAAGACGAATATTATTATGATGAGGATTATTATGATGATGAGTATGATGAGGATGAAATAACTGAGGCTGAGGTTGTTGAAACTGAAACTAACGAAGAAATTCAAATTAGAGAGTTGATAAAAGAACTTAAATCTAAACGTGATAAGTCAAAGAAAGACCAATACAATATTGATTTATTAAATGTTAAATTAAACCAATTAATAAATAAAAAATGATAACTGTAAAAAATATAATTGAATGGTCTAAACCACACCCATTAGATGGTGGTAAGATGACACGACTTTATAATGATGAGATTGAATTTTCAATTGTAGGGGGTAGAAGTGGATTGTATGGTAATTTTGAAACTGATTTTGAGATTGCGATTATAGATAAGAAGAGTGGTGAATTTATTACAAAATTCTTTTATCCTGAGGGTAGTGATGATGTTATTGGTTATATGAAATCAGAGGATGTTGAAAAACTTGTCAATCAAGTTTTAGGTAAAGGTTTCCAAGTTTTTTAAAATTTGGTGGTGGTAGTTGTACTGAACCAGTACGGCCCTAAAGGAGAGACTTTGGTCTCTCTTTTTTTATTTTTTAAGGTCAGGGATTTAATTATCCCACCAGATACCAAAACCACAGTTCTTAAAAACTAATTTATTACAATCTTCTTTAATTTCGTCAATTAGTTCATCGTATTCGGCCCAATCACCCATTCCAACGTCATCTCCTATTTCTTCAATTGTTTTGTAAGTTTCATTTCCATCATCATCTTGGGATAGTAAATTAGTATCACCCCAACTCCAATTACATAAGACAGTTGTTTCATCATTTTCTAAATCAAGACGTGGATTGTATAGATCAATATATGCATATTGTTTTGGGTAATCATAAATGTTGGTAACCTTTATACCTTTTGGAGTTGACATTTTGTTGATTGCTTTCTCTGTGAATTCATCGGCTTTTTCCTGTCCAAGTTCAGCGACTAAATCAGGAAGAAAATCTTCCAAATTATAGTTGATCATTTTGGCAATAGATTCTGTGTCGGGATTTGGGTATCCAACTTTACTTAATACTTTAAGAAATGTTTTTAAGTTGCTCATAATTCAAATATATCTTTATTTGGGTCTTGCCAAAATAGGTTCATTTTAGTTCCTGATAGTAAGGTTGGGTTATCGTTATATGAAATACAATATACTTCATTTACTATTATTTGTTTTATTAAATTTGCGTGGTCATCTGTATATGTTAATATGATATATTGATTTCTTAGTCTATCAAAATCATATTCGCTCATTGTTGGTCTTGGTATTCCTTCTGTTAGTTCGCATTTATCTTTAATTTCTTTATTCCAGGTGCAGATATAATATCTATCATAATCCAATTCTTCTGTTTCTACCTCTCCGTTTCCATCACAATTGTCACAAGTCACTTGACCGCCAGTGCAGTTATTACAATCCATTCTTCCATCTCCACCACATTCGTCACATGATACAATTCCTTCACCAGCACATTCAGCACATGTTACCATTTCACCACCATCTTCTATTTCTCCACTTCCATAACAATGGGGACATTCCATTTCACCTGAACTATCACAAACGTCACAATCAATGCTACCAATACCATCACAGTTATAACAATTAACATAACCACTTTCACCACATTCCCCACATATTTCATTGTGATTATTACCAACAGTTGTCATAAGATGGGCGAATGAAATTCTATTTAAAAGAGAATCACCTATTTCAAAATTGTTTGATCGTTTCAACGACCATACATAAAAAAATAATTTAATTTTATTTGAATTTGATACGAATTGAAAATATTCATTTTGTGATAACATCAAATCTTTAAAATGTTCGTATAAATCCTGTTGGATATCTGCGTTTGGTAGTAAATCTACAATTTTTTTGGCTAATCTTTTTAATTTATCGTTCATATTAATCGTTGTCGTATCTAAATTTGTATCCCAAATCAAAAACATGTTTTTCGTCAATTTGGTAATCTATTGAAAAAATTATGGGGTCTGTTGTATAACAATTTGATTTTGATGAACTAACAATTTTACCGTCTTCAGTTATGACGTATTCGCTTATAAACTTTTCAAGTTTATCTGACATTATTTTAATATCCTGAGCAAAAGAATATAAATTAAACTCTATAGGACCTTGATAATCAAATTTAACATCTACATCGTAACCTGATAATTTAGTTTGATTTTGGTCAATATATTCAAATTCAATGTGTACTGTCATGATGTCAAACATTTTAGGTTTGGCGTTCATGATTATCAAATATTTTAATTTCTCCGATAAAACTTCTTCGTTAATCATATTAATAAATACCTTTATTTTGTAATATTGACGTTGTATATTTTAAAAAACACTTCACAATGTCAATACAAGTTATTTTAACCGAAAACGAAATCCTTAATACACCAAACGATGCTATGTTGGGTGAATTAACAAGAAATAAATACTGGAGAGCCAGGAGGGACGCAGAAGGTCCTCAATATGATGACGAACACTTCGCCATGGTTATCGGAGAAGATGGTCTTGTTAAGTCTATAATCCGTCCATATACCTGTTCTTATTGCAATAAAGATACATCAAAAGTGGAGTATGATTACTTGGTTGGACATGATCATTTGAGTTGTGTTTTGGAACAAGATAATGAATCCAAACAAAACGAATATGATAAATGCGTAATATGCGGTAAGGAAACACCTTATTTACGTTCCACACATATTGATATGAGGTATTTTTATGTGGAAGGATCTGGTCAAACTTGTGAAGATTGTTATAATAAATAAAAAATAATTTTGGTTGTTAAATAATAGTTCTTTATCTTTGTATTCACAAATAACCACTATATGACCAAAGAAACCAATGCACAAATACTAGAAACCGTAATAAGTGACTTCAAATCATACGGGTTTATTGATTGTCCAAAAGAACCTAACAATAATCGTTTTTTGTATAAACCTTCAACAGTTTATGGAAATGAACAAAACGGTATCCGAATTCATATAAGTTATGTAAGTGATAAGAATGTCTATATTGGAGTTTATGATAGGACAAATAACGGTATGGATTGGGGAGAAAAATACCATAAATTTGCTGGAACTTCTACTGGTTGCAGTGTTAAGTGGGATTATACAAAAAGAACTTTTGGTAGATTTTGGATGACTACTTTTTCAAACCGAGTTAATAAATTACTTTATAAAAAATAATTTTGGCAGGTAATTCAGAAAGACCTATCTTTGTATTCACAAAACAATAATACTATGACACAGACAAACACACCTACAATCCCAGCAATCAAAGTTACTACAGGTACAATGGCAGGAGACGTATTTTACGGTTCTTTTGATACCACAGTAAAAAACAAGAGAGTTTCTGTAATAGTCTCCAACCATATCAAAGATGTGAACAAACAATACGAATTCCGTGTTGCGGCTAAATGTCAGGCAGGATTCATTAACATCTCTGATTGGACTTCAACTCCTTATGAAGCAATTTCTTCTTGGAATAAGAATGCTCTTGTTAATGTTCAAATGAAAGGTGAAAGTGGACATTGGTTTAATGTACTAACAACCAAAAGTGGTAAATGGTATTCAATTGACCGTGGATTCCTTGAAATAATAACCGTTGGAACTATGAGACAATCATTCCCTGATATGTGTGATATGAGTTTGTGGGCGTTGGTTAATACAAAAACATGGGCAGATAAAGCATTCGTACAAAACTAATATAATAATCCTCACCCAAAAAAGGTGGGGATTTTTTTTAAATATATTTGTTGGAATGAAATAACTCTCTTATCTTTGTATTCACAAAACGATAAAAATATGACAACTACCACTATCACTTTAGACAGAGTTAAGAACTACAAAGGTCAAAACTCATTTTTGAAAAACCTTCAAGGGTCACTTGCAAAATACAATGGATTAACTGACAAACAAATGGTGGCCGCTGAAAAGTGTCTCAATGGTGAGGCTAAGGCTGTTGATATGGATAGTCTTCGTCCTGAGTTAAGGGAAATTGTTGAATACAAAGGTGAAAATTCTTTTGTTAAAGACATCGTATCTAAGTTCCAAAAGTATGGTACTTTAACTCAAAAACAAATTGAAGCCGCAACCAAACAAATTACCAAAGAGGAAGATAAGGAAAAAACCATTCGTATGAACTGGCCAACAATCGGGGAAACAATCAAATTGGGACGTAAGATTGGTGTTCAGTTGAAAGAGACCTATGGTCTTGAGTTTAACCCAATATTGATTGATATCACAAAGTTATTGGCTGTTAGTCCAAAGGCGGTTAAGTTCGCTGGTAAGATGACTATTAAGAGAGGTAAAGTTTGTACCTCTTGTATGAAGACCTTAACTGATGAGTTTTCTATGTTAACAAATATGGGTAAGATATGTGCTAAACACATGAAAATTGAATATATCACCGACGCATCTCAAGCAGAGGGATTCCGTGAGAGATATCTTCAGAGAGTTGAAGAAATCGGAGAAATGGAATTTTGGGTTCCAAAATCTCAAATTGTAAAATGGGAAGGAATGACCGAATCCATTTTGAGAAGTATGTAATAAGATTTAAACCCCCTTAATTGGGGGTTTTTTTATTTATTGGATATTTATTACCAATGGAGTATGTAATCACTGAGAATCAACTTAAAACGATATTAGAACAGTCTAAGGAACCTTCGATGCCTGTGATAATAAAGTTATTTAAACTCTTGAATGAAGAGAAGAAAAAGAATAAGACAAGAGCATCTTTAATTCAGGTGATAGAACAGTTTGCACCATATATTAATGTACCGAAAGAATATGCCTTATATCTTTTGGAATTATATCTATTGAATTATAGAAAAGATGGTGACTACTCTGGATTAACCAAAGAAAACTTTATTGACCCAAGAAAGAATAAAGGTAAAACAACTACAAACCCAAATGCAAAGTTATATACTGTTGCGCAACTACCATTTAAAGGGTCTAACTTAGAAGGATATTGGAGTAAAGATTACAATGGAAAACCTTATTACAAAGTTGTATCGTATAGATGGTACCCAGTATATATCTTCAAAGATGATAAGTGGTATGAAGTTACTGAAAGATACTCATCTTCAACATCAAAACAAATGAGAAATGCAAATCCTGTTAAATGGGATGATTATTTGGATAGTGTGGTATATACCTTAACAAAAGATGAAATGAAGATGTTGGAACACGGGAAGAGTCACGATGAGGTTATGAAAACAAAACTTGAAAAATTAAAATCTGTTGAGCCCGAAATATCCAAAAGAAAGAAAACTGCTAAGATATATAATTCTTACGGGTTCGAAAATCCGGCTAATGCAAATATAAAGTTTAAAGTTAAATCTGTAGACATAGAAGGTGATAAAGCAATTGTTACTATTGATGTTTATGATGTTCTTAAAAGAGAAGGGAATAAAAGTATTCCAACACCTCAAAATTATTTAAGAGGAGAAATTCCAAATCTTACTACAAAGAAAGTTGAAGATAAAATAGTATCAAAAATGAGAGGTGAATTAAAAGATTATACTGGAACACGGCAAAGATATACACATGAAATACCTCCTGGTACAAAGATAGAATTTAAATTTAATCATTTAAAAAAATAAATAAGACCCTCAATTTGATTGGGGGTTTTTTATTTTGTATCTTTATAAAAAATAAAAAATTATGAAACCTGAATTAAAAGAATTAATTGAAGACGGTATTATTTCCGAAATAGAAGTGATTGAATTTTTATCAACATTAAAAAAATTATCTGCGAATAATGTTCTTCCTGATAATGATAATTTCAAATTAGCTATTGATAATTTTGGATTTGAAGAAAGTGATGATTGGATTAAAATAGATGAGGACACGAGTTATAAAATTTAACAATAAAAATGACACAGTACGAGAAACATCAAAGGATGATTGCAAATATCTTAAATGAATTTGATTTTGATAGGCTTCATCAAGCAATGATTTGTTTGGGTTGGGAATGGTATTTTACTGGAGTTCCAACCATTGATGAACTTAGAGATGGGGCTCGTGAAAGAATAGATAATGCAATTAAAGGGTGCCTTAAAGAAGGTAATGATAATGAACCATATTCTTCCTCAAGCGGAGGGTTAAAGGCTACTGTTGTGAAGGATACTTATGGACAAATTGATTTCATTGAACTAGAATTTGTATTAACAAGTTGGGATTCGGAAAGTGATGATATCTTAATATAAGATTTTGACAAATCAGAATTAGTTTATTATCTTTTTTAAAAATAAAATTATGACAGTAAAAGCCGCATTGAAGTATAAAAACAAACTTACATCAAAAATGAATGATGAGTTTGTAAAATTATCAACATATAATTCAGTTGATGTAGATAGTGTTAAACCATATTCTGCGTCAGAAGCGCTTGTTAATTATCTTAAAATGAGCGAGGAGTTAGTTACTCTAAAAACCAAAATACATTTGGCAAATGCAAAAGTATATGATAAGATTTTCTTGTTATCTGAGTTAAAGTCTCAAGCATTAAAATTGGTACATATTGATTGTAGTGAAGGTAAGATAAGTAAATCTTCAAGATTTAGCAGAATGGATGAAGGTACTGAAATAAAAGTATGTGAAATTACTATTCTTGAAAGAGATAAAATGGTCAGAGAAATAGAAGAAAAAATTGAACTAATTCAAGATGAATTAGATTATCATAATACAACAACAATAATATAAGATTTAGGGGTTAAGTGCGAAAAAGGAATAATAATTTGTAAAGACAGCTATGGTTAATAATTGATGATTGATAATGATGTGAATTCAAAATTCAAAATTCAAAATCTCAAAAGTCTGTATTATCAATTCAATCAAAATTCATTTAATACTTTTTATTTGAACTTTTTTCCTTAACCCTTTCTTTATGTAATTAAGTATATTTATATATGTGAAAGCATGTTTAAAAAATACAACCAAATACTTCAGTTCTGAACAAATTAAATTAATTAAAGATTTTATTAATTTATTACAACAAGAAGTTTCATTACAAAAAGATGTTCATATTAATTTTGATGGACAAAGAGAAGGACACATGACAACAGGAGTTAGAAGACCTGGACATCGTATACATGTCTTAACAAAAGATAGATTACTCATTGATGTATTACGAACATTAGCACATGAATGGACACACGAGTTTCAACATCAAAAGTTAGGACTTAAAGATAATCAAAAAATACAAGATATAGGTGGACCAGAAGAAAACATGGCAAATGTTTTATCAGGAATATTTGTAAAAAAGTTTGCCAAGAAGTTTCCAAAATATTTAAAAACAATGTATGGTGAAAATTAATCTTTAATATATTTATATTGTATGGAACTAAACGAACAAGTATCAAGAATAAAGGGACTAATATACGAATTATCTCCAAAATCAACAGGAGTTCAGGATTTTATTCAAAAAGTTAAAAATACTCCAGGTCTTTTAAAGTTTTTAGATTTCAAGACACACAAGGCATTAGAAGAATATATAACTGATGGTAATTATAACGATATGGAAGAATTAAAAAAAGATGCTGAAAAGTTCTTCAAAAAAAAGAAACATTAATATCCATTTTCCTCCGAACAAGTCATTCTATAAATTTCAAAAAGATATTCACCAAATTCATCTCTACATAGGATTCTCAAATAATCCATTACATCACTATAATAATCTTTTTCAGATATGTCTTCATCAAATACATTAATAAGTTCATCGATCGCATAATCAATTACATCATCTGCATATTCAAATTCATCATTAAAATCGTCACATAATGTAGGATAATTAATTTCACCTTGTGATATGAAATCCTTCATTATTTCCTTATTGAATCTTCTCTTAACCCAATTCAAAGCATCCGATTCGGTTAACATTTTGTATTGTTGTTCTGTTATAATGTATTTCATAATTAAAATTGGTAGGTCATTATATATTGTCCAGGTGTAATTGATTTTTTTAATATTTGTCCGTGATAACCAAACATTCTCGTTATTTGGTCAACTAAGGTTTTCATTTCATTAACGTGTACATTTGGTTCTAAAAAAACATAAACCATACCATCAGATATTCTAACAAATGTTACAGAGTCTTTTTCTTCCAAAAACTTTATGACCATTTTATCTAACTTACTCTCTGTAATAATATATTTCATTAGTCATTATATATTTGAAATCTTACTTTATCAAAAGGAAATCCTTCTCTAGATAAAGGACTTGATGAAGATAATCCCATCATCTCGGCAATAGATTTAAATTCTGTTTTGAATTTTTCCATCTGTGATTTATAATTGTCGTCATTAGGGTTAAACCATTTTGGTAGAACAGAATGTGCCACAACAATCCATTCAGTACGAGAACTACCTGTAAAAGAGGATGTTTCTCCATCACCACCACCCCAACCTTGTGGGGTTACTTTACTAACCTCAATTCCTTTTAGGTTATCGACTGGTGTATGTTTCATTGTGTATTTAAAAATAACATTAACTATTTTTTGGAAGGCTTCTTCATATTTCAAACTACTTGGGTCTTTAATGTATTTTGGGTCATCGTTCATTATCTTTTTAAGATAATAGATGGGGTCAAAATATTCTTTAATTAAGTTATATTGTTGTTCTGTAACAATATACTTCTTTCTATACTCATTAACTTCATCAATTTTATTACATTTTTTGGATATGGAACCAACATAGACATCAAGTCCAAGCCATTTTTTAATTTCTTGTCTTACACCTTCTCTAATCATTCTTGCGACAAACCCTGGCTTTGTATTAGCTTCTTGTATGTAATCAATATCAAGTATTACAATAACTTGGATTGAATCTTTATCTTCTGAATCAACCATATAGCCGCAAACACCATCAACTTCTTTATCGGATAAAAAAGATTCAAGTAATTTTATGGTTTTTTCATTTTTGTTCATGATAATAAATACTTTAGTTATAAGTATTAAACTATCTCTTTAACGGGTAACTTATAAGTTTTATTAAACCAAGCAGATACAACAATAAGAAGAACGTTATCCATATAACCTTTACCAAACTTTTTATTCAATTCTTGTTTAACAACATCACCAACATACATGGTTCCTGTGTTAATATCAAACAAAAAGAATTCGTTGGTCCAAGTTTGTTCTAATTTATTATAATGGAGGTAGGGGAAACTATATTTGTCGTCAATAAATTTAACAATGTGTTTTTCTAAAGTAGTCATATACGATAATATACGATAATATAATTAAAATATCTATTAATTTACCAATCAAAAGATGTATTTGTGTTTGTTGATTCGTAATTTAATAAAATAGGCATTGTTGTCTTCGTGCGTAATATTCTTTCTAAATCATAAGTTAAGTCATCGGCATCCATTTGACCTCTTCTTATTGAACTATAATATATCATAATGTTTATCATCATGTATTTGTGTTCCTGTGGTCTATTACTGTGTGTAACAGTAACCCAATCTGCACTGGTAACAACAACTTTTTCAACCTGTTCAATTTGATTACAAGATTCTTCGCCAACATCTCCTTCATAATCATCAGCACTTTTTTCACAAACACTACGAATATAATTTAACTTATCATCAATAATCTCTTGAAACATTTCTATTGTATTAGATTTGTTTTCAAACAATCTATTATATTGTGATTCTTTAATAATGTATTTCATAGTTAAAAGTGTATGGATTCGGCTTCTTGGTCAAACTCTTTATTAAACCAATCAAGAAAGAATGATATATTTTCTTGACCAAAATAATCTTCCAATTTATGAAATAATTCATGATTAGGTACCAATTCATGTGTCCAAACATAATACTTGGCAAAACTTTTCCATGGCTTATCAGGAGAATAATATTCTAAAAATGTATCGTCTCCGTTACTATAAGTGGCAATAAGAGTATCACGATAATTAAACTGAGGAAAAACTTGTTTAACCATCTTATCAACCAAACCGGTCATTCTATTTTCGTTTATAATATATCTCATATTGTTTCATTTGGGTCTTGTGATATATATACTAAAAATATATCAATACCTAAGAAATTAATTAATTCTTTTTTAAGAGTATTACTAATTTCTTCTGAAAAAGATGAATTCAAATGATTTTTTGTGAATATTACAATTATTACCTCTCCCTTATCTTCGTTATCTTTGGGGGATTCTATAAGTACAATTCTCGATATATTTGGAATTTCATAACGTTCAATCATCTCCAAAATATATGGAACATATCGTTCATTCTTTTTTGATAGTTTAATAGTTGTTATCATATCATAACGATATTAGAGTTAATTGTAACAATATGAATACCTAAATAATCTTCAATCTTTTGAGCTAATTCATTTCCTGCAACGGTTTGTAATAATCGTCTATTGAAATGTTTATCTGAAACATAAAAGGTTGGAAATAACTTATAAAATCCAAACTTATCATCATAATCAATATCAAATTCGACTTTATCAATACCATTAAAATCAAAAGAATCAACAATAGTTTTAATTGATTGATACCTTTTAAGTTTTTCGTTTTGATGTTCTGTTATAATGTATTTCATACTGTTTCTATTTTGGCAATCACTAATTCAGTATGAGTCATAAACCACCATTTAAATAATTCTTGCCATCTGTCTCCAAAATACCCATTAAGTGCATTAAATGTTGATTCAGGGAGTGCAATTGTAGGACATTGTCCTTGACTGACATAGTCAATATTTGGATTATCACAAGCGGAATACCACATATGTTCATATTCACCACTACCATCACTTTCCACCAAAAAAAAGAAAATTTCACCAACATCTTCAATATCTTTTCTATAACTTTTAGGTGATTCCCAACCTCCGTAGGGTGTTAAATGTTCATCGAAAAACTCCATAATATTTTTTTCTAATCTTTCAGATCTAATGGATTGTTCTGCTATTTTATATTGTGATTCTGTTATAATGTATTTCATAATAATAATTTGTTAAAAATATATGGTTTCTTTAATATCTATTAGTTTCCTTATTTCTTTTTCAGATGATTTAATTGAAGTACTATACAAATACAAATCACCTCCAACAGAAGTTAAATTTCCAAGAGATTTAATTCGAGTGCCTCTCAAATTCAAATAACCTCCAACCGAAGTTAAATTTCCAAGAGATTTAATTGGAGTGTGTTGCAAATCCAAATCACCTCCAACAGAAGTTAAATTTCCAAGAGATTTAATTGGAGTGCCTCTCAAATACAAACTACCTCCAACAGAAGTTAAATTTCCAAGAGATTCAATTGGAGTGTATTGCAAATCCAAATCACCTTCAACCGAAGTTAAATTTCCAAGAGATTCAATTGGAATGCCTCTAAAACCCAAATCACCTTTAATAGAATATAATGGATTTCCTTTTCTCTCAAGATATGATTGAAGTAGGTCCCATCCACCAAAATATTCAACATTAGGAAAATGAAGAACTTTTTCTTCTTCCTTTAATAATTGATATTGTGATTCCGTTATAATGTTTTTCATAATAATATAAATACTTGTATAATTAAATATAGGATTAACAAGATGCAAATATAAGATATTTAATAGTATGAACTTGCAAGAAGATATAAAAAGGATTAGACAGGTTATGAATCTTATAAATGAGGAAAAAGTGCCAGCAACACCAAACGAGTTAATTAAATCCTTACCAAACGATTTAAAGACATTGTTATTCAAACAATGGGGAGCAAAACAAAATCCAAAGTGGCATCCTGAAGGTAATAGTTTGAAACATATAATTGTTGTTATAAAAAGAGCATATAATCATTATCCGAATGATCCAAATATGATTATGGCAGCACTTTTTCACGACTTAGGAAAAATGGATACATATGCAATTAATCCTAAAACAGGGGAACCAACCGCATATGGACACGAAAACAAATCTACCGATTATGTTGAACAATTCAAAGATTGGATATCAACATTTGAAGGGACGGATGTTGATGAGATAAAATATTTGGTTCAAAACCATATGAAAGTTAAGCCACGCACTTGGGATTCAATGAGGGATTCAAAAAAAGAACCAATATCATCTCATCCATCATTTGATAAGTTAAAAGGGTTTACAGATAAATTAGATGGTGGTGGATATGAAATAGATAAAGAAGAAGAATCTGAAGGAGTTGGGGCATATGCTGCACCAGCATTTGAGATGAAGCCAGATCACGAACATTTCAAACATTTATATAATGAATCATTAGACAATGATTATTCAGAGGGGACTATGAAGATAATTGAAAAGATGGTGACTAAAATGGATTTGCCATTTGTTGAATCTTCTGAAGTTAATTGGTCAGAAATGCATGGTTCATATGAGATTAAATTATATTATCCGAGACATGTTAAACAAGATATTAGATGGGAAAATGAAATGAACATCCTATCAACCTTAAGACCATTTTTAGGATTACCACTTTATAGTATACTTGTAAGAAGTTTTTATAGTAAAAACCCTGATGAATTTGTTGGTGGTGTTAATGAAGCATATACACCATGGGTTAAAAGAAGATTGGCTTTGATTAGAAAAGCCGAACGAGCATCATACTATTATATGGTGAACACGTTTAAACGCAGAATGGAAACTGATAAAGAGTTCAGTAAAAATGATTTTATTAATATGTATTTCTCAATAATAATGGATGAAATGCATGGGGAATTATCAAGTTGGGGAACAGAAGATTTTGATTATCCAAAAGTATATAAAGAAATTACAGAGTCATTTGGTGAAAATGCGGAAGAACTATGGAAACACTTAAAAAAATAAAATTACTCACACCAAATCAGTTTTACATTTGAATCAATTTCCATTCATTATCCAATGTAAGAACAATTGCTGTAAAGTTTTCAACCCAGTCACCTGAGTTATAGTATTTCACTCCATCAATTTCTTTCATTACTGCAATATGAATATGACCGCAAATTACACCATCGCATGATTTTCTTTTTCCGTATTGAACGGCATTTTCTTCAAAATTATTAATGAAAGACCAAGCCTTCTTAAAGTTTTCTTTAATTGATTTTGATATGGAGTGATAAGGAAGTTTTCTCCACTCTCTGTATTTGTTGTAGATTGTATTTAATCTTAAAGCTAAGTCGTAGCCCATTGAGCCAATTTGGGTAAGTAATTTAAACTTGGATGTAAAGACATCAATTTGGTCACCGTGGAATACAAGATATCTTCTATTAATATAGACATCATTTTCAATCCATTCTTTATTATTAATAATATATTCATCAGCGAATTTTATTTTACCAATCTCCATTCCGAAAAATTCACGGATATTATCATCGTGATTTCCACGAAGATAAATCACAGGAGTATGACGAGACATATCCAGTATCTTGGTAATTACTTTTGTATGTTTATTTTTCCATTTGCTGCCACGTCTCATGGCATCGAAATCAATTATATCACCATTTAATATTAATAGGTCGGTCTTCATGGAATCAAGGAATTCCAATATTTTGCTTGGTCTGCAATCATTCATACCCAAGTGCAAGTCAGATATTATTACAATTTTATAATTCATTTTCTTTTAATGAGTTTAATGATACATATGATTATTAAGGTTGATAACAATCCCTTTATTATTAATGAGTAAAATAATGCATTCCAATTTTCCATATTAATTCCAATAGTTGTGATCGTGTTTAAAGAAGTCAGGATTATCTTTATTAAGATAAGAAAGTATTGCCATCTTCATCATATAGAACAAACCTTTTTTCTTAAATCTTCTATCTGTTGTATAGATTTTATGTGATGATACATGAAAGCGATATGGTTTAATCTTCATACTAATATGGAAATCTTCTGCAAACTTATCTTCATTAACAAATCCTCCAATCTTATTAAATTCAAATCTATCAAAGAGCATAAATCCACCAACAGCAAACGGAGCTTTACGAGCCGTAATATCTCTAAAGAATTCAAAGATAGGAAATACAAATGAGTACTTCCCTCTAACTCTGAACTTGGTTGTAACCAAATGAAGATGATTATCTTTAATGGTGTTAAGTGTATCACGAACTGTATTGGAATCAGTTAAGAATATATCTGCATCCAAGAATAAGATATATGGTGTATTAGATAAAGAAGCGCCATTATTTCTGGCAACGCTCGGAAGACCACCATCAGCAATAACAATATCTAAGTTTTTGTATTTCCCTGAATTAATAATATCAATTGTATTATCATCAGAAGAATCACAGATTATAACTTTAGTTCCTTTAATATATGTTTGTTTATTTAAATGACCAAGAGTAATATCAATTAACTCACTCTCATTTTTGGTGGGGATAATTACAGTAAGGAAATCTTTAATCATATAGATAAATAGAAATTAAGTATATCATATGATATTAACTTATTATTAAATGACAGTTGAATTACATTCAGTTTCCAATGGTACAAGAACATCTTCATAAGTGGAATTCTTACCCATAACATACACGGGGAGACTATCAAACCAATTATCATAAATCATTCCAGCAATATTTTTATCACAACAGAACAGGTCGATCAATTTATCCATAGTTAGTAATCTATTAATATGAGACTTAGTATTATCGTTCAAACGAAAACGATTTGTTTCATCCATATTATATATAAGGCTACCAAACTTACACTTATATACATAAGCATTAGGATAGGTTGTCTTCAGAAATAAAAGCATAAGTTTTCTCATATCATACAAAGATATAAAATTAATTTGAATAAAATAAGATTTGATTGTATCAGGTGGGGTTATTATATTTGTATATTAGAAATAAAGTTATGAATAAATTAGATGACAAAATACCAAATCTTCCAAAAGATATGGAACCTTTATTTGGTCTTTGGGCGATATTTGAACTTAAAAAAATGGGTAAGAGATATCAAAACAAAGTCCTCAATGATATTAAAAACGGAATATATCCAAGAAATTAAAGTTATGAATAATCAATATAAAAAAAGATGTAATTTAACAATCGGAAGCAGTTTTATTTTCCAAGGGTATTATTGTATTGTGAAAAAAATGAAATTTAATTTATTTTGGTATCTTAATCAAGAAACCAATATGATATGTTATATGACATATGAGTTTTATACCACAACCAATTCATTTAAAGGTAGAAAATTATATTAGTTTAAAAAAATGAATATATTGGGGTGGGGTTGATTATTAATTACAAAGATATTTAATATTATGTATGATTATCAATATGGATATTGCCATTACTTCGCAGACATCATTATAGATGAAATTAGGTCCCTTGTACCACATCAAAAGATTAATTATTACTTGGTATTAGCAGAACGAATGGATGATGATGATGAGGTTATTGATGATGTTTTAATACATGCATACATAAAGGTTGGGGATTACCTATTGGATTCAGATGGGTTTCATAAGATGGGTGATGCGGATATTAGAATGAAAGAATGGGAAGATACGGAAGAAACAATGACACCCGATGGATATTCATTTAATGCATTTACCGAAGAAGCGAATGAAATACCAAAAATGTTCTTTAATAGATTTTGCAAACAATCAAAAGTAAAAGAAGATATACAAGAGTTTATATCACAACCAAAGTTCCAAGAGTTTATTATTAAGTTAAAAAAGGGTAGGGATTAAACAACCCCGGCCAACGACAGATTATTTTTTAATAAATTCAACACCTTCAAAACGGTACCCTAATCCAAAACCCATCATTTTAAAAAGACTTTTTGTAAGGTCCTCCACTTCTTTAAATTCTTCTGTGACAGTAAAGAAACCATCTTTATCAGTTTCTGGATAATAAAAAACACCAATATACTCGAACCCACCTGAATAATAAGTATCTAATTCAAAACCCTTTATCCACGGATATTCCTGTAAAATAAATTTTTGTATAGCCTTTTGTAATCCTTGTATCATATGTTAATAAATATGTATGGTATTAAAAACAATATACAACAATATGTCCATAATATCATACAGATTGTAATGATTTATATGTTCAGTTCATTTCGGACACAATACAACCTCACTATCGTTCGGTGTGTCCTTCATTCTCTTCACATATAAATCTTACAATCATTATGTCAAGTTTAATGAGCCAAAAACTTGACGTAAATTATAATATTCTGTTGTACCCAAATTATAATATCCTGTCGTATATATTTTACTATCAATAGTCAAATAATCCTTTACAATCCCCACCAAAAAAATACCCACTCTTATTAAATCCCCCACATATATGAAGAGACATATGTAATGTGATATAATGTGTCAATCTATAACTTTACAAAACATACCTAAAGGTAAAGATGATAAGTTTACTTATGACACATATAGTGGATTAATACCCGATGGGGTACAAAACAATACCTTCGGTAGATAATTACACCCCATAAAGTATAATCCATATAGTCACAACCTACAGGTCTCCATACGAGTGGGGGGTTAAGTTGTCTCCTAATTGGGGGACAATAAAACCTTGTCGGTTCCTCGTTGAAGGGGATATAATACACTATTATGTCCTACTAAAGGTTCACTACGTTCACTCCCCGCCCCTCACTCTTAACATTCCTTTTTTTGCTGGAAAATATATGTAGTAAAAATATGGTCTTTATGATACCTGCAGAGGGATAAAAGTGGTCTTTACGCTATCAGGACACACAAATCGGTGGGAAAAGGTGGGAGAAAGTGTTATTATGTGTAACCCCTAAAATGTGTGTGGGGGATTATCCCCAATCCAACGAGTCCCCTGACATACTGACAAAACCAAATATTTTCCTATAAAGTTATCCACATACCCACCTTTTTTCTCATCCTGACATATCGTCATGAGGGTTCCCACTTTTCCCCACCTATTTATTTTATATGTTCCTAACTTATATTTATCCACATGGGTATAGGGATAGAGGATTTAGAATACGATATATTTCAATTAGATGGGGATAATATGAGGATAATTATTTCTTTATATGGGAAGGAGTTAGGTGTGGTATATTTCGTGAAGGCAAAAAGAGCCTTCACGAATAAACCTGTTAGTATGAATGAGTGGGCAATGGTTGACGCCAAGGTGGAGGGTCTCTACATTGCAGGTGGGGATAGTTTTACGCCCAAGGATATTGTTGCCCACTGTCAGGGGTTATTAAGATCTGGAAGGTCTTAATCTTTTTTTTGCTTGGTCGCATTCTCTTAACGGTCTTCTTTCGGGGTTGTACTGTCTTAATGGTCTTCTTGCCTTGATCTCTTCAACGCCCCACAGGACGGTATAACCGATTAATAATGCTTTAATAAACTTTTTCATATTTGATTTTTAATTTTGTTCCAACAATCTTTATAATATTTGTTTTCCATTTCTCTGGCTTGAATTTCCATTGGATGGTCATTATATCCGTATTTCTTTAATAGTTTTTCATAGGATGATTTCACGGGTTGTTTGTAGTGGGTATATTCATGGATGGTGGTTTGGATTAGATCTTTTAATGTGGGGCAGTTATTATGGTGAATGGTTATTTTATTATCATCTGCGGAATACATCCCAAATGATTTAACCCCACCTCTTTGTTTGATGATGGAAACAACGAATTCGGTTCGTTTTCTTTTATTGATTCCAAATGTATCAACGCAATATTTGGTTGTATATTTCACAACTCTTCGAATGGATTTGGTATCCATGTTATCAACGCGAGTATTTAACCTAACCCCGCCAATCATCATATCAAGAATATTGTTTAACATCTCACAAATATACAACAATTTATTTATTCCACCAAATGATTATCCCAAAAAAAAAGATTTGGTTATATGAATATTATTCCGTACCTTTATATTCTTGACCTGACTTGACAGTCAGTCAAGGAGGCATGACTTGTACAATAATAGGTGGGGTTATAATAAGCTACCTCTGATTCCTTCAGCTGACATTATGTCCCCGCCCGTTCATACACTTCCGCTTCGAACAAACTTATCTTAATCAGATAAGAGAACAAAGATATATTAACCCCACCATATAACCAAATAATGTTGTCCACATATTTATTATTATGGCAGTATTAACAAGAAACTTATTAACACCTGAACAACTCAACGATAACTATGAGTATAAGGTAACCAAAAGAGCTATATTAAGAGAATACCCATGGATAAAAGATGTAACATTTAATCACGATAAGATAAATGATTATAACCTTATCTTTCTCGAACTCCATATCGACCCATTTGAATTGGCTGAGAAAGAAGGGTGGGGAATTGCTAAATGGACCTTTAGAGATATAGAAGAAGGAAAGGTTTACTGGTCCCCATACTTATCGTCCCTGATGAACACATCTTATGCTGATGCCAAACCCCTTACTGATGATTTAGATAACTTCATGGCATCAATACATAAGTCCACAGCCATACCAAAAGAACTAAAACTACCTGAACCTAGACAACTACACACAGGATACTTCGTAACACAAAAAGGTCTAACCATCCCCACCTCTTATGTCGACTGGCGAAAGTTATTCTAACCATATAATGGTATGTGAATAACTATACAGGGGGGGATAACTTGTTTATAACTATAGGGGGGATAAACCGAACGCAGGTGTACAACACCGTCAAGGTGTGAAGGTGGGGATAACTATATTGTTAATAACTCCCCCCTGGCATGGGGGTATGGGGGTATAGCCCCCCCCCCTCCTTCCTCGGTATCTCCCTATATATACTGTCAGGGTGTCAGTTTAGGTCTTTAATCCTATTGATTACTCGAAAAAAAAATTGCCCATAATTTGACCTTTTTTGGTTTTTCCAAAACACGACCCTATGTTTTAATTTGAGGTCTATTCGTATTCCAGAATTCTGGAAATTTTTTAGAAAAATTATACCATTTTTAAGATATTGTTTGCGAAGGTTCTTAATTGTTCGTTGGTTGCGTTGTTTTTCATTGTATTTGCTAATTTGGAAATAATTTGTATATTCCCTTTAACATAACCTTTTGATGAATCAATCCTATCAATAGAAAAATAATTTTGAGAATTACTTTTTGAAAAATCAAAAATTAAATCAACATCAAGATATGGACATTTTTTTGGTATAATAATATCTTCAATATCTTCAATTTCAAGATTAAATTCTCGTCCTCGTGCTTTGGCACTTTCTTTTGATCTATACCAAATAAGATATTCAGGAGATTTAATTTTTATGGTAATTTGTTTATCAATACCTCCACTTCTTTTTGGTTGTGATTTAATTGAATCCCAATATGAAAAATCATTATTTGATATTTGGTTATTGATTAGTATTTGTTCTTCATTCATTTCTTCTCCAACTGGTGGGAGGATTCCTTTTTTTCTTAAAGACAATCTAACTTTCTCTCTTCTTTTTTGTTCCAATCTTTTTTCAGGATTATTTTTTCTCCATATGTAAGGTCTGTATGCCATAATAATATTTGTTTATGTAAAGATAGTAATAAATGGGGGATATGTAAATATATTGGTGGGGGATACAAAAAGTATTTTTGTAATTTTTTATATAACCCACCCCCACACATATAATATTATTCCCCCAACCACATCTAACTATATTAATAACCCCACCTATTAGTGGGGGTTTTTTATTTTAAAATTTTTATATTTATTAAATATGAAATATCTTATAACGGAATCACGTCTTGATAAAATGATTGATAAATACATTACCACCGTTATTGGTGGTGAATTAACTAATCATGGAGGGGATAGTTGGTATAAACCAAATGGTGAACTTTTATTTTTGATTGAGGACACTAATGACGGATTAGTATTGGGTGTTAGGGGTGATTTATGGGTCGATGTTTCCCGTTTGTTTTCATTGAATGATGGGTATAAAACAGATAAAGCCTTTAAGACTTGGATGGAGAATTATTCTGGTGAAAAGTTTCCTGGTGGAGTGTTTACATTTTAATATGTAAAGCAGAAAAAAAATTGTATTTATTTCTATAATTTAACTCCCACCTATTAGTGGGGTTTTTTTATTTAAGAACATGACCCCCTATTTTTATTTACTCCTTCAATATAGAAAAGAAATTTGGAAAATTTTGTGGAATATACTATATTTGTAAAAAAATATATTATATGAAACTAACAAACAACATAGTGGTGTATTTAATACTTCATGTAATATTAATATTAGCATTAATATGCATTTACAAAATCATAAATTACATTAATAAATAACCTATGAAACAAATAGATTTAATTTTATTCATTATATATGGACTACAATAAATTTTTTACCTTTCAAAGATGTTATATTGATTTCTTCAGTGATAGGTCTGATAAGTTGGGGGTTGTGATTCTTATTGCAACGAAGAAGAATATCTTTTATAAGGAGGGGGATAGGGTGAACATTGGAATATACAACAATCATCAACATGGTAGAATGTTTTCGGTCCCACCTGTTCGTGAGTTTATTACTTATTTTGATACGGGAAATGATTTTTTGGATTTTTTATTTGATAAGTGGGAGGAGAATAAACCAACAGTAATGAGATATGAACAAACAGATATTCAAGAAGTGTAAGACATTGGGGAAGTACTATGGGTTGACCGTTCCACATAGTACATTTCAATCGGCAATATTCTATCAAAGGAATAAAACCCTTATTGATTCTGAGAGTGTGCTATATGGTCAGATATATCAGGATAGGAAAGTATTGGGTGGGGATGATAAAATACATAAAATAGACATGAATGGATAAACGAATATTTAAAAAATGTCCCACCTTGGGGGAGTATCATGGAATGGCTCTTCCGTATGTTAAATCTCAAAAAGAGTATATGTTGTTTTATAAACAACATAAAGAAATGATTGATATGGAGGCCAAGGTATATAGTGAGATAGTAAACGATAGGAAAGTATTGGGTGGTAATGACAAAATACATAAAATAATGATATAGTTGGGGGTTAATATATTCGTGGACCGACGGGTGGCTCACTTCGTTCGGTTTAATCCCCGCCCTTTTTTTTGGATTGTTTGTATTTATGTTATATGAAATATATTATAACGGAATCACGTCTTGATGACATGATTCATAAGTATATCACGAATCTTACTGGTGGGGTCTTAGAACGGCATAAACATCCGAATGCTCTGGTTAATTATATTTGGTGGACGGATTTGGAGGGTAGAACCATATTTGAGCAGGACGATGTTGATGAAGGGTTAAGTTTGGGAGTTCGTGAAGATATATGGAATTCGGTTAACCGAATGTTTTCATTGTCAAGTTATGATACGGATATAGCATTTCGGAAATGGATGTTTAATTATAATTTAATGAAATTTCCTGCTGGTGTATACACATTTGAAAGTGACCTTTAATTGTATTTATTGAATATGAAATATCTCATTACAGAAAATAGGATGATTAGAATCACACTTGGGGGTAATGATGGAATACATAAGATGGAACGAAAACAAAATGGAGGTCATAAAGGTGTTCATAAGTGTGGGGCAGAATAAATTCATCTTTTGACCAGATATTCGCCGACGGGACCGACTACGTCGTAATTTTCCCCCATATATTTGACCGACCGTCCCCGACGGACTCCGTCCGTTCGGATGAGATTATATTATGACCACCTCATTATGACCCTCTAAAAAAATTGTCCGTCCCATTGTTGGTGGGGTTTTTTATTTGTTTGCAATTATTTAATCCTATAATGATAATGGATTATCTATTTATTTTGATGAAAATAATTTGTTTTTTATTCTTGTGTTTTATTCCTGTTATATTGTTTGGTCAGGTTAAGGATAGCACCTTTTGGAATCACGTTCATCATCAATCACGTCTTAAGGTAAGTTCATATGATTCATCTGTTGTTGGTAAGGTAATAAAGATAAGTAGGGAATTGGATGGGGACTACCATTTGATTATTCAATCTGATTCAAGTCATATTATTGTTGGTGAGATTATATGTGCGTGTCGTGGGATTATGATTGCTTGTAAGGGATATAAGAATAAGATTATTATTCCGAAGGTTGGTGATTATGTTAAAATAGTTGGGGATTCTGTTATTGATAAGATTCATGATGATTTGCCCGAGATACATCCAATTAAGATGTTAATGATTTTAAATAAATAACTTCACATTTTTTTGGGGAATTCATAATAAATGTTTATTTTTGCGTAAATAAATAAGTTATGAATATAGAGAGAGGGGTGGAATTGCTTCTAATGATGGGTCGTTGTATGCAATGGAACATGCTAAAGAGATTGAACGGGAGCACTTTAAGATAATATCCATTAAACTTTATAGGGAACGGATGGGAGGAAATAAAAAAATACATTTGTATGAAAAAAATAATTAACGAACTTATAAATTCATCTTTAAGTGGTGTGGATGTTTATCGGTGGAAGACATCCACTTGGTTAATATTTACGGACCAAACGAGATGGGCTGTTGAGTTGACCGATGAGGGGACCTTATGGTATAACTATAAATTCTTTGATGAGATATTCAGATATGTTTCATTGGAAGGGTCAAATGAGTTTGACGGATATATTACACTTTGGGCAAATGATTATTTTTTTAAGGATTGTGCTCACCGTTCGGCAGCATATCCTATGGATAAAAATAGAAATGAAACCCCCAAGGTTCTTAAGAATGGCATAAAAGAAACTAAGGAACATCATTTTGAGGAGTGGGAATATGTTGGTGATATTGTTAAAGGTGGTGTTAAGGAGATAAATGATTCAAATAGTATTCGTATAGAGAATAGGGCCAATAATTTGGTGCCTAAAATCATTGAAGGTGGAATAAAAGAAACTACTCCTGTAAAAGACCATTTTGATGAGTTTGATGTGAATAAGGTTATTGAAGGTGGTATTAAACAAATTATACCACACGGTAAAAATGATGGTGATGAATTTGAATGGCACACTCGTTCTGTAATTAATAATGGTGTTAAAGAAGTTAAACCGAATGTTGTATTCCACGGCATTGATAAAAGTAGCATGTCCTTTGTGCCATGTAGTGGCAATGTAACTGAAATATGGAGAGTTATTGATGAGGGTGTAAAAAATACTTGGCCTGATATGATTCCACGAGATTATGATTGGTCTAAAGAGTTTGAAACTGATGTTAGTAAAGTTATTAAAGGTGGTGTGAAATACACCGAATATGGAGATTGGTTGGATAATGATGAGAGGATTAACGTTATCATTAATGATGGCTCTAAAACATAGTGCATGAAAGATTTAATATTTGAGTTAGATGATTATTTTGGTGAATCCTACATGAAAAAATATGAAGTTGATATGGGTAACCTTAAGGACCGAATTATGGGAATACGTAATAAAGTGTGGAGTCCATGGAAAGATTTGACAACTGAAGCGTTGGATTATTATTTAATATTCATCCCTGATTTAATGAGTAAACGAAACAAATTAATACACAATGGACATAGCGAACAAAGATAGATTCCCCCACATATATGGATTGGATAAATTGGGTGGGGGAAAATCTGCCGATGGTGAGAAGTATTATGAGGAACATGAAAAGGAATTGAGTAAAGAGTATGATGAAATCATGAATGTTTGGATGCATAGATATAAAATCGGTGATAATAAAAAAATACACATAATCCCCGATATTTATATTGTATGAAAATTATAATCACCGAGTCACAATTAAGAAAATTATTATCGGAGCAAAATGAGTCTGGATTTGATAGACGTTATGGTACGGAAGCAGCTGCAGCCAAAACTAACGCAGATAATAGGGCTTTGGTGAATTCTGCAGCTAATTGGTATAAACAAAATGCACATACTGTTAATTCTGTATTACAATTTGGATCAGCATTTATACCT
>Ga0209084_1000709_pt1 | contig 30797 bp, 31 predicted proteins | sample C_130820_MF_Meta_FD_187309 | JGI IMG/M metagenome (GOLD analysis project Ga0209084, IMG submission 187309) | Freshwater microbial communities from Lake Croche, Canada to study carbon cycling - C_130820_MF_MetaG (SPAdes) (version 2) | ecosystem: Environmental > Aquatic > Freshwater > Lake... | reverse complement strand
TGGGTTTAACCCTTGGTTCGCTTTGCTATTGGCTATAGGCATGAGCGCTATGGTTGGTTTATGTGTCGGCGCTTTGTCTTTTCGTTATGGACTTAAAGGCTCATACTTTGCTTTGGTAACTTTGGCTTTTGCTGAAGTTTTCAGGATTGTTGCCTTATCTGTTGCTTTTACTGGGGCAGGTGTTGGCCTGATGCTTCCGCTGCGTGAGTCTTTCAGCAATATGCAATTTGCTTCAAGGGCTGGCTATGTTTGGTTGGTTTTAGGATTGGTCACTTTAGCCTTGTGCACCACCGCATGGTTACGCCATTCGCGTTTCGGCGCCTACTTACAAGCTGTGCGCGATAACGAAGATGCTGCAAGAGCGATTGGTGTAGATCCTTTCATGGTCAAACTTTGGGCCACTGTAATTTCTGGGGCTTTAATGGGCTCTGGTGGTGCGTTTTACGTACAAGTTTTCCAATACATTGATCCAGGCTTGGCTTTTGGACCACACACTTCTGTAGAGGCATTGGTTGGGGCTATTGTTGGCGGCATGGGAACTTTATGGGGTCCTGTGGTCGGTGCATTGACCCTACATGTTTTAGCGGATGTCACGCGTAATTTGTTTGGTCAATTGCCCGGTATCAATATGGTGGTCTATGGTGCTGTGTTGGTTTTAATTGTGATGTTCGTGCCGCGTGGTATTTCTGGTGTCAGGTTTCATTTATTTAAACAGCCTTCCAAAAATCCTTTAATTGGCAAGGAGTCCGTGTGAACTTGTTAGAGGTTAAAAACGTCGCGCGTGCATTTGGTGGACTACGTGCTGTAGAAGATGTGAGCTTGAATGTGCCAGTTGGAAGTTTGACTGCATTGATCGGCCCTAATGGAGCGGGTAAAACTACTTTGTTCGCTCTTATGTCAGGGTTTCTGCGCCCTGACGTAGGGCAGATTGTTTTTGATGGGGTCGACATTACTGCGCGCGCGCCACATCTCAACGCTATGCTTGGATTAACGCGCACGTTTCAAATTGTGCAACCCTTTGCATCCCAAACGGTTCGTGAGAATATCGCGGTGGGCGCACATCTTAAGTTTGCTCGTCGAGATGATGCATTACGTGCCGCAGAGGAAGTTGCTGATCGCTTAGGTTTGCATGCGCAACTGGATAAGCCAGCTGCCGATTTAACAGTAGCTGGGCGTAAGCGATTAGAGCTAGCCCGAGCCTTGGCTACACAACCTAAGTTGCTGCTTTTGGATGAGGTGTTGGCAGGCTTGAACCCGCAAGAAATTCAAGAGATGCTGCCTGTGGTCCGTGGCTTGGTTGACGGTGGTGTCACTGTCTTGATGATTGAACACGTGATGCAGGCCGTTATGAATTTGGCACAACACGTATGGGTGTTAGCGCAAGGACAACTTATTGCCCAGGGCGCACCAAAAGAGGTAACGCAAAATCTGCAAGTAGTGGAGGCCTATCTAGGCCACGGAACTGCCGCACGTTTGCTTAAATCACAGCAGGTAACGCATGCGTGAGTTGCTCTCAATTGAAAATTTACGCGCAGGTTATGGCGCGGTCGAAGTCTTGCGCGGTGTTGATATTTGTATTTCGCATGGAGAGTTGATCGCTTTACTGGGTAGCAATGGTGCTGGCAAAACCACTCTCAACGCAGTGATGTCTGGTTTAGTGCCGCCTCGAAGCGGAAGAGTCGTGTTTGATGGTGAAGACTTAACAGGTGCGCATTACCGACGCATAGTACAAGCAGGTTTGATACAAGTTCCAGAAGGACGCAAGGTTTTTCCTAATCTCACTGTTTTAGAAAATTTAGAGTTAGGTGCTTTTACCCGTGCCCGCCCAAGGTTCTCAGAAAACATAGATCGGGTGTTCGATACTTTTCCACGTTTAAGGGAAAGAACTGCGCAACTTGCTGGGACTATGAGTGGGGGCGAGCAGCAAATGTTGGCAATTGGCCGGGGATTGATGGCTGAACCTAAGCTATTGATCTTGGATGAGCCTTCGCTTGGTTTGTCGCCTTTATTAGTAGAAGAGTTGTTCACTCTGATAGCAAAACTTCGGGCAGATGGCTTGGCAATATTATTGGTTGAGCAAAACGTGGGGCAGTCGCTTGATATCGCAGATCGTGCTTATGTGATGGAAAACGGCAGCATCCGTTTTTCGGGTACCTCCTCTGAATTGTTAGCCAGCGATGCTTTGCGGCAAGCTTATTTGGGTGTTTGAGATAGAGCATGCGGATTCGCCTTATTACTTTGACTATTTGGTTGCAAGCATTACTGGTTTGCTTCACCCCAGTTCAAGCCCAAACTCAACCATTCATTGCTAATAACACCCCAGTTCGAATTCTGGTGGGAGCACCCGCTGGCGGAAGTACTGACACGATGGCCCGTGCGATTGGTCAAGCGATGGGGCAACAGCTTGGCCGTGTCGTGTTGGTGGAGAACCGACCAGGCGCAGGGGGTAATCTGGCCGCCGAATTAGTGGCTCGGGCTGCACCGGACGGACAAACCTTGTTGATGAGTTTTACCAGCCACGCTATCAATGCGTCGCTCTATCCACATCTCCCATTTGATCCGGTAAAAGATTTCACCCCGCTAACCATGGTTTCGACCTCACCTTCAGTCTTGGTGGCTCACCCCTCCCTCTCAGCCAACAATATAAAAGAGCTAATAGCCTTAGCCAAATCTAAACCAGGACAACTTAATTTTGCAATCGGTGCTTTAGGTTCGTCTCTTCATTTGGCGGGTGAGGCATTTAAATTAAAGGCCGGTGTTTACATAGTAAATATTCCATACCGTGGGACTGCACCTGCAGTTCAGGACTTACTCGCGGGACAAGTGGAATTGATGTTTGCTGCAGTTGGAAATGTGCAACAACATATTAAATCTGGAAAACTCAAGGCTTTGGGTGTGACAAGCCTGAATCGTTTGCCTACTTTGCCTGATGTTCCCGCTATTGCAGATACCGTGCCGGGTTTTGAGTCAAGTGCTTGGTTTGGTTTATTCGCGCCAGCAAAACTATCCCCTGAACTTTTGCGTACTTGGAGCGATGCCGCTCGTTCTGCTGTTAACAGCCCTGAAGTAAAACGACGCATTGAGTTAGAAGGCGCGACTCCTATAGGGAACAGCCCACAAGATTTTTCTAAATTTCTGTCTGCAGATATCAATCGCTGGCGAGAAGTTGTCAAGTTTTCCGGAGCTAAACCAGAATGAATTTGACACCCTCTACTGATGCAACCATGCCCCAGACCTTGGCTCAAAAACTTATCGCACGTGCGGCAGGCAAAAAGCATGTTGCTGTAGGTGACTTGGTGACGTGCAAGGTTGATTTGGCTATGTTCCACGATTCGTCAGGACCTCGCCGTTTAAAGCCTATGCTGGATGAGTTAGGTGCCAAGATTTGGGATCCTTCTAAAGTGGTTTTGGTGATGGACCACTATGTACCTGCACAAGATGCTGACGCGAAGCGAATTGTTCAAATAGCTAGAGATACAGCTAAAGAGTGGAAGTTGCCCAATGTTATTGATTCCGAAGGAATTTGCCACGTCGTTTTACCAGAGCGTGGCCATTTGCATCCAGGGATGATGTGCGTAGGTGGAGATTCCCATTCGCCAACTGGCGGAGCTTTTGCTACCTATATGTTTGGTATTGGCGCCACTGAGATGCTCGGTGTAGTGGTGACGGGTGAAATTTGGGTGCAGGTACCTAAAACTTTAAGAATGCTGTGGAGCGGACGTCTTCATCAGGGAGTTTGTGCCAAAGACATGATGTTGCACATGATCGGGCGCTTTGGAATGAATGGCGGTCAATACCAGGCTGTGGAATTTGCTGGCGATGCCGTGATGGCGTTAGGTATGCAAGAACGTATGACTCTATCCAATATGAGTGCAGAACTAGGAGCACAGGTTGGATTAATTGCAGCAGACGATGTGACGTCTGCCTATTTACAAAGTGTGGGCGTGAAACAAAAAGACTTGCAGTATGCAATTGATTGGTATGGTGATCAAGATGCCGAATCAGAAGATTTTCATTTCGATGCATCCAATTTAAGTCCGCAAGTAGCCGCACCCCATAGTCCGGCAAATACCAAGCCTGTCGTCGACTTCACGAATATCCCATTTGATGTTGCGTATATTGGAGCTTGCACGGGAGCTAAATTAGAAGACCTACGTGCTGCAGCCCATGTGCTTCGGGGTCAAAAAATAGCGAAGGGTATTCGTTTGATGGTGGCGCCTGCTAGTGCGAGAGACCAAGCGCAGGCGGAGCGTGAAGGGGTCATGCAGATTTTGCGCGATGCAGGTGCGCAGGTGCTTGCGAACAGCTGCGGAGCTTGCGCAGGATATGGTGCAACTTTTGAAGATAACGCCACCATCATCTCTAGTACAGCGCGTAATTTCAAAGGTCGTATGGGACCCGCCAGTGTGCAGGTCTACTTGGCATCCCCATGGACTGTCGCAGCATCGGCTTTGCGTGGGCGTATCAGTGATGTTCGGGAGCTCCTATGACGACGCTGAAGTCTTGCGTATGGAAATTGGGTGCTGATATTGATACCGATGCATTAGCCCCTGGTGCTTATATGAAACATGGGATTGATGTGATTGCCCAACATTGTTTAGAAGCCGTTCGGTCAGACTTTGCAAACAAGGTGCGACCTGGAGATGTATTGGTGGCAGGTCCTAACTTTGGCATTGGCTCCTCGCGCGAACAGGCTGCTGGTGTGTTGGTGTATTTGGGGATAAAAGCTGTAGTAGCGCCATCTTTCAGTGGATTATTTTTTCGAAATGCTTTTAATCTCGGACTGCTTTTGTTGACATGCGCAAAAGCCGAGCAAATTAAAGAGGCAGAAGTTGTCACCATACTGCCCAATGCTATTGAACGTGCAGATGGTGAACTACTACCTTGCCAGCCCATCCCTGATTTTTTGATGAACATGGTCCAGGCTGGAGGTTTGATGAATGTTTTGAAATTACGTAGTCAAGGAAAACTTAATGCATAAATCAATTGAGTCACAAACCATTGATCCAGTCACGCTCGCTGTGCTGAAAGGTCGTTTAGAGCAAATTGCAGATGAGATGGATGCGACTCTGTACCGAAGTGCTTTCAACCCCATCATTGCTGAGGCGCACGATGCGTGTCATGGGCTGTATGACGCCCAAACGGGGGATACGTTGATCCAAGGTAAGTCTGGTTTACCAGTGTTTGTGGGTGCAATGGCTTTTGCAGTGCGTGCTGCAGCTCGCATTGCCTCCGAGCGAGGTGGCATGGTGGATGGCGATACATGGCTGTTCAATGATCCCTACGAAGGTGGCACACACGCCAATGACTTTAAGTTGGTGCGTCCCTTCTTTCGCAATGGTCAGTTATTTTGTTTTCTTGCATCTGCTGCACATTGGCATGACGTGGGTGGTGCAGTTCCGGGTAACTACAACCCAGCAGCGACAGAGTGTTGGCAAGAGGCGGTTCAGATTCCTCCTGTGCGTATCGTCAGAGAAGGTGTTTTAGATCATGATGTGTTGGCCATTTTGCGTGCAAATACCCGTTTGCCCGATAGTTTGTGGGGCGATCTCAATGGCCAGTTGGCTGCATTGGAGTTAGGTGTCAAACGATTGCATAGTTTGCTAGATGAATACAGTGATGAAAAAGTTTTACATGCAATGGGTGAGTTGAGAAAACGTGCACTGGTTCTCATGCGTGCGCATATTGCTAACTTGCCAGACGGTCTCTATAGTTTTGAAGACGTTCTTGATAACGATGGAATTAAGGACGACTTTTTGACAATTGCCTTGGATATGACGATCAAAGGTGATCGTATGTCGCTTGATTTTTCGCGTACCTCACCTCAGTGCGCTGGACCTGTCAATATCTCACGCGCTACTGCTGTTGCCGCGTGTTATGTGGCTCTCAAACATGTATTCCCTGATGTACCTGCTAACGCAGGCGTGTTGGATGCTGTCGACTTTGTGATGCCTGATCGGTTGGTGATCACTGCTGAGCGTCCTAGACCTGTTGGGGGCTATACCGAAACCATTTTGCGAATGATCGACGTCATCTTTAGTGCGGTTGCCTTGGCTGATCCCAATCGTGCAGTAGCACATGCTTATGGAACCATCAATGCTTTATCGATTGCAGGCTATCGAACCGATGCTGCGCGTAAAGGACAACGCTGGGTCATGTTTAGTTTCTTTGGTGGAGGCCATGGCGGGCATAGCGATGGTGATGGCTTAAGCCATAGCAACGCCCCCATTTCGACAGCAACTATTCCCCCATTAGAAATTTTGGAAGCCGCATATCCTGTTCGATTTACCCAATGGTCTTTACGTCCAGATTCTGGAGGTGATGGTAAACATAGAGGTGGTTTAGGTGCTGTCTATGAAATCGAACTTCTCGAGAAAAGTGCCGAGGTGTTTATTTTTGGAGAACGCGGAAAGGCTTCTCCAAAAGGTATAGCCGGTGGTAATAACGCCTTACCCAATGTTTTTTCATACCAACAGGAAGGTAAATGGAATAAACCGCCTATGGCCTCAAAGATGCTGGGCATTCAACTCCAGAAAGGCGAGAGTGTTCGACTTGAAACGCCTGGAGGTGGTGGATGGGGTCTTTCTATTGATAGAGATGTTGTGTCTCGAGCAAGAGATGAAGCTTTAGGTTATGTCACTAATTCCATAGCTTCTTCAGGGAAAGTTAAACCATGAGCGCTCTTCAAAAAGCATCTGCTCACCTTGTAGTAGGGGTTGATGTCGGTGGAACATTCACCGACTTGTTTGTTTTAGATGAGCGAGACGGATCTGCGCACATTATCAAAGTCCCCTCTACCCGAGGCGAAGAAGCCAAAGGATTTATGCATGGTGTAGCGCGCGTCAGCGGTAACCAGTCAAAAGGTGTCGCCTCTTCGCTCGCAACCATCGTGCACGGCACGACGGTCGGAACCAACGCTTTGCTTGAGCGAAAGGTGGCTCGGACAGGCATCATCACAACCCGTGGCTTTCGAGACGTATTGGAAATGCGCCGACGAGATCGTCCGCAAACATGGGGCTTGCGCGGTAGTTTCGAACCCATAGTTTCCCGCGATCTGCGTTTAGAAGTAGATGAGCGCGTACTAGCAGATGGAAGTTTGCATACCGCCGTAGACCTTACGCAAGTTCGCACACAAACACAAGTTTTGTTAGATGCAGGGTGTGAGGCAGTATGTATTTTCTTTATCAATGCCTATGCGAACCCTATTAATGAGCAACAAGCAGTAGCAGTTGTTAGGGAGATGTGGCCTAACCCTTATGTCACGGTTGCTAGTGAAGTTTTACCTGAAATTCGCGAATTTGAGCGATGCTCTACCGCCACCTTGAACGCAGCACTTCAACCAGTAGTAGGTAGTTATTTAGCAAGGCTTGAAGACGATTTGCGTAGTGAGGGATTTTCGGGTGAATTACTGATTGTTCAAAGTAATGGTGGCGTAATGTCGCGAGAAACCGCATGCGATGTTCCTGTGCGTACAGCGTTATCAGGACCAGCAGCTGGCGTGATTGCTTGTGCTGCAGTAGCCCGTGCTTCTGGGTTTCCCAATGTCATCACTGGAGATATGGGAGGAACGTCATTTGATGTTTCACTGGTAGCTGCAGGTGAGGCTGCATTAGCAGCCCAAACTTCTATTGAGTTTGGCTTAGTCATACGCTCTCCCATGATTCAGATTGAGACCATTGGCGCGGGTGGTGGTTCTATCGCCAGTGTCGATGCCAGTGGTATGTTGCAAGTAGGACCAGAGTCAGCAGGAAGCAACCCTGGTCCTGTTTGCTATGGAAGAGGCAATTCGCGTCCTACGGTGACTGACGCCAATGTTGTACTTGGTCGAATTGCAGCCGATCGTCCATTGGGTGGGGGCTTGCTCAAAGCATTGGATGCAAAGTCAGCAGAAAAAGCCATCCAAGACCACATCGCCCAACCATTGGGTCTTGATACGTTAGCCGCAGCAGAGGCTATTTTGACAGTCGCCAATGCAAAGATGGCGGGAGCCATTAGGGTTGTATCCATTGAGCGTGGGCATGATCCCCGTCAGTTTGCCTACATGCCTTTTGGTGGAGGTGGCGCCTTGCATGTTTGCGCCATGATGCGCGAGGTTGGTGTAACTACGGGAATCGTGCCACGCTACCCAGGCGTAACGTCTGCCCTGGGATGTGTGATGGCAGATATGCGACATGATGCTGTGCAAACCATCAATAAATCGCTGGCAGATTTAGATTTAAAGCATCTCACATCTTTATTGGCTGGACTTGCGGAAGCTTGTCAAAAACGTCTTGACTCTGCGGGGGTGAGATTTGAGAGCATTCAAGAAGTTGTTGCACTGGACATGCTTTACATGGGGCAAACACATACTTTGCAAGTCACATTAGATACCCAGGAAATTTCGCGAGAGTCTATCCAAGCCGCATTTGAAAAAACCTATCTTGCATCGTTTGGTCGAACACTCAATGGCATACCAATACGTGTAATGAACTTACGTTATGCGCGCATTGGCGTGCGTCCGAAGTTTGATTTGACGATATTGGCGCCCAAAGGTGAGGGAAGTTCTTCATCTCTTGGCATCCAACAAGTATTTCACGCAGGTAAGTGGTGGGATTCCAAGCGTTTTGCCCGACTCGACTTGCCTGTTGGATCCGAAATTAGGGGCCCAGCTATTTTGGAACAGGCTGATACAACTGTTTGGTTGGAACCTGGCTTCAAAGCGCGAGTAGATTCGCTGGGTAATTTATTGGTGGAGAGGACTGCAGAATGAGCCAAAAATTGCAAGGCCGCATCGCATTAGTCATTGTGGATTTACAAAATGACTTTTTGTCCCCCCAAGGCGCATATGCGCGCGGTAAAACTGTCAGTTCAGAGGCAATATTGCTACCAGAGCGTATTGTGCCGGTAGCGCAGCTTGTGAAAAAGCACCACGGACTAGTGGCGGCAAGTCTTTTTACCTTATGGCCAGATGTCGATGGACAGCCCATGATTTCTCCGCACCTATTGGAGCGTCGCCCCTTTTTACAAAAAGGTGATTTCGCCCCTGGCAGTTGGGGGCAGGCCAATGTTGACGTTCTTACGCCGTTGGTAGATGTAGCTGTTTGTAAGGTGGCTTATTCGGCTTTCTTCAATACACAACTTGACTGGATACTGCGTAGAGCGGGAATCAATACAGTAGTGGTTTGCGGAATCGTTACTAATGGTGGGGTGGCTAGTACTGTGCGGGATGCGCATATGCGTGACTACCAGACCGTGGTACTCAGTGATGGATGTGCTACTTTTACAGAAACTGCACACCAGGCCGCACTGACAGACATGTCTTCAGTTGCACAAGTGATGACTTGCAATCAATTTTTAGCCACGCTATGAACGCGCGCGTGCATCGTATCCAAAGCTTCGATGCATTGGTGCACACGGCTGTGGCTATTGTGGGCGCAGGTGCTTGTGGATTGACTGCAGCCTTGACTCTCAGCCACATGGGGATAGAGTGCGTTGTTTTGGAGCGTGATGCGATGCCCGCTGGTTCTACGGCGTTATCGTCTGGATTTGTTCCGGCGGCATGCACTAGCGCACAACATTCACAAGGCATTGAAGATTCTGCAGACTTATTTGCCCAAGATATCCAAAGCAAAGCCAAGGGCAATGCATCTCCAACCCTCGCGAAAGCCTATGCTGAAGCAATTGGCCCTGCGATGGATGCTTTATCTCTTCACCACGGTATACCTTGGCAAGTACTTGATAATTTTTTATATCCAGGTCACAGTGTCCATCGGATGCATGCTGTGCCAGAAAAAACCGGTACTGGCTTGATGATGCGTTTGCAAAACGCTGCCCAGTCTGCTGGTGTAGTTGTTTTGACAGAGGCTAGAGTGACTGATCTCTATGTTGACGACTCTGATAAGGTCCTTGTGCTTGGATTTTTGCGTCCAGACGGGCAAGTAGAGAAACTGAGTTGTGAAAAAGTCATATTCGCATGCAATGGTTTTGGGGGCAATACCGATCTGGTGAAAGACTATTTGCCTGAAATGCGCGATGCGTTGTACGCAGGACACATTGGAAATGATGGCAGCGCTATCAAATGGGGACTTCAACTTGGCGCGCAACTAGCCGATCTTGGTGGATACCAAGGGCACGGTTCTTGGGCGATTCCTCAAGGCGCCTTGATATCTTGGGCGTTGATGATGGAAGGTGCTGTACAAATTAACGCATCAGGCGAACGCTTTCACGATGAAACCCAGGGTTACTCTGAGGCGGCGGTGCATGTCTTGGCGCAACCAAATGGCATTGCTTGGAATGTTTTTGATGACGCGTTATTAAAGTTTGCACAAGATTTTCCAGATTTTGCAGATGCACAAGCAACTGGGGCTGTTCACAGCTTTACAAATATTGAGGCGCTAGCTAACTTTATTGGATGTGATGCCAAAAAAATAGCCAATACGCTTAGCATCGTGCGCGAAGGTGTAGACATGCAAACAGGGCGATTTTTTAAACGCAGTCTTTCATTTCCACTTCATGCCATTCGTGTGACTGGCGCACTATTTCATACGCAAGGTGGACTTGATATCAATGCACGCTGCCAAGTGCTCCGTCCGGATGGAAGCGTATTTCCTAATCTAATGGCAGCTGGTGGTGCAGCCCGCGGAGTTTCTGGTAACGCTGTTTGGGGGTATTTGTCTGGTAACGGATTGTTGAGTGCAATCGCGGGAGGTTATATAGCTGCACACACGGCTAAGGAAGAATTAGGAGATTCAACATGCCATTAAAAAAACGATTAGAACAACCGGATGTATTGTTGGCACCAGGCGTGTATGACGCATTGAGTGCATTGGTGGCGGAGCAGGCTGGCTTCGAAGCACTGTACTTGTCGGGTGCTTCTATTGCTTACACGCTACTTGGAAGAGCTGACGTTGGTTTGACGACTGTCAGCGAAGTTGTCAATACATTGGCACACATTACAGACCGCGTAACAATTCCAGTGATTGTCGATGCTGATACAGGTTTTGGTAATGCATTGAACACACAGCGCGCTGTGCGTGATCTAGAGCGCGCTGGTGCAAGCATGATTCAATTAGAAGACCAAACATTTCCTAAACGATGCGGGCATTTAGACGGTAAAGCTGTTGTGCCCGTCAAAGAAATGGAAGGTAAATTGCGCGCTGCTTTAGATGCCAGACACTCATCTAATACGTTGGTCTTGGCTCGAACAGACGCCTTGGCAATTGAAGGATTTGAGGCGGCGCTTGAGCGTGCAGAGCGATATTTAGAGTGTGGTGTAGATGCGTTGTTTATTGAGGCGGTTCGTACCCCAGAACAAATGGATATCGCGTGTAAGCGATTTGCATCTCGTATCCCACTGCTTGCCAATATGGTGGAGGGTGGTAAAACACCTGTGCAAAGCGCGCAAGAACTGGGTCAGCGTGGCTACAAGATTGTTATTTTCCCGGGCGGCACAGCGCGCGCGGTAGCACATACTTTGCAGGGTTATTATGCCAGTTTGAATGCGCACCAAACAACGCTTCCATGGCAAAGTCAAATGCTTGATTTTGATGGTTTGAATGCAGTTATCGGAACGCCTGCGCTACTTGCGCAAGGCAAGCAATACGAATAAGACTAAAGAGAAGTCTTAAACGGTGTGAAATTAGTATCTCTGTCAAAGTAGTCTTCATTTTCTTTGCGCTTCAGATAATTCACCACTGCGTAGGTAAGCGGCGTAGCTAATATTTCCCAAGATGTTTTGAGAATGTACTGAACAATGGCTACCGATATCACTTGCTCAGTAGGCCAAATTCCATAAAAAGCAATCACATAAAACAAACTCGAGTCAATCAGCTCGCCAACGGCAGTTGACCCAATGGCACGCATCCATAAATGGCGGCCTTCAGTCCAAATTTTTAATTTGGCAAGAACGTATGAATTGACAAAACTGCCTGCCCAAAAGGCGAGCATAGAGCCGGCAATGATTCTCCAAGTGTTACCAAAGACAACTTCAAGTCCGCTTTGAAGTGCCGTGTTGTATTCGCCCGGAGCAGGCGTCAGCGCAATCACAACGCTAGACATGATGGCCGCAAATAGCAACGCACCAAACCCGCACCACACTGCGCGGCGGTCATGGGCATACCCATAGACCTCGGTCAATATGTCGCCGAAGAAATACGAAATAGGAAAAAACAGAATACCAGCGCCAAAAACCACATGACCAACCAAAGGCAAATCAACCTCAGCGGCTTTGCCGGCACCAATTAGGTTGGAACAAAGTAAAACAGTGACAAAAGCAGCGACGATGAAATCGTAATAGCGGTAGTTTCTATTTGTCATACAAAACCTTGAAGTGGTTGCTATCGTGAATTAAAGCAGACTTTTCGTTGCATCGAAAACCAATTTGCACGAAACGATAAATAAGCCAATTTGTATCAATCGGAAAAATAAAACATCGGCTATCTTGTTGGTGAGATAAGCGCCGGCGATGGCGCCAATAACTGAAAAAGGTATGAGATAGGCCGCAGCAAGAAGGTCTTCGTAGGTGTAAGGCCTAAGGTTTTGATATGGGACAATTTTGGCGAAATTGATGATCGCAAATAGTATGGTGGCTGTTCCTGCAAATTGCGCCTTAGGTAGTTTTTGCGGCAATACGTAAATCTGAAACGGCGGCCCACCAGCATGCGAGATAAAACTTGTAAAACCTGACAGCGCACCCCAAAAAATTCCTTTTTTGAGCGATGCATGTTGTGGTGGGGCATCGGCTGATTTACGAAACCACATATTGAGGCAAAAGCCGATGCCGATGAAGCCAATCGCGAACTTGATCGCAACATCAGACGTCACAGAGGCGGTTAGCCATCCAATGAATACGCCTATCAACGATGCAGGGATCAATATTTTTAAATTACGGGCGCTGAAATTTTTACGATAAAGCCAAACGCCAAAAATGTCCGAAATAACGTAAATGGGCAAGAGTAAAACAGCGGCTCTCACGGGTGACATTGCCAGCGACAAAATGGGCACTGACAACATGCCAATCGTTGGCAGTCCACCTTTTGACAAGCCAATCAACAAAGCGCCAATAGCTGACAAGATAAAAAGGTGATCAAGCTCGAACAAAATAGGTTGCCGTTTCGTAAAAAATAAAGCTCACACACCATGCCACGCAAAGAGGCCACACCACAGACAAGGAGGTGAACCAGAGGCTCTTGGTCTCATTGCGAATGGTGGCAATGGTCGATACACAAGGCGTGTAGATCAGCACAAACAGCATAAAACTATACGCTTGCATCCAATTGATGTGATTGGTAATGGTGTCTACCAACATCTGTCCTTCTTGTCCGTAAATTACAGCCAATGACCCAATGACAATTTCTTTAGCAACGAAGCCAAAAATCAAAGCAATTGTTAATTCAGCGCTGATACCCAAAGGGCTTAATACCGGCGCCATAAATTGGCCCATTTGCCCAGCCCAGGAATCGATACTTCCCGCGCTCACGCCAATCGGAAAGTTGGTCAACACCCATACCAAAAGCACGCCAATCACAATAAAGCGGGATGCACGGTGCAAGAAGTGACGCACCTCTTGCCAACCACGCAACACGATTTGGCGCAGCGTTGGAAAGCGGTAGGGAGGCATTTCCAAGATGAAAGCGTCGTTGTTGACATAGCGGTTTTTGAACAGCACCGAAGTCAACATCGCCATCAACAGGCTCATCACATACAAAGAGAGCAAGACCCATGGCGCTTGCGTCGCTGTAAAAAGCGCTGCAATAAAAAATACAAACACCTGCATACGGGCAGAGCACAAAGAAAAGGGAATGACCAGCATTGTTAAGTAACGCAGTCCCTTGGAGCGAATCACACGCGTTCCCATCAAAGCTGGCACATTGCAGCCAAATCCCATCAGTAGCATGACAAAACTGCGGCCATCTAGACCGAAGCGTGACATCAGGGCGTCCATCAAATACGCTGCGCGAGACAAATAGCCGGTGTCTTCCACTATGCCCATAAAAACAAAAAACAACACGATGAGTGGAACAAAACTCGCCACCGTGCTCAATCCGTTGTAGAGGCCATCCAGCAAAAGGCCTTGTACAACCGTGGGCCAAGTCGCCATCAGCGGTTCAAGCAACACGGTACGACCTTCAGTCAACAACCATGCCGTCGCATCTTGCAAAGGTTTGCCAATGGCAAACACACCTTGAAACACCAACAGCATCACCGCAAAGAAAATCGGTAAACCAAACCACGGATGCAACAAAACGCGGTCTAACGAATCGGTAAGAGCATGCGACGCTTGTGATGGCACGCTGATGCATTGCCCAAAGGCTTTCTCCACATGGCTAGCGTCAAGAGTAGAAGCGTGTGAAGACGAGGGTGTCGTTAATACTTGCCGCATGGCGGGCAAAAGTTGCTCCATACCCTGCCCGTATTTGGCAGACAACAAACACACAGGCACGCCAAGTTGCTCAGCCAACCCTTTTGCATCCACATGAATTCCAAGCTTCTGTGCTTCATCGACCATATTCATGACCAGCAACACCGGTATGTCTTGCTGCATCACCTCGTGCACAAAGTTGAGTTGTCTGTCGAGTTGCGAGGTGTTGAGTAAAACTACCAGCAAATCAGTCGTTTGCGTTGTTAGAAATGTAGTGACAACTTTTTCGTCATCGGAGAAACCATGCATGTCATAGATGCCTGGTAAATCGACGAGCTGGACCATTTGGTCGCCGACCAAAAGTTTGGCGCTCAAGAGTTCAACGGTAAGTCCTGGCCAATTGCCCACTTTTGCATGCGCACCTGTCAATCGGTTAAACAAAGTGGACTTGCCTGTATTGGGCATTCCCAGCAAGGCGACACGTTTCATGGCGCGAGAGCAATACTGCGTGCTTCGTGGCGACGCAAAATCAATTCTGTTGTTCCAATGCGCAAGTGCATGGGACCGCCCAAACTCGCGCTGCGTAATACGCGCACCCAATTTCCGGGACGAAGCCCTAGCGCCGAGAAGCGTTTGCTTAAGTCGGCTTCAACATTTAGCGCCACAATGCGCGCCGACTCGCCCACGTGCAGCCCCTCGAGGGTGCGTAGGGTGGCGGCGTTACTGTTTAGCTGTGAAGATTTGGGCATAACATAATAAAAATGCTAATAGGAATGATTTGCATTCGTTTAAAATTCTACCCCATCTGGCATGATGGGGCTATCAGCAAAAAGACAAAGATTGCTGTGGATCAAACAACACGAGGTCGTAAGCATGGACATTGAAGCGAATGCAGCGCTTTTAAAGAAAAAGGGATTAAAAATCACCACCCCACGCTTGGCCGTGTTGGAGATTTTTCAAAAGAGCAAAGACCGCCATTTGAGCGCGGAAGATGTTTACAAAGAAGCCATGTCCAAAGATGGCGATTTAGGCTTGGCTACGGTCTACCGCGTTTTGACCCAACTCTCGGAAGTGGGCTTACTGGCAGCCACTAATTTTGAAACAGGCAAAACCACGTTTGAATTGAACGAGGGCGGGCACCACGACCATTTGGTCTGTTTAAGTTGTGGCTCAGTGATTGAATTCAACGACGAAGAAATTGAAAACCGACAAGAACTCATTGCCAAGCAACATGGCTTTCGCTTGATCAACCATTCGATGGCTTTGTATGGGGTATGTTCGAAGCCGGCATGCAATGACGCTGGCTAGTTCTGCTACGCTGAGTGAGGTCGAACCACTGATACTGCATCGCACCACAGAAACACCTCCAGGTTTTTTATCACAAGAGGTTTTGGGTGAGGCTTATTACGCCGCCACCAAAGAACGCGAAATTCCAGGTTTTGAGTTTGGGTATTTAGTAGCGACCAGAGCCGGCGAAACCGTTGCTACCGTGCCGTACTTCTTGATGGACTTCAAAATAAACACCATGTTGGAAGACGGTTGGTTAAAACGTTTCTTGGGTGATGCAGGATTTCGTATGGCTTGTGTGGGGCATCCTTGCGCGGCATTCGGAAAAATTGACGGATCTGTCAGTGAGGATCTCATGGCGCAAGTCTTTTTGGTGTTGCAGCAATTAGCCCCGGTCGTTTCGCTCAAAGGGTTTAAACCAAATATGCCTGCCGTTGGCTTTGTCCAAGCCAAGGGCCTACCAGTGGCCGTTTTGACATTGCGAGAGAATTTTTGGAAAACCATGTCGAGTGCACGGCGACGAAATATCGTGCGCAAGCGTAAAAAAGCATCTGCCCTACGCTTTGAAATATTGAAAGGTTTACCTGATCCGTACCCGCAACTTCTTCATGACTTATACATACAAGTGCATGAGAAGTCTAGGATTCAGTTTGAGCGTCTAGATCTCAACTACTTTGTGTCGACTGCTCCCATAAGCCAATATGTAGTGGCTTTTTTAGGTGAGCAAATAGTAGGCTTCGTACAAACCATACAAAAAAATAAGCGAATGATTGCGCAATATATTGGGATTAATGGTGCTTGTAACCGGACGCATGGTGTCTACTTCGCGTTGGCAATTCGTATTGTAGATCTTGCTATTGAATTGGAATGCGATCAAGTGGAATTAGGCGAAACCCACTACGAATTTAAGAAGGCGCTTGGGTGCGTACTCGAGGATACAAGCGTGTATTTCAGGCATCGCAACCCTTGGGTGCATCGCTTGATGTCGCTGTTCTCGTTTGTTTTTGAGCCAAGCGAAGATGAATTGCGTTAGCTAGAAGCAATATCTTGGGTTTTTGATGCATTTTGCTTCTCTAGTGCAAAGACTGCATCATTTTTCTCGAGAATTGAAATGCGATATCGCGATTGCATTACTTTTAGTATCAGACGGCGACTATAAATATTTCTTTGTAAATTTTCAATCACCAAAATTGCAATGATGGTGACGGCAGCAAAGTTGAAAAATTGCAGCCAATCCGATGTTGCAGGTGTGCCAAAGGAAAAATAGGGTTTGATGAAGTAGTACCCACCAAGTGCCGTGCTCACCAGAACTCCAAAAAGTGCTAATCGATATCCGTAAAGATATGCAATAGCAATACATGCTACGATGAAAAAATGGAATGGTGCGTAAGGTTCTATTGCATCATGCAAGGCTAAACGAATCAAAAAAGAAACGAGCAAGATTAAAGATGCTCCTACTAGTGAGGAGCTGAGTGGATACGACACCCAAGATTTTGAATTTTTAATACGCATGCCTAATTCAGTTGATACATCGCATTCGCTTCACCTAGAAGGTGGGGAAAGTTGCGTCATGATGTTACACGGGCTTGGGGCGAATGAGTTGGAGTTTCAAAGACTCGCAAAAGAGCTCAATGCAGCAGGGTTTGCGGTAGTTGTGTCACATATTGATGGGTATACCCACAACACGCCATCGCAGCCTTGGGAGTCTTGGGTGGAGCAAGCCCAAGCCGAACTTTGGAAATTGGAAAAGAAATACGCCAGCGTCTCAGTGGTCGGTCTGTCGATGGGTTCGGTGTTGGCCATGGTGGTGGCGCAGCGGCAAACAAGGCCCTTGGCTGGCTTGGTATTGCTGTCAGCTTCGCTTGCTTACGATGGATGGAGCATGCCTTGGTATAAGGGATTGCTTGCAATATCTTCTTGGCTTCCTTTTGCTAAAAACTACAGCATGAAAGAGTCTGAGCCTTACGGCGTTAAGAATGACGAAATGCGTGCTGCCATTAAATCGGCATTGAAATCTAAAAATATTTCTGAGTCGGGCGTTGACAGCCTCGGATATGAACTTATCAAGCAAGGCCAATTGCTGATTCGTGAGGCGCGTTCCCATATTCGAATGATTGATTGCCCTACTTTGATCATCCATGCAGTGGATGACGAGATTGTGCATATTCGTAACGCAGAGTGGGCTTACCGCCATATCCGCTCTGAAGAAAAAGAAATTATTTATTTGGGTGACAGTTACCACATGATCACCATCGACAACGAGCGCGATACTGTCAACCAGGAAACTCTGCGCTTCTTGAAGAAAAGCGTGAATGTTCAACTCGACAAACCTGCGTTTGAAGTGGCGCCTATCAAGTCATCGCAAATCAGACGACTCTTGCGCAAAATACAAGCGCAGATCTTTCAAGCCTAAGCGGCTTTTTTAAACCACCCAAGTCCTGCGCTGGTCCCGCCAGGCTGGCCACCCAATTTAGGTTTGTACTCGCACCCCACCCAACCTTGCCAGTTGCAGGCCTTTGAGACTTCGTCAATCACACTAAATAAATACGGGTAATTGATCTCGCCAATATCCGGTTCATGCCGCTCAGGTACACCAGCAATTTGGAAGTGCCCCACGCTTCCAGAAGGAAGGTATTTACGAATTTTCATAGCAATATCGCCTTCGACGATTTGGCAGTGGTAAAGATCCATTTGCACTTTGAGGTTGGATGCGCCGACTTCTTCAATGATGTTGTGCGCTTGGTCTTGGCGGTTCAAATAAAAGCTCGGTATGTCGCGTGTGTTGATCGGTTCAATCAATACATCCAAGCCTTGCTTGGCGGCGAATGCAGCAGCCCACTTTAGGTTGTTCACATAGGTGGCGTGGTTGCTAGCGTGGGTTTGCCCCGCACCTAACAAGCCCGCCATCACATGGATACGGGGGCAGTGCAGGGCATCCGCATATCGCAATGCCATTTCAACGCCTTGTTGGAATTCTTTTTCTCTACCGGGAATGCTGGCAGTTCCTCGTGTGTTGCTGTTCCAAGCTTGGTCGATGCTGGCGGGATCTAGGCCACCAGGTGGTGCATTGAACAACACTTGTTGCAAATTATTGGCTTTGAGGCGTGCTGCTAATTCTTCTGGCGTGTAAGCATAGGGGAACAAAAACTCTACAGCTTTAAATCCATCTTTGGCTGCCGCTTCAAAGCGGTCTAAAAATGGCAACTCTGGATACATCATCGAGAGATTGGCGGCAAATTGAGGCATGTAGGTTCCTAAAAAAAATATATTCAGAACAAGGTGTTGTTCAAACGACTCAGCGAGTGGGTGTGACGGTTACCACTTGGCGCCGAAAGTCTCACGCAATTCCTGAATTTGATTAGCTGAAAGTGGCGTGATGGGATGTGTTGCTTGGCGCATCAACTTAGCGGTCTCTTCAAGCTCTTCCAAAACAGCCATGGCCGTTGCAGGCGCGTGGTGCCACACATTGGGCCCAAGACGCGACAACATGACAGCACGAATGGGCGTGCCTTGCTCGCCATATTGGGTAATGGTTTGCGCCACTGCTTCTGCAGCTTCCACAGCCCCCGGACGGTGATAGTCAATCACTGGCACATGGCCGACTTTCATCACAAAGTAGGGTGTTATCGGTGGCAACAACTCTTTGGTCATTGCAAAACTGCTGCGCGTTGCAGTTTGATCGTTGTCCGCTAAGGTCAGAGCGACACAGTGCGTACTGTGCGTATGGATGACGCAGCGGGTGCTTGCGTCAAACGCAATAGATGCGTCGTAGATGCGACGGTGCAATGCAATCGTTTTGCTGGGGTTGTCACCGCTAACGTGGTGTCCTTGGGCATTTAAGAGAGACAACTTGGCAGGATCTAAAAAACCCAAACACGCATCGGTCGGCGTGATCAAAAAACCATTGTCTAAACGCACGCTGATATTGCCGGCAGTGGCGTGCACATAACCACGATCGAACAAGCTTTTGCCAACGCGGCAAATTTCTTCGCGTGCCTGTGTCTCGCTGAGTGCGGTTGAGGTGGTCAATGCGGTCATGGTTGTTGCGATAAAAAGGTAAAAGCTTTGGTGAAGAAGTCATCGGTACCAAAGTTGCCGGACTTCAAAGTAATGTGCACACCCCCCATCGGTGTGTGCGCATGGCACCAAGGCACACCAGGGTCAATTTGTGGACCGATTTGTAGTTGCTCAATCGATAGAGCTTGCACACAAGCGCCAGATGTTTCGCCACCAGCTACGACCAATTGGTGAACACCCTGTTGTACCAATCCACGTGCAATGGCGGCTAAGGCTTGTTCTACTTGATGTCCAGCCGTCTCAACACCGAGTTGCGTTTGCACGGCTTGCACGGACTCAGGCGTGGCGGTGGAATAGACCAATACGGGGCCAGTCGCCAAATGGCCTTGGGCCCACGCAAGTGCTTCCTGAACTAAGTCTTCCCAACTGCCTTTTAAATGCAAAGGGTCTATTAAAAAAGCGGGATGACCAGTCTCCTTGAAATGCGCCACCTGTCGATTGGTGGCTTGCGAACAACTGCCTGAGACCACCGCTTGCAGACCAGAAGCTTTTGGCAATACGCTGGCTTGCGGTGTGGGCAAAAGCCCAAAGTTTTGGGGAAGACCAATTGCCACACCAGAACCCGCAGTCACCAGAGGCATGCCTTTGAGTGCTGGGCCTAAACGCATTAGGTCGTCATTAGAGACAGCGTCGACGATGGCGATGCGAACACCTTGTTGTTTCAGATTGGCAATTTCTTGGCTAATGGATGTTGCGCCTTGTGCAATAGTTTTGTGGCCGAGCAAACCTACTTTACTTTTGCACTGCGCTTGCATCACACGAACTAAATTGGCATCGGTCATGGGCGTAAGCGGATGGTGTTGCATGCCAGATTCGTTGAGTAACACATCGCCAACAAACAAGTAGCCCTTAAAAACCGTACGTCCGTTGTCTGGAAACGCAGGGGTTGCGATAGTGAAGTCGGTTTGAAGCGCGTGCATCAACGCCTCGGTAACAGGACCGATATTGCCTTGTGCTGTGCTGTCGAAGGTAGAGCAGTATTTGAAATAAATTTGTTGTGCGCCTTGGTCTTGCAACCACTGCAAGGCTTGTAGCGATTGGTCGATAGCGTCTTGTGGCGCAATGGTGCGCGATTTCAAAGCAACGACTACGGCGTCTACTTCTGCAGATAGGGGTTCTGTTGGAACACCAATCGTTTGGACCACGCGCATACCCGCACGAACCAAGTTGTTGGCCAAATCGGTAGCGCCAGTGAAGTCGTCGGCAATACAGCCTAGTAGCAGTGGTTTAGACATTTATTTTTTCGCTTGCGGCAATTCAATACCAGGAAATATTTTGATCACAGCGCTATCGTCTTCTTTGGCAAAACCAGCCGTCGAAGCTTGCATAAACATTTGATGCGCAGTGCTAGAAAGTGGAAGAGGAAATTTACTAGCGCGTGCCATGTCCAACACAAGCCCGAGGTCTTTTACAAAAATATCGACCGCAGACAAAGGCGTGTAGTCCGCAGCCAGCACATGGGCCATGCGGTTTTCAAACATCCAGCTGTTGCCAGCGCTGTGGGTGATCACGTCGTACAAAGCTTCTGGATTGACGCCTTCGCGCAAACCTAAAGCCATGGCTTCAGCCGCAGCGGCAATATGTACGCCCGCTAACAATTGGTTAATGATTTTGACTTTGCTACCCGCCCCAGCATGGTCGCCCAATTTATAGACCTTGCCCGCCATCGCATTCAACATGGATTCGCACTTGGCATAGGCGGCCGGTTTGGCGGCGGTCATCATGGTCATTTCGCCACTTGCGGCTTTGGCTGCGCCGCCGGAGATGGGTGCGTCTACGTAGAGGAGGCCAAGTTTTTCTAACTTAGCTTCTAGCGCTACCGACCAATTAGGGTCGACGGTGGAGCACATCACAAACACACTACCTGCGCGCATAGCGGCGGCGCATCCTGTGTCGTCGTCATTGGTGCCAAACAACACGGCTTCAGTTTGTGCCGCATTGACCACCACGCTCACCACCACGTCGCATGCTGCGCCGAGTTCTGCGACGCTGGCGCAGGCGTGACCGCCTTCTTTGGCAAACTTTTCAGCGACTTCTTTGCGTACATCGAACACATGCACGTCGTAGCCCGCACGGCGCAATGAGGCAGCCATGCCAGAGCCCATGGCGCCTAATCCGATCAGGCCGACTTTGGTAGTAGCAGCAGTAGTCATTAAATTAGCCTTTACTTACATGAGTATGGTGAGAAGGAAAAGTGAGTTGTAGTCAATTACAAGAATGATGCAATTGGCTTTAGCAAAAGTGCGTTAAGCGTGGGTGAGTGCAGTCAGCGAATGCACGTTAGCAGCTTGTCCCAAGTTCCAACACGCTTTGAGCAGCGCATTGGTTTTGTCTGCGCCGATCACCGCATCGCTCATGCCGTGGAATTTAGCTTCCAAGGCGGCATCGGTCATAGGACGTTGCACAGAGCCAATCGCATGCTCGACAAATACGTGAATCTTGCGACCGTCTTTGAGGATGGCGGTGACGTCAGCGCTTTCTTCGCGGATGCTGTTGTCTACCGTGGCTTGTACCTTGCGACGCAGGGCGACCACGTCTTCGCGGGTGACGATGTGGTCGTCAAACTCTTCTTCCGCTGCACGGCCAAAGATCAAGCCCGCCGCACACCCGTGGTAGACGCTGAACTTGCCTTGCAAGCCGTCCGCTGGTTCTTTTTTACCAGTGAGTTCGAGCACCAAAGAATGCACGCGCAATTCGATGCGTTCCACGTCTTCGGCTTTGACACCTTGCTCGCGCAATTGCACACACGCGTCGATGCTGGGGTGGATCACGATGCCACATGCAAAGGGCTTGTAAGTGTTGAAGCTAATTTCAAATCGTTTGCCAAGTTCATCAGTGACTTCGTTCCAGTTGTATTTGGACGAGACCACTTGCGCCCAGCCGCGTGGCGCTTCGAGCGCTTTCCCGCTTGAAGTGAAACCGTGTTTGGCCATCAGTGCAGACATCAAGCCCGCACGCGCTGCACCGCCAGGGTGGAAGGGCTTGGTCATGGTGCCAAATTGTTCGCGTAAACCAATCGGCTGAGATGCTGCGATGCCCAAAGCCATAGCGGTCTGTTGGGTGTTGAGTTTTAGCAAACGCGCGCAAGCTGCAGCAGAACCCAACATGCCGGTGGTGCCGGTGATATGCCAGCCGCGGTCGTAATGCTCAGGGTAGACGGTGTTGCCCATGCGGCAGGCGACGTCGATGCCGAGTACCAAGGCGTCGATCACTTCGCGTCCTGAAGCACCAATGTGTTCTGCCAAAGGCAGCAAAGCCGACGCGACTGGACCCGCAGGGTGGATGATGGTTTTGAGATGGGTGTCGTCAAAGTCAAAAGTGTGTGAGGTGATGCCGTTGATCAACGCTGCGCTTGCCATATCGACGCGGTCTTTGCGTCCAGCGATGCTGGCTTGTGGTGCAGGTTGCAACATATTGACTGCTGCCAAAGCAGCACGCGCAGCAGCATGGTCGCTAGCACCAATTGCGCACCCTAACCAGTTTAAAAAAGTGCGATGCGCTTCACGGTCGACGGCATCAGACCAGCCTTTGGATGGGTGGGTGGCGACGAACTCGGCCAAGATTTGCGTGACTGCTGGAGCGTTGTGGTCTGCGACGACGGTGGTGTTGGTAGCCATGTGAAAAGAAAGTGAAGTTGTAAAGTGGGTGGAAATGAAATATAGAAAGAAATGAAATCGAGATGGGGTGGAAAAATCCTTGAAAAAATTAGCGCTACAAGATTTAAAAATCCAATGTAATTTAAGAATCCAACATGATGCCCCGCTCTTTTGCCAAAGCCGTCCAGCGCGCAATGTCGGCTTTCATATAGGCGCCGAATGCTTCGGGCGTCATCGGGAACAAGTCGACCGCTTCGGCCGAGAGTTTTTCTTTGAAGTCGGGCTGGGCCAAGACTTTGCCCAAGGCTTCATTGATTTGCTTGACTATGGGGCCAGGCATATTGGCAGGCCCCACGATGCCATACCACTGCTGGGCATCAAAGCCTTTAAGGCCTGCTTCTTCTAACGTGGGTACATCTTTGAGTTGAGAGTGACGGTGCTTGCCCGTCACCGCCAAAGCGCGAATACGGCCGCCGCGGATATGCGGCAGGGCTGCAGCGAGTCCAGGGAACATGGCTTGGGTTTGGCCTGAAATTAAATCCGTCGTCGCTGGGGCGATGCCACGGTAAGGGATGTGCACCATAAAGGCGCCTGTTTGTAGTTTGAACAATTCGGCCGTGAGATGGGTCAAAGAGCCAGCACCAGACGAGCCGTAAGACACCTTGCCCGGGTTTTGGCGCACGTATTCCAGAAAACTTTTGATGTCTTGCACTGGCAGCGATGCGGGGACGCACAACACATTGGGTGTGCTGCCAATCATGCCGATGGGGGTGAAGTCCTTGATCGCGTCGTAAGGCAACTTGCGCGTGGCGGGCGCTGTGCCGTGGGTGGCGACGTAGCCTTGCATCAAGGTGTAACCGTCCGCAGGGGCGCGGGCGGTGGTTTGCGATGCAATGACTCCGCCCCCTCCGCCAATGTTGTCAACCACGATGGTCTGGCCAAGTACACGACCCAAGCGTTCACACACAGTTCGGCCCACCATATCGGAACCACCGCCAGCCGAGACGGGGACTATGTAACGAATGGGTTTGCTGGGGTAGGCCGTCTCCGCCATAGAGATGTTTGCCAGACTCCAGCCCAAAGGAGCAGCCAGTAGTAGGGATCGACGTTTCATGGGGGAAATCCTTGGTGGATGAAGCGCGCTAGGCGGGCTGCGCAGAGAATTTGGGGCACCTCGGGAGCGCAAGTTAGCCTTACAGTTTAAAGTACAGGCCTTCGCCCCCGCTAAAAAGCAACCCTTTCCTTTCCCCTTGGAGACTCCCTGTATGAAAAAACGCACATTCATCGTGTCCGCTATCGCCTCAGCCATGCTGTTCACAGCCGGCGGCGCTATGGCCCAAGACAAGTTCAAGATCGGTTTGATCTTGCCCATGACCGGCCCCTTTGCCTCCACAGGCAAGCAAATTGAAGCGGCGGCGCGTCTTTATATGGCTCAAAACGGCGATACCGTAGGCGGCAAAAAAGTAGAGCTGATCGTCAAAGACGACACCAGCGCCCCCGACGTGACCAAGCGCATTGCGCAAGAGTTGGTGGTCAATGACAAAGTGAATGTGTTGGCTGGTTTTGGTCTGACACCCTTGGCTTTGGCCACTGCGCCTATCGCTACCCAAAGCAAAACGCCGTTGGTGGTGATGGCAGCCGCTACTTCCAGCATTACCGAAGCGTCGCCTTTCATCATCCGTACCAGCTTCACCTTGCCACAAGCCTCTGTGAGTATGGCGGACTGGGCGCCCAATAATGGCATCAAAAAAGTCGTGACCTTGGTGTCTGACTATGGTCCTGGCATAGACGCAGAAAAGTATTTCAAAGACCGTTTCTTGTTCAACGGCGGCCAAGTCATCGACGCTCTGCGCGTGCCGATGCGCAATCCTGACTTTGCCCCCTTCCTGCAAAAAGTGCGTGACTTAAAGCCCGACGCGATGTTTGTATTTGTGCCATCTGGTGCAGGCGCTGCGCTGATGAAGCAATTTGCCGAGCGCGGCATGGACAAGGCGGGCATCAAGTTGATCGGCACCGGCGACATCACCGACGACGATATCTTGAATGGCATGGGCGAGGTGGCAGTTGGCGTGGTGACCTCGCACCACTATTCCACCTCGCACAACTCTGCAGTCAATAAAAAGTTTGTTGCAGCTTTTGAAAAAGCCAACGCAGGCTTGCGCCCCAACTTTATGGCGGTCGGCGGTTACGACGGCATGCGCGTGATTTATGAAGCTGCCAAGGCCACCAAAGGCGGTAGCGGCGATGCCTTGCTCGCGGCTATGAAGGGGCAGATTTTTGAGAGCCCACGCGGCCCGATGTTCATCGACGCGCAAACCCGCGATGTGGTGCACAACATCTACATCCGCAAGGTGGAAAAAGTCAACGGCCAACTCTATAACCAAGAGTTTGAAACCCTCAAAGACGTCAAAGACCCAGGCAAGAACAAATAAGACCCTGTGACGATTCTGTTTGACGGCATCGCCTATGGCATGCTGCTTTTCATTCTGGCCGTAGGCTTGTCGGTGACCATGGGATTGATGAATTTCATCAACCTCGCGCATGGCGCTTTTGCCATGGTGGGGGGCTACCTCACTGTCGTGCTGATGCAGCGGTTTGACGTGCCTTTCTTGGTCTGTTTGCCTTTGGCGTTTGTGGGTACGGCGCTACTAGGTGCTGTTTTAGAGCGCACTTTGTACCGCCAGATGTACCGTAAGCCGCATTTGGACCAGGTGCTGTTTTCAATTGGGCTGGCCTTTATGGCGGTGGCCTCGGTCGATTACTTCGTGGGGTCGCAGCAGCAAATCATGCAACTTCCAGAGTGGCTCAAAGGTCGTACTGAATTAGGAACGGGCACGCCTTGGGAATTGGGCATGGGGCACTACCGTTTGTTCATCATCGCAGTTTGCGCAGCATTGACGGTGGGCTTGCAATATGTGTTGTCGGCTACCCGTTTTGGTAGCCGCTTGCGTGCGAGTGTGGACGACCCGCGGGTGGCGGCAGGCTTGGGTATCAATGTGAATGTGGTGTTTGCCATGACCTTTGCTGTGGGCTCGGGCCTTGCGGGATTGGGTGGCGCTTTGGGTGCTGAGGTGTTGGGGCTAGATCCCACTTTTCCACTCAAATTCATGGTGTACTTTTTGATCGTCGTGGCGGTGGGCGGCACCTCGTCTATCACTGGTCCTTTGCTAGCGGCTTTGCTTTTGGGGGTGGCCGATGTGGCTGGTAAATATTATGTGCCGAAGCTAGGCGCCTTCATCGTCTATTCCTTGATGCTGGCGATTTTGATGTGGCGTCCGCAAGGTTTGTTTGTGCGGCAAGGAGGGAAGTGATTTGGCGAACTTGCAAAGGACTCTCTTGAAGAAATCTGCTGTGCAATGGTGGGAGCCCGTTCTGTGGCTCTTGGCTTTTTCAGCGCCTTGGGCTTTCCCGCACCACGCCTTGATCATCAATGAAATAGCCATCGTGGCGCTTTTTGCGGTGTCTCTGGATTTGGTGTTGGGTTACAGCGGCATCGTGTCGTTGGGTCACGCCTCGTTTTTAGGCTTTGGCGCATACACAGCGGCCTTGTTTGCTAAGTGGATACATCCAGACCCCTTGCTGGGTTTAGTGGTCGGAACGGCGGCAGCTTGCGTATTGGGCGCATTGTGTTCGGCCACGATTTTGCGGGGCAGTGACTTGACGCGCTTGATGGTCACTTTGGGCATGGCGCTCATCTTGTTTGAGTTGGCCAATAAGTTTGATGGATTGACTGGTGGCTCCGACGGACTGCAAGGTGTGGTGATGGGCCCGGTGCTTGGACGCTTTGAATTTGACTTGATGGGCCAAGTGGCGGCGAGTTATTCCTTGGCTGTTCTGTTGGCGCTATTTTTCTTGGCGCGCCGCTTGGTGCATTCGCCCTTTGGTGCCACTTTGATGGCAGTGCGCGACAACCGTTTGCGGGCGATGGCGATTGGCATTCCTGTGTCAGCGCGTTTGGCTGCGGTTTACACGATAGCTGCAGGTGTTGCCGGAGCCGCTGGCGCGCTGATGGCGCAAACCACAGGCTTTGCATCGCTCGACGTATTCGCTTTGGAGCGTTCAGCCGATGTCATGCTGATTTTGGTGATTGGCGGTGTGGGCTGGTTGTATGGCGGCGTAGTCGGTGCCGTGGTGTTTAAGTTGATGCACGACGTGATTTCAAACATCACCCCGCAATATTGGACGTTTTGGATGGGCTTGTTTTTGGTGATCTTGGTGATGGTCGGGCGCGAGCGCTTGTTCAAGCCTTGGACGTGGATGGGACGCTCATGACTGCCGCCGCAGTGGTTCTGCAAACCCACGGACTGGTCAAACGCTTTGGCGGTATCACCGCGACCGACCATGTGAACCTGTCAATCACCCAAGGCGCCCGACATGCCTTGATTGGCCCCAATGGCGCTGGCAAGACTACGCTGATCAACCTCATCACCGGCGTGTTGCCCCAAAGCGAAGGCCGTATTACCTTAGAAGGTGCGGACATCACCGACCTAGCACCCCACCAGCGGGTGAGCCGAGGTTTGGTGCGCACGTTTCAGATCAACCAACTCTTTAGTGGCATGACGCCGATGGAGACATTGACGATGGTGGTCTCGCAACACCGTGGCTTGGGCTCGCGGTGGTGGCAATCGCTAGGACAAGACAAATCAGTCGTCGAGCGTTGCGGCCAGTTGCTAGAGCAATTCCGCTTGACAGATGTGATGCACCAACGCACCGAGCAAATGCCCTACGGCAAGCGTCGCTTGCTAGAAATGGCGATCGCCTTAGCGTGCGAACCGCGCGTGTTGCTTTTGGACGAGCCAGTGGCAGGCGTTCCGGCTGGTGAACGCGAAGAGCTTTTGCATACTGTTTCAGCATTGCCTGCAGATGTGTCGGTGGTGCTGATTGAGCACGATATGGATTTGGTTTTTGAATTTGCCGATCGCATCACGGTTCTCGTGAACGGTGCGGTGTTAACCGAAGGAACGCCTTCCGACATTTCACAAGACCCGCAGGTCAAGGCGGTGTACCTAGGGCACGGGGAGGGCGCGCATGCCTGAGTTATTGCGTGTCGAACAATTGAGTGCTGGCTATGGTGAGGCGGTGGTGTTGAACGACATCAGTTTCGCGTTAGCCGAAGGCGAAACATTGGCATTGCTTGGTCGCAATGGCACGGGCAAAACCACTTTGATGGATACGCTCGCAGGTGCGACGCGTCAGCATGGCGGAAAGATATTGTTGGCGGGTAAATCGTTGCACTCGTTATCGTCTTACCAGCGCGCCGAAGCAGGCATTGGCTGGGTGCCGCAAGAGCGATGCATCTTTAAATCTCTTACTGTGCACGAAAACTTGACTGCGGTGGCGCAAGCTGTGCGCGCAGACCGAGGCGCTTACGCGGCTTGGACGCCAGAGCGGGTCTACGAACTTTTCCCCCGCTTGGCTGAACGCAAAACCAATTTGGGTACGCAACTGTCAGGCGGCGAACAGCAAATGTTGGCGGTGGGGCGCGCCTTGGTGTTGAATCCCCGTTTGCTTTTGTTGGATGAGCCGCTCGAAGGTTTGGCACCCATCATCGTTCAAGAACTGTTGCGCGCGATTGCGCGCATCACGCGCGAAGAAGGTTTGTCGGCCATCATTGTCGAGCAGCATCCGCAAGCGATTCTGGCGATCAGCCACCAAGCGGTGGTGTTAGACCAAGGGCGCGTGGTGCATCAAAGTTCCGCTGAGACTTTGGCGTCCCAACCTAAGTTGCTGGACGAGTTGCTGGGTGTGGCGCGGGCTTGATTTTCTAATTAGGGGTAGCAATGTTTTTAAAAAATACTTGGTACGTGGCCTGCATGCCAGAAGACTTCCAAGACAAACCCTTGGGGCGCAAGATTTGTGGCGAGAGCATGGTGTTTTACCGAGGCGCGCAGGGTCAGGCGGTGGCTTTGGAAGATTTCTGTCCGCACCGTGGTGCGCCGCTTTCGCTGGGGTTTGTGAAGGATGGCAATTTGGTCTGTGGCTACCACGGACTCGAGATGGGTTGCGAAGGTAAAACAATAGCCATGCCCGGCCAGCGCGTGCGGGGCTTTCCGGCAATTCGCAGTTTTCCTGTGGTCGAGCGTTATGGCTTTGTCTGGGTTTGGCCGGGTCAAGCTGATAAGGCCAGCGAGGACCTGATTCCGAAGTTTGAGTTTTTCGACAATCCTGCTTGGGCTTATGGCGGCGGGCTTTATCACATCGGCTGTGACTACCGTTTGATGGTCGATAACCTGATGGACTTGACCCACGAGACCTATGTGCATGCCAGCACGATTGGGCAAAAGGAAATCGACGAAGTACCTTGCGTTACCAAAGCGGAAGGCGACCATGTCACCACCAGCCGCTATATGGAGAACATCACCGCGCCGCCTTTTTGGAAGATGGCTTTGCGTGGAAACAAGTTAGCGGATGACGTGCCCGTTGACCGTTGGCAGATTTGCCATTTCACGCCGCCGAGTCACGTAATGATCGAAGTAGGCGTAGCGCACGCAGGGCACGGTGGTTACCACGCGCCTGATAACTTGAAGGCCTACAGCGTGGTGGTCGACTTCATCACACCAGAAAACGAAACCTCGATTTGGTATTTCTGGGGTATGGCGCGCAAATTCCAACCGCAAGATGCGGCGCTGACCGCATCGATCCGGGAAGGCCAAGGCAAGATATTTTCAGAAGACTTGCAGATGCTCGAGTTACAACAAAAGAACTTGCTGGCGCACCCAATGCGCGAATTACTCAAACTCAATATCGATGCTGGTGGCGTGCAGTCGCGTCGCGTGATCGATCGATTGCTGGCGCAGGAAATGGCTGCCCAGGTTCAACTAGATACAAACAAGGAGCCAACCCATGACTGACACAGCATTCACCGTCAAGTTGGCTAGCACGGGTCAAGAAATACCCATTGCTGCCGATCAAACAGTATTGGACGCCTTGCATAGCGCTGGGCTTAATGTGCCAATTTCATGTGGCCAAGGGATTTGCGGCACATGTTTGACGCGGGTTGTGGAAGGGACTCCTGATCATCGCGACATGTACCTCACTCCTGAGGAGCAAGACGCAAATGACCAATTTACGCCATGCTGCTCGCGCGCGAAGTCGGCCACCTTGGTTTTGGATTTGTAACTAAGTTTGGCATTTGAGGATTAGGAAGCACCTTCATAAATTCACCTAAGTCTTTGCTTTGCATAGATTTTTTTTCACGTATAAACAACAAAAAAATCGACAATTAGGCAATTTTGGTAGTTTGTTTGCTAAAATTTTGCGCAAGGAGTCCATATGTCTAACCAATCAGAATCACTCGAAAGCGTCGTCATTGGCGACGGCGTTGTCGTCAAAGGCACTTTCACCGTCCCATCCAAAGCCATCATCAATGGTGTCATTGAAGGTGACTTGACAGCAGAAGAGGTACTGATTGGCCCTACCGGTCGCATCACTGGCCGCGTCTCGGCCAAGGTGATTGACGTGCGTGGACAGTTGCACAACACCATCATCAGCGAAAAGAG